>WNGR01002183.1_pt1 | contig 26868 bp, 26 predicted proteins | sample 5407581 | NCBI WGS metagenome assembly WNGR01 (sample SAMN13153383, study PRJNA577476) | soil metagenome | isolation source: 80 cm soil or saprolite under Garry oak tree replicate 2 | place: USA:California | collected 2016-06-15
AACAGAGCTTGCAGGTCCTGCACAACGGTATCCTGGAGGGACGTAAAGCCTTTGGCAATGTGATCAAATATCTGCTGATGGGCACCAGTTCAAATTTCGGCAATATGTTTAGTATGGCGGGTGCCTATGTTTTCCTGCCATTCCTGCCCATGTTGCCAACGCAGATCCTGCTCAACAACTTCCTCTACGACCTGTCACAGGTAACGATCCCCACCGATAATGTAGACCAGAGCTACGTCAAAAAGCCGCAGCACTGGGACATCAGCCTGATCCGCAAATTTATGATCTTCATCGGACCAGTGAGCTCGATCTTCGACTTCCTGACCTTCTTTATTATGTTGCGGATCTTCAATGCTGGAGCGGTGCTCTTCCACACAGGCTGGTTCGTGGAATCGCTGGCCACACAGACGCTGGTCTTGTTTATCATCCGTACCGCAGGCAATCCACTGCGCAGCCGCCCCAGTCGTCCACTGACGATCACCACGCTCCTGATCGTCGCTATTGGCATCTGGCTCCCATACACCCCGCTCGCCGGACTACTCGGCTTCACACCGTTACCAGCTCTCTACTTCCTCTTCCTGGTCGTAATGACGACTATCTACTTACTGCTGGTCCAACTGGTTAAGAGTCGTTTGATGAGACGCTATACCCAATAACCGTAGGAGCACAAACACCGCTGTGGGGCGCGATCTATAAGCCCGCGCCCGACGCAGTTGTGCTTTGACTCATAAACGCGGCTCTTCGACTGGTCTGGTGATCGACTCTCCCGAACAAACTGCTTCTCAGAAGGTATCACACATCTTTTTCTACGCGATACGAGTTAGTACCATTCTGACCTCTCCGTACCCGTTCTTGAGCCAATCGAGAGCTATCTGTCATCACCAAACCGGTCCGAGAACCATGTTTTATGGCAGAAATTGAAGCTATATGCTTCCATATTGAGCTTGTGGAATAGTTGTCCGGAACCATACTCCTGACTTTGTGCCAGGCCGTTGTAGACAACGCCGATTCCGCAACTATTCACTGGAAGCATTTAGCTTCGTAGGGAAATGGGGTTTTCTAAAAACTGAAATGATCTCCTCACATGCAAGGAGATCATTTTTTCTTCTCTTCACGTTGCCTTATTGCTTGTATGCTCCTCCTTGCAGCCACAAAACTACTCCCCCACCCCTTGTTGACTGCCCCTTCAGGCTATTTTCATTCCTCTCAATTTGAGAGTATAATTATATCGGTAAATGGTTTGACTGAATAAAGACGATAAAAGGAGCAAATCTATGCAAAAGACTATTTATAAAGTCGGTTTTTGGTCAGCGCTTGTGGCTTTTGTTGCAGCTGTTGGATTCAGTGTTGCTCTAATACTGCAAGTGGGAGGCGTTCTTGTCTTTCCTTGGGATGGCATACTCATATTCGGATTCTCGCTTTGTATTGCAACCCCTTTTATGCTTGCGATTCTTGCGCTTCACTACACCGTGCCAAACGAAAAGAAAATCTGGAGCCATGCGGCGCTCCTTTTTGCCGTTATCTATACCGTATATGTCACTTTGAACTATGTTGTTCAATTGGGGACAGTGATTCCCATGACAGCTACTGCGGACGAAATTCGTATTCTCAATCAAACGCCACACTCTCTTTTCTGGGATGTTGACGCATTAGGCTATATCTTCATGGGTTTAGCGACGTTATTTGCCTTCCCTGTATTTGCAAAACAAGGTGTACAGAGGTGGCTGAGAGGGTTTTTCTTGGCGAATGGCCTTATTACTCCGCTGGTTGCTGTGTACTATTTTTATCCGAATTTTTCTAACGGATTACTCTTGCTTAGTTTCCCTTGGGGTATAACCCTACCAGGATCACTGTTATTATTGGCTTTATTCTTTTCTCCTTTTAGGAAAACTGAATTGGTCACAATGTCGGAATGACTCACCCTTCCCGTTTGGGACTAGAGGGCCACAAAGAACCCACGAGACAACCTCGTGGGTTTCTGCTTGTTCTGAACCAGGGACGTTTCCTACCGGCATTGTAGCCTCTAAACGAGCCTCCGCGCCGCCTAACATATCAGCTTGTTGAAAAAAGCCCTGACATACCTCATCAGTAAGAGAGGAGAAGGCATCACCTCTGGTCTGCTCTATGCTTCTCTATTGGCCTATGAGGCCCGCCGATGAAATGTACCACGTTCAGCTTTGCTGACGCTTGTGCATTTCCACATCCTCCGCTCTCGCTCGCCGCAATCGGTCGGGAGGCCGAATCCTGCTCGTGCCTTGGTGAGCAAACACCAGACAAGATTCGTTCTCCTCACCTCCCTTCCCTCTTACGCCCTCGGCTCGGCTGGGGTACCCGCTCCCTCACGCTTGCCCTGTGGGCAGTCGGCCGATATATCCACCACAGCCCCACGCAGACGCCAAGTGTGACCAGCCCATCCACCCAGACCGGTGGCCTGATAAGTACGAGGCCGACCATGAGCAGGCCGGTGGCCGAGACAGCAAGCAGTGGCCGCAGCCAGTCGCGCCGGACGACGAGCCCGGTCTCGGCCACCAGGAAGCCCAGAAACATGACCGCCCAGAGGGCCGCCTCGGTGTTGAGGAGCGCCTGAGATATCGGTGCCACCCCCTCTGCACGCGCCTTGATGCCGAGCATGTTCTGCCGCACCGCGAAGAAGTCGGCAGCATCGGTGAAGAGTTGGGTGACAACATAGGGCGAGGCCCAGTTGTAGGGAGCATTATGGATGCGCCAGACCAGGCGCGTGTGACTGGCGTCAAGCGGGTACAGACCCAGTGCCATGGTACTGTGGTCACTGCTCTCCAGCACGAGGGAATGGGTGGGGTCGACCATCACGACCCGGTAGTTGACTCCCTCCCAGATCGGGAAAGCGTCGCCGACCTTCACATGCTGCAACGCCGGGATGATGCGGTCGGCACTGGGAATCCCCGCATTGTCGAGCGCATCGTAGCCATAAAACCCGGCGCGCTTGTAGCCCATTTGCACCAGCCAGGGCCAGATCTGCTCGGGTCGTGCATCGATGGTGACGGCGCGTGTGGCGTTGAAGATGGGCTGGGGCTGGATCTGGTCGCCGGGCATAGCTCGGGCCACTTCTTGGTCGGTGGCGCCCCAGCGCAGTTGCTGGGGGCGATAGATGAGCAGATACATGGCGAGGGCGATGCCCAGGGCCAGCAAGAGCCGACCGGCGATGCGGGCCACTGCCAGCCAGCCGGAACGACGGGTCTTTTCTGCATGCATGGTCATGTTCTTTTCCTCCTCTGCTCTAGTAAATTGATGTGTTTCCTCTGTGCAGATCGGGGAAAGCAGCGAACTGTTCCCCTGCTTCCCCTGCTCGGCTGGGGCGCAAACTTTCCCTCCTGCCTACCAGGCGTGGGCCATCCTCGGCGTGACCACCTGGGGCGATAATAATCATGGCGGAAAAGCGACTGGAATTAAGACAAACAACACTCTCGCAAGTTGTTTCTGTAGTATATCATTTTCCCTTTCACCTAAGCGGTCTTAGACGAAATATGAGTAGTATTCATCGCTTGTCTGCTTGCGCCAAATTATCTGGCAAAATCCCTCCTGACTGGCTCTTCCTCGAATTGATACTGATACTGTTGGCGAACCCTGGACTTAAGCAGTCAAAGCCAAAGCCGCGAATTTCGAGGTGCGTGTTTTGGCAAGTGGCTCTTCTTCTAGCCACGCCAAGACTCGCGCCAAGTTGATTGCCGTCGCAATGATCAAGTGCTGGAGATGGGTTTTCTCCATCCCGCGGTAGCGGCTCCGACGCATCCCAAACGCTCGTACCCCTTGCGAGATTGTTCCTTCAATCCCAGATCGGGCTCGATATTTCCCCCAAAAGGCAGGGTCTTTTTGGCGCACTCTGACTGCTTGTAACGCCTGATGGTGCTCCTTGACACGGACTGAGATGGCCCGGCGTTGCGCTTTGGTACAGTGCACTTTCATCGGACACGGCTTGCAATCTTTCATGGAGAACTTGATCTTGATGACCTGATTGTCACAGCGATCAACGGCTGGAGTCCAACTCAAACTCTCTCGTCCGGCTGGGCAAGTCGCTTTGTGCGCTTCCCAATCAATCTGGAAGAGGCTTTCGTCAAAGCCCTGCTGCTCTTTGGCCTGCCACTTGTGGTCAGCCCGCGTTGGCGCGATCAAATCGATCCCATACTCCTGCTGACTCTGGACAAATTGCTTAGCCTCTGCATAATTGGTGTCGGTGAGATGCTCTGCGGGCACCAAATCCTTTTCTTTGAGCGCTTGATGGATTATCGGCGTCACATCCACATCCCCGTTGCCCGCTCGACTCGTCTCGACATGGGTAATCAGTCGGGGAGCATCTTCATCACAACTTTCGCTCAGGTGCACCTTCTACCCCACCCACCACGTGGTCAGTTTGCGCCCGTAGGTCGCCTCGATATCATACGGGGAGCCGATCATTTTGGGTGGGGGAGGAATATTGTCGTTGGCGCGGAAGTGGGGTCTGCCTTCGACGAGTTCAAATTGCTGGACCCACACGCGCCGCAAGATCTCTCCCGCCCGAACGTGCCCTAACCAGTTCAGTTCGGGGGTGGTGGAAATGGCATCAAGCAGGGCATAGCCATCGGCTCCTATCGTGCGCGACCAGGGCCGTGCGCGCGCGTCTGCTCGGATGGCGAAGCCGATATTCCTCAACGCGATGGGCGTATCGCTCATACCACTCGTCTGGAGCAAAGGAGCGTAACCACTCCGGGGCCACTTCCGCCAGCGTGTTAAGTGCTGCACGCATCGTTTCGCCCACACACACGACCCGGTTGATCGCACGCACGGCCGCCAACACATGGGTCGCATCCGTGCGCTGCCGCCCCCCAGCTTTGAGGAGCCCACGTTGCTTGAGACAGTTGAGCATGGTCTCGAACAGCACGTACTCCATCTGGCCTTCGATGAGTCGTGAGCGAAACGGAGACAAGCACGGAAAAATCAAAGCCTCGATCGTCCAACTCGAGGCCCAGTGCATACTTCCAATCCAGACGCGCGCGCACGGCATGGGCTGCTTGACGATCCGATAACTTTTCAGCGAATTGCATGATGGTGACCAGGGCCAATCTCCATGGAGCCAGCACAGGCTGACCCTCTTTGGGGAAGAGAGCGGCGAACATTTCATCTTGATAGAGCGTTCCGAGCTCATCTCGCATCTTGATAAAGGGACTGCCTTCTGGGAAAACGGCTTTGGCAAGCCGTGCCGTTTCTTGGGGGACTGGGCCAATGGGAAGCGGTTTCAGCGACATTTCTTCCTTCTCTTTCCTTCAAAACATGCCTGGTAATCTCTTTCTGAGAAGCATTCTACTTTCTGGTCACCTTATTCAGGAAGGTTCGCCAACAGTATCAAGTTCGCTGATTCCAAATTCAGGAAGGTTCGCCAACAGTATCAAGTTCGCTGATTCCAAGAAATGGATTAGATGATGTCAAAAAGCACTTCGGCTTATGAAGCAGATTGACACATTCCCAACCGTAGAGTTTATGTCCAATAGTAGCGAGGATGCGCAAGAGCCATGGAATTTCAAAATTGATGCAACTGTGATTCTTTTCGCGTGCCGCGTGATGCGGTCGTGATGTGTTGCTTCTATACTCCTACTAACTCTGAGTGGGAGGGCCTGGTCTGAACCGTTGCGACTGGATGAAGACCACATTCACCCTCTGTGTCCTGAAGAGCGGTCGTCTTGAGCAGTGAAGGAGGAGCACGATGATGTCTGAAGAGCTGATTTCGTTTCGGAAGGACTACTCTATCAGCACCTTCCCCGTTGCAGTCAAGTTTTATCAGTGTCTGGAGATCGGACGGTGCACCTTACTTTCCCGTCTGCTTCACTCCCCGCAGGAGTGGCGCGCCTTTCAGCGTGAATTGACCACGCGAGAGCCACAGGGCGAGTGGATGTTCCTGGCTTACTACGAGCTAGATCGCGCGGACTAACCTGCTTCTCATTTTCCAGCAGGAGGGACAGTGGCAGGAATCTTGTTTGCTGTGGGTGCCCCATGCTGGAAAGCCGTGTCCTTACGCTGCTGCACATGCTCAAGAGATTTTGTGACCGCTCTGTGATGGCAAATCACCTCCTGTGGCGGTATCCTTACCGTAGGATGAGGAAGAGGGGAGACGGAGGGAAAAAGAAAGGAGCAAACAGCATTCGATGATGGTTCCACCCCATGGGGGAACTAGCATGCGGACGGGGACAAGAGTGAGACAGGAGGCAGCCTGAGTGCTACGCACACTGCATGAAGGAAGGACAGAAGGTGTCCTTCGTTTCGGCATGGATCACAGCCAATCTCCCTTTGATTTCAACCGACCTGAGAACTCTACACAGACAACCACCTGAGTCCATGAGTCGCTGAGGTGGTTGTCGTCTGTTGTGAGACCAGTGATGCCGCCAGCACCAACAGAGAGGGGATGAGTGAGCTTCGTTTCTCATCCCAACTGGCCACGAACCACAACGAGAGCCAATGCGAACCCGTCTCTTGGATGAGAGAACATTGACTCCTGCCACATCATTCGGAGTCCACTGGTTTCCCGTGAGTGGAGTCTCTGACTCCTTGGGAGGCCAACACGAAAGGAGGTACAGGATGAGCGAAGAGCAACTGACCTGGACACACTTAGAGCAACTCGGGCTTGCTGTTACATACCGTCAGGTTCCTGCCTCTGGCTGGGGCTATACATGGCGCGGCAGGAGTTGGGAGGGTACCTATGAGACACGGATGGCCGCATTAGCAGCGGCTTTTTCCAGAGCGATTGACAGCTTGCTCCTCTCTGGCCTGTGCCCGTTCCGAACAGGGGACTGTCCCTTACTGAGGCCACCACCGCTCAGTCACTTTGAGGCTGAGCTGGGCAAAGACGAGGAGGAAGAAGAAAGCCCCTGGTGGCACTATGAGGACCGGGAGGGCTGACAAGAAGCATGCTGCTCGTGTGAAACGTAGCTGGCAAGCACTGAGAGTGCCTGTTCCTTCCTCGTGTGGATGGCTCTGTCTGTAAATGCAAAATTTAACCGGCTCATCCGCAACCTCGCTGATAAAAAGCTCAAGCAGAGAAACGAGATGAGTGAAGATCTGCTCACCAAGTGACGTATTCGTTTTCCCCATATCTCATCCGTTCTCAGAATCAGCGAGCCTGCGTAAGAGCCGTGACCTTGCCACTTTGCCATCAATGATGGGAGAGGGGAGTGTATGTATGCGTTCGTGTCGCTCTCAGGATGGCCAACACCTCCTGTTCAATCGGCGACACAGGTAGGAGCAAAGGAGGTGTTCTATGCTCAAAAAGATCGGTGTAGGATTGGCTGTTCTAGGAGCCATTGCGTTCGGAGTGTACCTACGCTTCATCCGTCCCTGGCAACTGCGCTGGGGAGCCACCGACGAAGAGGTGGCCCGTGCCATGCCCGGCGACGACGTGGTGAAATCTCCCACGTTTAACGCCACACGGGGTGTGACCATCAACGCCCAACCCGAAGAGATCTTCCCTTGGTTGGTGCAAATAGGCTTCAAGCGAGCCGGCTGGTACAGCTACGACTGGATCGATAACTTCGCGCCCAGCGCCACGCGGATCCTGCCGGAGCTGCAACACCTGGCCGTGGGTGACATGATCCCGATGCTCCCCGATGGGAGGATGGCCTTTTGGATCAAGGAATTCGAAGCCAACCGATTTATTCTCTGGTGGGATAACAAAGGCGATGTCACCTGGTATTGGGGGCTCTACCCGCAGGATAACAGCCAGACACGCCTGATTACGCGCGTGCGCATGCGCTACCACTGGCGCTCGCCGTTGATCCTGGCCGAACTGGTCCTGGATGTGGGCGACATCGTGATGATGCGTAAGTGCCTGTTGGGCATCAAGCGGCGGGCAGAGAGGCTCGCAGCTGAACGACAGAGCTTCGCGATGACGGGTCGGCCCGGTACACCAGAGGTGGTGGTATCGGATGGACACCGGGTTGAAGTCACCGCAAACACAGGTGCCGGAAACACAGCGGAGAAAGGGAGCTGAGAAGATGTTGACCTTCCGAAACGTGTTCGCGGTGGCGTTGTTCCTCTTCGGCACAACGTTCCTCTGGCTAACGCCAGCGTTCCTGGGGGACAAGCAAGCCGCTGTCACTGGGGCCATCTGGACGGTGGTGCAGGTGGGCGCAATTCTCGTCATCGTTGGCTTTGCAGCCGGGGCATGGGGGGTTTTCAAGGAGACGTCGTGGTGGCAGCCGATCACGATCGTGTCTGCCCTCGTCGGCCTCATTGTGCTGATCCCGTACTGGATCGGCGGAAGCTTCCTGGGCGTGGCGAACCTCTGGACGAACCTCGCTTTACACGCGCTTGGAAGCGTCGCGGTGCTCGTGGTGCTCCTCGTTCCCCTCGCTCATGATTGGCTGCTCGGCCGGATAGCCAGGTAGGCGCGTCCGCAAACGTGATCAAGACAGCAAGTTTGGCGCGTCCGGGCCAGCGCAGCGTGGCTCGTACTTCCATCGGTCTCTGATGGACAGGGAGTCTCTGTACTCAGTTCACCAACACGCTTGTCCGACACAAGAAAGGAGAAGACCATGATCGTCACGAAGCACGGTCAAGAGAGGAACAAGCCCGCCGCTACCATTGGCTTCTGGGCGGGCTTACTGACTGCCGTTTTGAATGTCTGGTATTTTGTTGCCTTCGTTCCCTATCTGCCCAATTTTTTCGCCCCCTGGCAGGGCCTGGCTGCCTATGCCGCCTCGTTTCAGCCCCTGCCGTTTCTGGCGTGGGTCGTTCCTTGCTTTTTCTTAGCACCCATCTTCTTGACCATGATGACCTGTCTGCATGCCTGGACTGGGGAGGAGAAACAGACCTGGAGTCTGTTAGCCTTAGTCTTTGCCGTGGTGTATGCGACCCTGCTGAGTGCCTTGTACTACATTCAGATGACGGTCGTCCGGCAAAATCTCGTCGCTGGAACAACGGACGGCCTGTCGTTGTGGCTCTTTGTGTATCACCCCCCCTACAATATTCCTGCCGCACTGGAAGGAGTTGGCTATGGTTTTATGTGCGTCTCGTTCCTGTGTGCAGCGCCGATCTTTGAGGGAGGGAAGCTCCACCAATGGGTGCGCTGGACCTTTGTGGGCACTGGACTCTCTGGCCTGGTCTACCCCATCTCGCAACTCTTCCCTCTGCCAAGCGTCCTCCCGTTGGTTGCTCTCGTAGCCAATGCCCTGTTGCTGACCCTTGCCCCTCTGCTGCTGGCGCTTCTGTTTCAGCGCAGCAAGGACAGAGCAGTGGCGGTGGCCTAGGGAGGAACACGGGAATGTCATCCTGCTGACCAGGAAAAGGAAAATTGTAAAGTGTCCCCCTTGTATCTCAGGCGACCGTATCCATCGCCTGGTTGTGCGGCGAAAGCTCACCGTGTTCGCACGATGAGAGAAGGAGGTTCCCCATGGAACTCTTAAACACCCGGGGCCAATCGACGGCTCCCTCCAACAGCCTAGTGCAGATGATGCGCCGTCACCCGTTGGTGTTCTACTTTCTGATGGCCTTCGGCTTTACCTAGGCGTATGAACTGCTTGTCTTCGGGGTCCTGCACCCTCCCTCCAGTTTGCTCTGGGGATTGCTTCTGACTTTTGTTTGGACTCTTGGAGGGAAGGTCTATGTTTGATTACGCTCCGCTTTGAGGATACTGCAATCGAGAGATGCGAATCTCACCGCTGCCTGCTCTGAGTTTGAGTGGCGCGTGTGGCCCGTTCCCTACTTCATTGCTGCCAAATTCATTGTGCACACCGCCGGAGTTGGTCCTTGCATCCAGGCTAAATGCCGCGTCATCAGGCAATCTGAGGTGAATCCCGCCGCTCCCGGTTTGGAACTGGTAGCTGCCGAGCGCATCCAGCGAACCGTCAAAGGTAATCGAATTGCTGCCGGTTTTCAAAGACGATTCCCCGCTTAACACGGCTTGGCTGACTTCGATGCGCCCACTCCCCGTCTGTGCTGTGAGCTGGCCACGCACGTTTCCAAGGATGATGCGCGAACTGCCGGTGCGCAGGTTGGTCTGGCCCTGGAGATTCTGAGCCTCGATGCGCGAACTACCGGTGTGCAGATCGATCAGACCCTGCAGATTGCCAGCTTCGATGCGTCCACTGCCGGTTTTCATCGCGATCCGCCCCTGGAGGTCGTGCGCGTCCACTCTGCCGCTGCCGGTGCGCACGCGAATCTCGCCGCTGGTGCCCTGAACCGCGACTCGTCCCGAGCCATTCTGCAGTTGGACATCGCAACTGGACGGCACGGTGATCTCAAAATCGACAGTACGCAGACCAAACTGGAGGATGTTCCAGGCCATGCGGCTTGAGATGTCCAGCGTGTCGCCGTACTGGTTGTAGTTTATCTGCATACGCTCGGCATCGATGCCAATGCCGCTGGCGCGTTTGGTCGCGGTCACGCTCACCATGCCCTCTTCTCCCCGGTGAATAGACACCCTTTTTTTACTTCATTCCTGCGTCTCTTGCGCGAATAATCGCTTCGGCACGACTGGCGACCTGGAGCTTGCTGAAAATGGTGGAGACATGATTGCGCACGGTCTTGGAACTGATGACGAGTTGTTCGGCAATCGCGGGATTGGTATACCCCTGGGCGATAAGCATCAAGACCTCACGCTCACGTTCGGTGAGTTCGGGGAAGTCTTGTGGAGGGGCGCGACGTTGCAACCCACGGTTGGCTCCAAAATAGTGCATGAGACGACGTGCGATCGCCGGGCTAAAAATCGCTTCACCCCTGCTGACAACGCTGATAGCGCGGACCGTTTCTTCTCCCTCGGTTCCTTTGAGCAGATAGCCGCGTGCCCCTGCGCGCATGGCCGCAAAGACGGAGTCATCGTCGTCGAACATGGTCAGGACGAGCACGGCGACGGTGGGTAGGACCGCGAGAATCCGCTGGGTTGCCTCGATACCGTTGATCCCTGGCATATTGAGATCCATAAGGATGACATCAGGCATAAGCGAGGTCGCGAGCTCTATCGTTTCTTCTCCGGTGGTCGCTTCGCCCACCACCTCGGTCGTCGGCTCAGCCGACAAGAGCGCCCGCAATCCGTAGCGAAAGACGGGATGATCGTCAGCGATCAGGATACGTACACGGCTCATGAGACGGCTCCTTTCTCCCTTGTATGCTTTCCTCGAGCTCTGATGAGCGGCAGACACACCAGCACACGCGTCCCGCCATCAGGGACAGAGGTAATCGTACAGCTTCCCCCTAACTCTTCTGCCCGTTCACGCATGGACGTGAGACCAATGCCACTCCGGTGGAGTGGTGGGAAGCCTTGCCCATCGTCACGAATCTCCAATACCAGGTGCTCAGCGACGCTGAGATGGACGCTACACCGCTGGGCAGACGCATGGCGCATGACATTGGTGAGCGCCTCCTGCGTGATCCGATAGCAGGCGACTTCCACGGCGGCTGGAAGAGGCGGCAGGCATTCTGGGGCATCAAGGATGAGTGAGACACCGCTCGCATGATACTGGGTGAGATGCTCCTGCAAGGCAGCCAGCAGGCCGAGGTCGTCCAGGGCGGGTGGACGTAGGGCATAGACTAGGCGACGGATATCGGTAATCGCTTCCTGCGCGTGGGTCGTGGCATCTGCCAGCAGTCGATCCGCCGCGTCTGGATCCTGGCGCAGCAATTTGCGTGCTGCCGACAAGGTCAGCGTCTGGCTCGACAGTTGTGGTCCCAGGCCATCATGCAGGTCACGCCGCAGGCGGCGTCGCTCTTCCTCCCGCGTCGTCACCAGGCGTTCCCTGGCCTGTTGCAAGCCCGCTGAGAGACGCTGGAGATGGGTGGTCAACCGCACGGCGTACACTGCCACGCCTGCCTGCCGCGCCAGGTCCGTCAGCAGGCGCGAGTCCGCCTTGCCGAACGTGTCACCTGCACGAGCAGCGAGGAGCAGGTAGCCAACGGTCTCCGCCTGGTACACCAGTGGCATCCGCAGCGGGTCAGCCGTCGGCGTGCCAGAGGAAGCCACAATTTCCGGCACCTCGGCTCTGGCTAGAGCGCTCGTCATCTCGGTCATTGCTTCGGTGAACAGTGGCTGCTCTGGCAGCAGCGCAATGGCTACATAGGGGAGTTTGAGGGCTTGGGCCACGGTCTCCACGATGGTCGGCAGCACCTTCTCCGGCACCAGCGTCGCTTCCAGGCGGCTTCCCAGCCGCGAGAGCACGCCATAGGGGTCATCGCGCTCACCATACACCAGGCGATTGATCATCCGCTGGAGACGAGCGCGAAGTGGTTGAAAGAGAACCGCGACCAGACCAGTGGCAAGCAACGAGATGAGGAAATTCCCAGATGTATGCAGCAGCGTACCCAGGACGCCCACTATGAGTACATACACTCCGACGACGAGAGCCGTGAGGGCCCCATACACCAGTGTGCGATTGATGATGATGTCAATATCCCACAGACGATAGCGCAGCATGGCGAAACCAAACGAGAGCGGAATGAAGAGGGGCAGGCAGCTAATAACCACATAGTAAGCCAGCAGATAGAGTGAACTGGGCGAAGCTACCGCTGGGAAAATCAGAGCCAGCACCGTCCCGCTCACAAAGACAATGATCGGAACAGCGATACCGAAGACTACCCATTTTGTCTGCTGACGTTGCATTGGACTGGACACGCGCCGATAGCGGTACAGTTGGGTGATCGCAAGAATTGGTAGCTCGCCGATCATCACGAGTAGGCTCATGTCGGCGTGCGTATTGAGCGGGGAAGGTGCATTTGAGAAGAAAGCGGAAAGAACTACCCCTGCGAGGCACACAACGGTGGACCAGCGCGTCCAGCGAGGTACGAACTGCCCAGAGGGAAACAGAGAGAAGACGAGTACGAGCAAAGCAAGAGCGAGGAAGCTGAGACATTCGTTCGGCACCTGCCAGGGAGATGGATTCCCCGCTACGGTGGCCACCGCAATGACAGGGCCCAAAGTCACGAGCATGAGCGCGACCAACAGCGCCATCCGGTCGTCGGATCTGCGCAGGATGATCAGCGTGCTGACCACTAAACACACCACAACCGAGGCAAACGTGAGAGCGATGGTGTACGCTGCGTAGTCGCCTGTAGACAGGCCAATCACTTTGAGCACTCCTCCTTGTCCAGAAGAGAGTTGCCCGTAAGCGCATGCTGTACCAGCACAGAACGTTTGCAGTTGTGCCATGTACACCGGGAGGCTGGCGAAGTAAGTACCCAGGGTGAGGATGACCAGTGCGAGCCATACGCCTCGAGTGAGCACGAGCCATCGCCCATGCAAGCGCGTGTCAAGTCCATTGGAACGCTTCCTGGTTTTCGTTGGCGCATGTTGAACACTCATCTGTACGATCCTTGTGTGACGCCCTGGTTCTTGCTCCTCTATGCTTCTGTTGACTTCCATTATATACCAGGCCCCCTTTTTCCGTCTATCGTTCCAGAGGTGGCGTTCCTTTCATGATCATGGTTTCCCTCCTGTAACAGCCAAAGGCTTGGCAGTAGTTGCTTCTTCCTCACGGTGAATCCGGGTTGGAAGCTGATATCTTCGCAGGAGAAGCAGGATACCCACCACAATCGGCATCAGATAATGGAGGAATGGAGGAACATTCCCGGCGGTGAAACCCGCTAACACCAGGCCAGCCAAGCCATAGACGAGAGCGAGCCAGCCCACCCAATGCGGCAGCACGCGTGTGGAGAGCACAGCCCCGCCGTAGGCGGCAAGCGCTGAGAAGGCGAGGATGGTGTAGATCACGAACAGTGGCTGCGTCCACAGGGTAAGCTGCACATAGGAGTCTGGTACCACACCCGTTCTGACTGTTTCCTGAGCGGCCAAAGGCTCTACGCCCAGAGGAAAAGCGATGTAGATGACCATCAATACATCCCCGAACAGCGAGGCGATCAGTGCCAGGTATGAGAAGGTGCGATCACCTGCGTCCCGCAGCAGCCTGGTGAGCATGGCAAGTCCCAGGAGTGTCACGATGACCCCGCTGATGAACAAGCTGAAAGACCACTGAAAGAGAGACGTCTGGGCAGCGATGGCGAGCAACTGTTCTCGCAGGGGCAGGTTCACGATGAAGTTCCCCTTGGTATCTCGCGGGATCAAGCCAGCGGCCCCCAGGAACAGGAAGCACCCCAGAATGAGCGTCATCCCTGTGAGACGACGTTCGGTCCAAAATGTGCGATGAAGCATGGTATTCTCCTCTCTTGCAGGAATTGCGCTGCCGTGACCGAGGTGGAACTGAGTCCCTCGTGCTCTCGCCCGAGTTGCTCACTCATCTCTTCACGTGAAGAGCAAGAGAAGACACGCAGGCGCTCTTGCGGAAGAGCACGATAGAGCCGAAGCAATTGAAACACGGCAGAAAGTTCACTCAGCACCGTTGATTTCCACTGCCAGCGAAGTGACGGGTCCACCTGGATAGCTACACGGTAATACATGCTCTGTCTCCTCCTGTCCTGTACGAGTAATTCATTTCCCCGAAGCGAGGATTATCTCTCTGTTCGCAACGCGCGTATCAGTCTATCTCTAAAGCAGCGACGAGGAGGAAGAGAGACGCGCGAATTCTGGCAAGCTGACCATCTAAGACGCTCTTTCCCCTCCCTGGCATCCGCCAGGTTATCCCCTTGCCAACACGTCTACGTAGATCAAGAGGCCTGAGCGAGTTTGACTCGGAAACTGAGGGTCGCACCCGCCCAGGCCAGACCAGCACAGAAAAGTGCATATTCACTGTTGATGAGAATGTTGCTAAGAAGGCTATTCCCACCCACGGCCACCGTGGGTAACAGGAGCACAGCGCCAATGATGATCAACCAGCCAACCGCCGCCGCAAAGACATGAGCACGGATCGTCCTGATCCCCACGATCACGCCACCGATCAAGTTCAACACTCCTCCCAGGATCGCGGGGATGATCGCTAACGGCGGTGGACCTTCTCCTCCTGGATGCGGAATCGAGCCTGGCGCGGCGACATCGAGGATTTGGACACCGCTGAGGACAAGCAAAACCAGGACGGTCGCGACCCATAGGAGCACCACGCCGACCAATCCCCAACGCCCAATCTGTTTGGCTTGAGCGCGATAGAGCGCTGGCAACCCGATGAGTAGCAATAATCCACTGAGGACAGCGACCACGTTCGTCGGAATGGACCCAGGGCCAGTGACACCATCTGGACCAGGAATAAGAAAGATGAGCAGCTCCCAGAGGATCGCGCCGATGGCACCGGCCAACAAAAATTGACCATTAAGACGTAAGGACATATGCTTTCTCCCTCCTTGTGTAGACTCGTGAAAACGCTTTCTCTGACCGACGGGTCTGCTCAGAGTGTACCCGAAGGAGGGGGAGTTTGTGATGGGACTGGTGTCCCGATTCGGATGAGATGTTTTGTCCCAGGTCTCGTGAGCCATCTGGGACACGATGTCCCAAGAAATCAGCATGCATGGAAGGGCAGTCCCTTCTCGAGCCCGGATGATGCAGAGCAAACGAACATCCCCAAAAGTACCGCACAGAGCCTCACACTCTCGATTGCATGATATACTCAGTCCCACATCTGTCCAAGATAATAGGGGTCAGCATATCCAAACGTGAAAAGTGTACGCTAAGCAAAACAGGATGTCTCGCTGGTTGACTCATGTGGCTTCCTAGGCGGATTAAGGAGCAAGATTTTGAAGTTTGGAAGGTATGCCCTCTTGTGAAATCCTCCATGGCGAGCGTTTTATCAAGAATGCTCATCTAGCTCTACAGGCTAATTCATCGCCTTAGCGTACAAAAAGCACGAATTGATGTGCTGACCCCTTCATCACACGCACCCGTGTGACTACCACGGATTCCATGGCACGAGAGCGGTTTCGCCGCTATTGGGCGATGTTCTCCCCGGGCATCCTCATCATCCGCTACGAGGGCCTGCGGCTGGTAAAGGCGGAGGCCGAGCGGCGTGTGCGCCGCTCGCTTGGAGAAGCAACCTTGCAGGTGGTATAATAGAGGTTGGTACCTTGTAAAAGGTGAACAACACAATCTGAAAATCACTTGTTTGGTTGAGGAAGAGGGTGACCACGTGGGTTGCCCTCTTCCTCAACCAAGGTAGTTTAGGTCTTCACCAGAAGGCAACAAACGTCATGGGGACAGCGTTTCATAAACCAGTTGTCTGTCCGGTCCTTATTGACCGCGTAAGTGAACTTGCAACTCTTCATGCGCTGATTGATCAGGCGAAAAGGGGAAGAGGGCAGGTTGTCTTGCTGTCTGGCGAAGCCGGAATTGGTAAATCGCGCCTGGTAGCCGAGGCCAAAGCTTATGCTGCCACCCAGGAGTTTCTCCTGTTTCAGGGAAACTGCTTCTCGGCTGACATCGCCTATCCGTATGCTCCCCTGCTTGATCTCGTGCGCTCCTCGGCTGCCAACCAGCTAGCAGCCGCAATAGCTTCCGGGCTGGCCCCTTTCGCGCGTGAATTGCATCAATTACTCCCAGATGTCGTGCTCTTGCCGCCCGATCAAGCCCCGCTTGTTTCATCTGATCCCCAACAGGAGAAACGTCGCCTCTTTGCTGCCCTCACGCAATTCTTTATGGGTCAAGCTATCAAACAACCAGTGTTACTGATCATTGAAGATATTCACTGGAGCGACGATACCAGCCTGGAATTCCTCCATGCCCTGGCACGGCGCTGTTCTGCTCATCCCCTCCTTATTCTGTTGACCTACCGCAGCGATGAGGTGCGCCCGATCCTGAGACATTTCCTGGCGCAGTTAGATCGTGAACGCCTGGCTGAGGAAATCTCACTCAGCCGTCTCACACGCAGCGGGGTCGAGGCGATGCTGCGTGCCATCTTCGCACTGCCTCGCTCCGTCCGGTTAGAACTGCCCGATTCCATCTATACCCTCACCGAGGGCAATCCCTTTTTCATCGAAGAACTGCTCAAATCGCTCATTGCAGCAGGCGACATCTTTTACGCAGATGGACGTTGGGACCGTAAGCCGCTCAGCGAGTTACATATCCCCCGCAGCGTGCAGGATGCCGTGCAGCAGCGTACTGACCTCCTGAGTGAAGATGCCCGGCGCGTGTTAATCCTGGCGGCAGCGGCCGGGCGGCGCTTCGATTTCGCCCTCCTGCAGCAGTTGACCAACCACGATGAGCCGCATCTGCTCTCTTTGATGAAGGAGTTGATGGCGGCCCAACTGGTGGTCGAAGAGTCAGAGGAACGGTTTGCCTTTCGTCATGCGTTGACACGACAAGCCATCTATGCCGACCTGCTCGTCCGCGAACGCAAAGCCTTGCACCGCAGCATTGCCGACACGATGGAGCGCCTCTCTGGATCGTCCCCGGATGCCTACCTGGCGGATCTGGCCTACCATTTCTTTGAGGCGGGTGCATGGGGGAAAGCGATGGAGTATGGACAGCGGGCTGGGGAACAGGCACAGCGCCTGTACTCTCCTCGTGCCGCCATTGAGCATGTGACACGAGCCCTGGATGCCGCACAGCGCGGATCGATTCTGCCCCCTACTATGTTGTATCGCCAGCGTGGACAAGCGTATGAAACTTTGGGGGACTTTGAGCGTGCGCAAGCCGATTACAAGACCACCTTGCAGATGGCCCAGAGAGCTGGAGACGGCCATGGGGAATGGCAGGCCTTGATGGATCTGGGGTTTCTGTGGGCCGAGCGCGATTACAGCCAGACGGGAGCCTATTGTCAAGAGGCGTTGGCACTGGCCCGTGGCATGGGAGATCCGCTTACCCTGGCTCATACCCTCAACCGCCTGGGCAACTGGCACCTGAATGTCGAGCAGCCTCTCGAAGCCCTGCACGCCCATCAGGAGGCGCTCACATTGTTTCAAGAGGCGCATGATGCCCCAGGAATCGCCCAAACCTATGACCTCTTGGGCATGACGAGTGGTCTTGGGGGTGATCTGCTGCAAGGGACGGCCTATTCTCAACAAGCCATCACGCTCTTCCAGCAACTCGACGACCGTCAAGGGTTAGCCTCGAGCCTGACGACGTTGATGGTTTTCGGCGGGGTGTATGAAACGGAGACAATGGTGCCAGGCCCGAACAGTTTCGCCGCATCTCTCTACTCTGGTGAGCTGGCTCTGCAAACCGCACGCGAGATTGACCAGCGCTCTGCCGAAGCCTACGCACTGCTCGGCTTGGGGCAATACCTGGGTCCACGCGGTGAGTACGCACGGGCGTTTGAGGTGGTGCAAGCGGGTCTGGCTCTCTCTGAGCAGATCGAACATCATCAGTGGATGACCTTTGGGCATGGGGAATTAGGAGTGCTCTATCGCGAGCTGCTCGCTTTGCCAGAGGCACGCCAGCAGCTCGAACAGGGGCTCACCCTGGCGCACGAGATCGGCTCGTGGCACTGGATTCGTAGCTTCTCGGGATTTCTGGCCCCAGTGCTTCTCCTTCAACACGACCTCACGAAGGCCGAAGCCATCCTGACTGCCGCGCTGGAAGCGGATGGGGTCATGCAAACGACGGGGCAGCGGCTCGTGTGGGCGGCACGCGCTGACCTCGCCCTGGCTCGCAGTGACCCTGGCCAGGCATTGGACATCACCGAGCGGTTGATCGCCTCTGCCACCAACTTGTCCGACGAGCGTGTCATCCCCCGCCTCTGGAAACTGCGCGGTGAGGCACTGGCCAGACTCGACCGGGTGGTGGAAGCCGAAGCGATGCTGCGAGCTGCGCAAGAAACTGCGCGGGCGCAAGGGCTGCGCCCGTCGTTGTGGCGCATTGGCGTTGCCCTGGGCAGGCTCTATCAAAACCAGGGGCGCCGGGAAGAGGCCGAACAGGCCTTTGCCAGCACACGGACAATCATCGAGGAACTTGCTGCCAATGTCCCAGACGAACAGGTACGGGAGGAGTTCCTGCGCCAAGCCATAGCCATGCTGCCGCATGTGCGTTCGCTTTCACCAGACCGCGCCGCCAAACAGACCTTTGGAGGGCTGACCATGCGGGAGCGTGAGGTGGCAACTCTGATTGCACAGGGAAAAATCAACCGTGAGATCGCCGAAGATCTTGTGGTCAGCGAACGGACCGTCGAATCGCATGTGAGCAACATCATGTTCAAGCTTGGCCTTCATTCGCGCCGACAGATCAGGGACTGGGCGGTTGAAAAAGGCCTGATCTCTCAGCAATAAGGGTTTGTTTCTGCATGAGTTGATGCAGGACGAGTTAGAGATACAAAAAGGATACGCCTATAAGGTAAGGTTGACAAGAAAAACGCTGTACCACCGCCCTTACTATACTCTACGATGGACTGAACTTCAACTAGCCATTACTACACAGCTTTTCATCCGTCCTGGTAAAAATCTCCGTACTACACTTGTACAATCTCCGTACTTTTCCACGATGGCAAACCCGCCTTTTTCAGGCATACTACTGGTGACGGTTGGAAGCAGAACAGCGCCCACCGCACAGACGAACAGTATGCAAACAGGAAAAGGAGAAAAGACATGACAACGCAACAGAGTATCGATCAGGCAAAGACCGACGCCTTCGTGGGCAAAGTGCTGGCTGACACCGCTGGCCTGGCCGTGACGGTGATGTCGAGCATCGGGGACCGGCTCGGCCTCTTCAAAAACCTGGCCGAACTGGGACCAGCCACCAGTGAAGAACTGGCCGAGCGTGCGCACGTAAACGAACGCTATGCACGCGAATGGCTCGGGGCTATGGCCAGCGCTGGCTATTTGGAGTATGACCCGGCAACTCGCCGCTTCACCCTCCCACCTGAACACGTTCCTGTACTCGCTCAGGAAGGTGGTCCAGTCTTCTTCGGTGGGGTGCAAGAGGAAATGGTGGGGTTGGCCGGACCGATCAACCAGTTGATGCAGGCCTTCCGCAGCGGTGGTGGCGTCCCAATGGAGGCCTACGACCCCAGCACCTGGGAAGGCGTGACACGCTTTACCAGTGGCTGGTTTGAGAATTTGCTGGTGCCGGTGTGGCTGCCAGCCATGCCAGAGGTACAGGCGAAACTGGAACGAGGCGCCCTGGTGGCGGATGTGGGCTGTGGGCAGGGCAAGGCGCTGATCAAGCTGGCCCAGACCTACCCGCAGTCGCGCTACGTTGGCTACGACAGCTTCGCTCCATCCATCCAGCAAGCCATGGCCAACGCCCAGGCGGCAGGTGTGGCCGATCGTGTGCACTTCCAGCACCGGGACGTGTCGGAAGGGCTGCCTGAGCAGTACGATGTCATCACCACCTTCGACGTCGTGCATGACGCGGTCAACCCACGCGGGCTGTTACGGGCCATCCGCAATGCACTCCGATCTGATGGGCGCTATGTGTGCCTGGAAATCAACAGTTCAGACAAGCTGGAGGAGAACATCGGGCTGCTCGGTGCCTTCTTCTACAGTTGTAGCGTGCTCTACTGCATGACGACCTCGCTTGCCGGTCATGGTGAAGGGCTGGGCACCGTCGGACTGCCGGAGTCGAAAATGCACGAACTGTGCGCGGAAGCTGGGTTCAGCTATGTGCGGCGCGTTCCGATGGAGAATCCCTTCAACATTCTCTACGAGATCACGCCATAGCTGCGCAATACCAGGCCATTGGGTACGTGTTCAGGATGGTAAGATAATCAGCACAAACAAGAAAGGAGCATTACAACAAATGGATACCAGGTCTTTTATCATCGCAACAAATGGTCGACTCAAATGGTGGTTCCATCACACCTTGAGTGATCTCACTCCTGAACAGCTTCACTATAGTACTCCAGATCTGGACGACCGACCGATCCTGGAGGTGGCTATACATGCCATCACCATTCTATTCGGCACTGCTACTGCCATTGCCGGTAAAGAGTGGTCTCTGGATGACTATCCACTAGATGGTTGGCCTCCAAAGCTGGCACGGCCTACATCGGCAGCAGAGTTGGTAGCGATGCTCGATGCGCTGCTGGCGCAGGTGGATGAATCGCTGACCAACGTGTCCGATGATGCGCTGGACAAAGAAGTGACCCTACCCTGGGGTCAGCAAGGAGCTGGGGATGCACTCAGTGCCAGCTTGACCCATGCCCTGACCCATGTCGGTGGCATCCAAGGGATTCGCGCCATCGGCGGCTTCCCTGTTCCACCTGGGTACTGATGATCCCTGCTGGCAGGCGACCGGACATGTCGGGGCGGCAGAAGTTCTTACCCGCCCCAGATCGCGCAACCGGACGCGTAGGGGTGGGGACCCTTGTGGTCAATCCATTTCAAAGACGAGACCATCTCGCTTTGTCATCCTGAGCGCGAGCCTTGGATCTCTGTCCGGCGAGAGATCCAAAGCTCGCGCTCAGGATGACACGGCTGCATCGGCTTCGTTTGACTCGCAAAACGTCTTATTTGAAATGTATTGACCCTTGTGGTCGCCCGCATCTGAGGCTTTACGAAGCATATAGTGATGGAGAAGAACAAATGATGAATCAACTGAAATTGATGTGTGTGTTGGCACATCCCGACGACGAATCCTTGGGCAATGGTGGCATCCTCGCCAAGTATGCCAGCGAGGGGATAGAAACATATCTGGTCACTGCTACGCGTGGCGAACGTGGCTGGTTTGGCGACGAGGCCGATTATCCGGGGTTGGAAGCGCTGGGTAAGAGACGTGAGGCCGAGTTGCTGGCAGCCGCCAGTGCGCTTGGTATTCGCCGGGTCGATTTCCTGAATTACATTGATGGTGACCTGGATCAGGCCTCTCCGACAGAGGCGATCTCCCAGATTGTTGGGCATATACGCCGCGTGAAACCCGATGTGGTGGTGACCTTCGGCCCGGACGGCGCGTATGGGCATCCCGATCACATCGCCATTTGCCAGTTCACCACGGCTGCTATCGTCGAAGCTGCCAGCCCCGACGCTCCATTCCACCGGGACCTGTCTCCCCACCGTGTCTCGAAATTATATTATATGGTGATGTCCGAACAATTGTTACGGGCCTATCAATCCGTCTTTGGTGACGTGGTCATGCATGTGGATGGCGTGGAGCGACGAGGAGTGGTGTGGCCTGAATGGGCGATCACCACGCGCATTGATACCAGGGAGTATCGGCAGATGGTGTGGAAGGCGATCTATTGCCACGAGTCACAACTGGCCGCCTATCGTCAACTCGAACACCTATCACAGGACTACCAGAAGGAGCTATGGGATACCCAGAACTATTATCGCGCCTTTAGCCTGGTTAATGGCGGTCGTAGCGTTGAGGGCGATCTTTTCGCAGGGCTGCGCTAAGTTCATCGAGAAGCGACAACCATAAGGAGATAATGAATAATGGATACACGAGACCCCTTGCGCTATCGTATCGCACCACTGGAAATGACCTCGAGTGAATTTCGCAACGTGGGCCGCCAACTAGTCGAGCGCATCGCCGAATTTCTATGTACGCTCCCGGACCGACCCGTGGCTCCCAATGAGTCGCCCCGCATGATTCGGGAAGCGCTGGGCACCGGTTCACTTCCTGAACAGGGCAGCGAGGCGAAGGACTTGCTCGAAGAGGCTGCCAATCTCCTGTTCGCGCATTCCACCTTCAACGGTCATCCGCGTTTCTGGGGGGTGATCACCTCGTCTGCCGCGCCGATTGGCGCGCTAGGTGATCTACTGGCGGCGGCGGTCAATCCTAACATTGGAGGTTGGTTTGGCGGCCCGATGGCGAATGAGATCGAGGCGCAGACGGTGCGCTGGATTGCGGAAATGATCGGCTACCCCACCGACTGCGGTGGACTGCTCGTCAGTGGCGGCAACATGGGGAACTTTGTCGGTTTTCTCGCCGCTCGCAAGGCCAAAGCCACCTGGGATGTGCGCACTGCTGGCCTGATGGGAGAGGGGACCCGCCATCTGCGTATGTATACTTCAAGTGAGACGCACACCTGGATTCACAAAGCGACCGATATGTTCGGCCTGGGTACAGATGCCATTCGCTGGATTCCGGTTGATGAGCAGCTTCGCATGGACACTACTGCACTAAAAAACCAGATTCAGGAAGACATCGAGGCTGGGGATCTGCCGTTCCTTGTCATCGGGACAGCGGGTACGGTGAGTACTGGCGCGGTTGATCCTCTCCCTGAAATCGCTGCGATCTGTCGGGAATATAACCTGTGGTTCCATGTGGACGGAGCCTATGGTGCGTTCGCTGCTCTGCTCCTGCACGAAGACCAGGGAGTCGAGGTTCCAGCCGACCTGCAGGGGATCAGCCTCGCCGATTCAGTAGCGGTAGATCCACACAAGTGGTTGTATGCACCACTGGAGGCGGGATGTGCGTTAGTGCGCAATCCCGAAGCATTGCGCAATACCTTTAGCTATCACCCACCGTATTATCACTTTGCTGACCAGGGCGAACCAACCATCGATTACCATGAGTATGGGCCGCAGAACTCGCGTGGTTTCCGTGCCTTGAAAGTCTGGCTAGCGTTGCGCCAGGTGGGGCGGGAAGGCTACATGGAGATGATTGCCGACGATATCCAGCTCTCACAGGAATTGTATCGGCTCATGGATACACATCCTGAATTTCAGGCCTTTACTCAGGGGCTCAGTATTACGACATTCCGCTACGTCCCTCCTGATCTCGCACCGGGCTCGGAAAGCATCGAAGTGTACCTCAACCAGTTGAACGCTGAACTGCTCAGCCGCTTGCAGAAAAGTGGCGAAGCCTTTCTTTCCAATGCTGTGGTCAAGGGAACGTTCTTGCTGCGGGCTTGTGTGGTCAACTTCCGTACCTCGCTGGAAGATATTGAGGCTTTACCGGGTATTGTTATGCGTATAGGCAAAGAGGTAGACGCTGCCATGCGACCAGCGGCACTAAAAAGTGAATGAAGAACGATCAAGAGAGGCCATTCTTTTCTCTCACACACATTCTACCACTGTCGCAAGAGTATTTTTCCACGCAATCCCTCCGATAGAGATACATAGGTACACTGGTCGCGAGGCCTTGTACCCAATACATTTCAAAGACGAGACCATCTCGCTTTGTCATCCTGAGCGCAGCGAAGGATCTCTCGCCGGCGAGAGATCCTTCGCTGCGCTCAGGATGACACTCGTGAAGCGGCTTCGTTTGACTCGCAAAACGTCTTCTTTGAAATGGATTGGGCCTTGTACCAACATGTTGTTTCGTCTTGATGCTCTTTGGGAACGTTTGTGCAAAGGGCTTTTACAGTATCACCTGGAAGAGACCATCAGGACGAGCATTGACAGAAGCGAGGTACTCTATCGTGCGCGTTCAACTTCAGCAGGCAGGTCTGATAACCTTCCTGCTTGTTCTCTCTATGTTTCTCGGTCTCAGTCTTTTCACAACGCAGATGACACATGCATCATCTCCACCAAGACACACACCAGCAAAAGATACCAACCCCATTCTACCGAAAAAGCTGCGCTCTCAATCGGGTGTTCCGGCCAATACCGTCTCGATCTACGAGTCTACCACCACTGCAACTACGTTGTACAACCAGGGTTGTCGTGCTGCCCACGGAGCACCCGGGCTGATCATCCTTGATTGGGGTCAGCCGGTCTACTTTGGTAATAACATCTACGGCACCTACGACTTTGGTGGTCATGACGATACCGACACGGCCATCTTGCATGCCGCTGCCAACTTCGCTCAAGGAGTGTGGTACTGTCGCACCAGTTCCACGAACATCGCGATCGCGATTGGCGAAAGTAACTATTACTCTGCAAATGCTATTCCCCTCACCACTGCAGCCTGGTATGCCGACGGTCAGCAATGGGGTATGATGGTCAACAACCTGCAAAGCTTTCTTACTAACAATCATTATACCGTCGTTGGTGCCAACGCAGCTGGCGATCTCGAGGTGGAATGGGCGAACTTTTCCCTGACAAGCAGTCTGGTCAATGGATACAATAGCGTCACCCAGCACATCTACTTCGACTTCGGAGATGATTCTCCCGGATGGTGGTCTAACTACCAGGTATGGTACGTGGCATATGGAGCAACGGATAATCTTCCCTTGCCGGAGATCTTCTATATGGCGGATGCAACATATGATTGGGAGCCCCTGGACGTGTGGGCGTGTCTCAACGAAGGTGGTCCCATCTACTTCAAAGGGATCATGTCCGAGGACGTAGCTGGCACAAATACTCCCGCTCAGGCCTTTAGTCAAATGTACAATGCTGAAGCTTCGAATAGTTGCACGGCCAGAGATTTGTCTGGGATGATATTCTCCACTGAGATCTTCCACTCCTAACGGTGGCAGCAACAGGGCATCTCGGGAGATGCTCTGTTGCTCTTGCATGAAGAAACTGGGTTGACTATGTCGAGGTGATTATGAAGAAACGTAAGAAGCGCCAAGCAAAAAAGACTGTACGCCGACCACATGGGCTCACTCATCTCCACCGGGGATGGCTCCTGACGGGGTTGGCAGTGCTTATCGCTTGTGTGATGCTGGCAGCCTTTGCTTCCAGCTGTAGCCAGACGTCAAGCGGCAATGCGACGATACGGCCAGTTGGTACGAGCGTCACTGCTCCTCCAGACATGAGCAGTGACAGGCCAGGGAGCCAGCACACAACAGGCATCTTTCCACTCTCGGCGGGCGGCCCAATTCCTGTTCCGGCGAATGTGCTCCAGCCCACCAATATAGCACGCGTTCTTGTCAAGAATGTGCTCACGTCCATTTATGCCGGTTCCATGACACGGGCACCTGCCACGGGAGCTCTGGCTATACTCCAGGAGAATCTCATGACTGGCCAGCAAAGCCTTCATCTCTATCAGACATCACAACCGATCGGCTCACTGACCATTCTCGCCGTGCACAATGACATTCTCACATTCTCTTTTGCCAAAGCAAAGGGCACCTTTAATCTCGCGACCGATCAGTTTCATTTCTGATTACTTCGAGCTATGGAGAAAATTCAGATCCTGGCTCAACCTGCAATGGTTGAGCCAGGAACACTTGTTTGCTCATCTTCGCGAGAGTGTGCTAAAATCCTGGGTCCTCTTCATCAGGGTGTGGATGGAGTTCCGTATCGTGCTCTGCTTCGTCCCTCTGCCCCTGTTGGGTTGCCCAGTAGAGGTTGTCTCTGTGCTTGGACAGGTAGCTGAGGAGCGCGAACGCCGCTTGCGGACTCAATTGTAACTTTTTTGCGGGCTCACTCTGTGATGTGATAGACAGCTGGTCATTGACGAGATGAAACTCCCATCCAGCAACGACGGTTGCCTGCTCTTGGTTTGCCATTGGGTCATACCTCGCTTTCTTGTTGAAGGTGCTGAGAAACTGATTTCAGTTCCGCTTCAATGACGTTTCGATAGGGTTTCACGAGCGGCAATGCAGGGAAAGTAGTGGGTTCTGAAGCATTGCCATCAACTTAAGGAATCTCTCCAGAGAACTCAGGAGAGAGGCTGCACAAACAACGTGTTACTGAGGACAACACCATACGAAGAACATGTTGGAAAATTGCTGGGTACCCGATTGCTCACCGTATACAGTATAGTCAATACTTGTGGGATTTTCAAGGAGTGGACTCTAAATGAGTGGTGGAATCAACTAGTGGAGATGAGGGGATTCGAACCCCTGACCTCTGCCGTGCAAAGGCAGCGCTCTTCCAACTAAGCTACATCCCCATTGTCTCTAATGGACGATTACAAGGGCTTACCTGCTTCTTGCCGCTGCCCTTGCTCCAAAATTAAGAGAAGGTGGGCCTTCCTGGACTCGAACCAGGGACCTCAGTCTTATCAGGACTGCGCTCTAACCACCTGAGCTAAAAGCCCGTAGAGCGAAAGCATTTTCTCTACTTGCACAACCTGCAGTTATATGAGACCAAAGAACAGGGCTAACCTGTCAGTAACAAACTTTCAACTTGTCTTATATAAAGATAAGACAAGATCGACCTGGGATGGTCGGCTTCTTCTTAGGGGAAGAAGCCGACGCACTCCCTAGAAAGGAGGTGATCCAGCCGCACCTTCCGGTACGGCTACCTTGTTACGACTTCACCCCAATCACCGACCCCACCCTCGACGCCTAC
>WNGR01002134.1_pt1 | contig 26865 bp, 27 predicted proteins | sample 5407581 | NCBI WGS metagenome assembly WNGR01 (sample SAMN13153383, study PRJNA577476) | soil metagenome | isolation source: 80 cm soil or saprolite under Garry oak tree replicate 2 | place: USA:California | collected 2016-06-15
GCGGCGGTCCAGCATCTCGGTCGAATCGTGCGCGAAAACGGCGCACTGGTCGTGAGGAAGATTTGGGAAAGTACTGGACGCGCCCTGATCGATAGCGGTGTATCAAAGGCCGAAGATATTGCGGGCGCAACACGCAATCTTTTTGGCAGAATTTCACCTTGGCGGCCGAAAGAAGAAGACCCGGCCACTCGTCCGTGAAATGGAGCCGACTTTCTTCAGCGCTCTGATTTAGTTGGCCGCGGCGGCCTTGGCCCGAAGCTTCTGAGCCCAGTCGCTGCGCAAAACTTTCATCTCCGCCCTTAATGTAACCATGCGCGGCGCGACTCCTTTGTATTTTTTCGTGGTGCCCGTGACCGTCCTCGTTACCGCTCCCTGATTCACCAGCCCCTGAAGCTTTTCATAAGAACGCAGGCGCAGCATTTCTTCGCCTCCACTGGCAGCGTTTCGCTCCCGGAGATTGAGCAGGACGATGTCGAACAACGGCTTGAATTCGAATGAGGCCTTTGAGGAAAGCACGGCCACCAGCTCTTCGGTAATATTATCGGGGGCGCGACGCGTGAAAGAGATGCCGGATGGTTTAGACATCTAAGACTATAGCACCGATCCAGGAAATAGCGACTGAGGCCGCGCATGGAGCGGTTAATGACACTGGACGGCGGTCAGATGGAAAAAGAAAGAACCAAGAAATCAGAATTACGCGCATCTACTTCTTTCGCGTGTAGTTGATCTCCATCGTTTTGGCTTCCTGGCCCCCGCGATCCTCGTACCACTCGAACGTGTGATGGTTGTTATCGACGATCTTGATCACTTCGCGAACCTTTTGCTTCATTCCCGGCATCATTTCGATTTCCGAGTTGTAAGTGAACGCTTTCGTGGCGGGATCGTAGGTGCCTTCGGACATCATGATGCCGGTGCCCATGTTGTCGATCCACGAGGATACGAATTTCTGTTTCGCATTGTCGTACCCTTCAAAGGACATGCCCTTGAATGTCATGTCCTTCATTTTGCCGTCCGGTCCCGGCATCTGCATTTTGCCGGTGAACTCGCCGATAAAGTAGCGCCCGTCCATCATCGGCTTTCGTACGGCTGTGCCTTTTGATTGCTGCGGCGGGGCGTTCGGATCGGGGTTCATCCACATCTTGACGTCATAGGTCCACGTGCCGGCCAAGCTCGCGAGGAGCTTGTGATTCTCGTTCAGCTTCGCTAATTCCATCATTTGCTTCATCATCTCGGCTTGGTTCGGCTGTCCGCTCGCCGCGGGTTGATTGCCACTCGGGCTCGAAGCGGTCACTGGCGAAGGCGACGTCTGTTGTGCGAATGACGGGATAGTGAGTAATGCCCCTACGAAAAAGACTGCGAATAAGGTCGTGAGAGTTTTCATACGACGATTCTTTCCGGTGCGCCCTACGGCGTCAAGTTCCGAGCCGGAGTTGCAGAGAGTTTGTAGAGGCGGTTGTGCCGCCCGCATGTCCTTCTAGCCAGGTGCTTGACACAAGCACCTCTACAACGAGAGGCAAAAGCGAAATCCTTTCAAGGAACGGAAGCGACAATCGGCGCTACCAATGCTCCCGGCCACACACCGAGAAAAAGCACCGCGATCGCGAGGACGGCTAATGACGTTCGTTGCAACCAGTCGACTCTGAATGTCGAGATTTCGGTCGCGGGCTCGTCCATGAAAATCACTTTGAGAATGATCAGATAATAGTAGAGCGAGATTAGACTGCCAAAGAGCGCCAGCGCGACGAGCCAAAGCAGGCCGTGGTTTGCACCGGCGCGCAGCGCGGCGCTGAAGAGGTAGAACTTTCCGAAAAATCCAGCCAGCGGCGGCATGCCAGCCAGCGATAGCATGAAGATCGCCATGCACCCGGCGAGCAGCGGGGAACGTGACGACAGTCCCGAAAAGTTAGAGAAATCGTCGCCGCCTGTTTCGCGGTGCACCAGCGCGACGACGCCAAACGCGCCGACGAGTGTGACCGCGTAAACGGTGGTGTAGAACAACGTCGCGGAAAATCCGTCTCGCCCGCCGGCGACGAGTCCGAGCAATGTATAACCGGCGTGGGCGACGGCGGAGTAGGCGAGTAACCGGCGCACGTTGGACTGCGCCAATGCGACGAGATTGCCAACGACGATCGAGAACGCTGCCAGTGCTGCCAGCACCGGCATCCAGCCGGCGACCATTGCGTGCCAGTCTGCATTGCCGTGCAGCGGACCGAAACCGACGAGCACGATTTTTCCAAGCACGACGAACGAAGCGACCTTCGAGCCGGAGGCGATAAACGCCGCACTCGGGACGGGTGCGCCCTGATAAGCATCGGGTGCCCAAAGATGGAACGGCGCAGCGGCAATTTTGAATGCGAAACCAATGAGGGTCATGACGATGCCGACGGCGAGCAACGGTTGCACCGATTCGGTGGTTAATCTTTGCCCGATCGCGACGAGGCTTGTTGTCCCCGACATACCGTAAATGAAACTGATTCCAAAAAGCGTGAACGCGCTCGCCGTGCTGCCGAACAGGAAATATTTCAGACCCGCTTCGGCCGAGCGCACATCTGTTTTGTCGAAGGCAGCCATGACATAAAGCGAGAGACCGGTCAGCTCGAGCCCGATGAAGATCATGAGGAGCTCTTCGCTGCCGACGAGAAGCATGAGTCCAATCGTCGCGAGGAGTAGCATCGCGAGATATTCCCCCGGATTGCGCGACGCGCGGTCAGTGCGCGCCAGCAGCACAGTGAAAAACGCGAGCGTGATGCAAATGATTTTAAACAGCGAATTCAGCGGCGTGATTACGAGCATCCCGCCGAAGAGTGTTGCGTTGTGCGGCAACAGTAGCACGGCCCCGACCGCGACCACGAGTCCCAGCGCGGCGACGGCGGAACCAAATACGGATGCGCGTTCGATCGTTAGGCCAATCGCAAGAACCGCAAGCGCCGTGATCACAACAATCGCTTCGGGCGAAACGAGTTTGAGGAGTTCGAGATAGTTCACGCGAAACCTTTAAAGCGTTGACGAGTTGAAGCGTTGAAGCGGCGGAGTCATTTTAAGAACCTCATCGTTTCGACGGCTGGCAGGATGCGATCGAGCAGCAGTTTGGGATAAAGTCCGACCGCGAGCGTTGCGAACATTAGCAGACCGGCGCCCCATTTTTCCGGCAGCGTGATTGGAGCAACATCGAGCGGGTGGATCGAGCGCTCCGCGCTCGATGTTATTAATGTCGGCGACGCCGAGTAGGATTTGGCATCGCCCGACCGAGCGGCCGATCCACCTGGCGCTGTCGCGCTACTCTCACCAAAGAAACTTTGCTGCAGCGCACGCAGCGTGAATGCGGCGACGAGGACCATGCCGGCGCCGGTGATCCACACCGCAATCGGAAAAGCTTTCCATGCGCCGATCAAGATCGTGATTTCGGCGGCGAACCCGCTAAACCCGGGGATACCCATCGATGCGGCCGATGCGATGACAAACGTGAACGCGGCAAAAGGCAACGCGTGGCTCAGATTCATTTCGGAGAGAGTGTCGAGATCGCGCGTGTGTGTCCGGCGATAGACCATGCGTCCGGCGACGGCAAAGAGTAGGGCTGCGATCACGCCGTGCGAGAACATTTGCAGCACCGCGCCCGAGACGCCGAGCGCATTCGCCGTGGCCAACCCTAGTAGCACGAAACCCATGTGGCTGACACTCGAATAACCAATGACGAATTTCAGGTCCCGCTGGCGCAACGCTACCGCCGCGGCGTAAACAATTCCGATGATAGCGAGGACAGCGATCCATGTGCTCCACATGTGGAAGCCTTGCGGGAAAAGATTCATCGCGACGCGCAGCCCACCGTAGGCGCCGAGTTTCATGACGATCCCGGCCAGCAGCATCGAACCCGCGGTCGGCGCGGCGACGTGACCGGTCGGCGCCCAGGTGTGCAACGGCCAGACGCCCGCGAGCACGCCGAATCCGATGAACAACACGGGAAACGCCCACGATTGCAGTTGCGGCGAGAATTGGAATTGCGCGAGCTGCTGCAGATCCAACCCTGAAGCCGCATTCCCTTTTCCAGCAGTCACGTAAATAGCGAGAATCCCAATGAAGACGAGCGCGCCGCCGAAAAAGGAATAGAGCGTCAGCTTCATCGCGCCGTACTCCTTGTTGGTCGATCCCCAGATGGCGATGAGGAAATACTTCGGCACGATGACGAGCTCGTAGAAGAGGAAGAGCAAAAACAAATCCGCGCTGAGGAAGACGCCGTAAGAGCCGCCGACCACGAGCAGCAGCCAAAAGAAAAATTCATTCTGGCGGTGTTCGACGTCCCAGGAGAAGAGGACTGCGGTCACGGCGACGAGCCCGGTGACGAGAGCCAGTGTTAGGCTGATGCCGTCGACCGCGAGATGATATTCCATCCCGAGCGTTGGCACCCACGGGATGCGCACGATTGTCTTGAAGTGCGCAAGATCGACAATCGCCGTTTGAAACAAAGCGATAAGGCTTATTGCGAATCCTGCGACGCTAGTTAGCAGCGCAATCCAGCGCGAAAGCGCGCCCGGTAGGAAAAGCAGCACGACCGCCCCGGTAAACGTGAGGTAAATGGCCCAGGCGATCACTTCGCGATCACGATATCGCCGCTCTGGATTGGCCGCGGCACATCAGCCCATTGAATCGTAACGTTGCTAAAATTCACCGGAAGACCGGCACTCATCAGCGAATCAGCTTTATCACAAACGTGAAAATGGAGGTGTGGCTCGGTCGAATTTCCCGAAGAACCGAGTTTGCCGATCACGTCGCCCGCCTTAACCCGATCTCCCTTATGGATGCGAACGCTGCCCGGCTGCAAATGTGCGTAAAACGAATATTCACTCTTTCCGTGATCGATCATGACGTAGTTGCCTGTGACCGAGGTCATGCCCTTCGCCAAACGGCCTGCTTGCTCTTTCTGAAGCCGTGCAAAGTAAGCTTCCTGACTCTCATCTGGCCGTTGCATTGCGGTCGAATCTTCCGGCTGATCATTCGCAGCTTCGACTACGGTGCCATCGCACGCCGCCAGGACATCGGTGCCATACGCGTAGTAGTCCTCAAAGCGCGAGCCGTCGCCCTTATGCGAAAGCCCATCGCCACCAAGCCTTGCGATATCGAGCGCGAACTCTTCGGGAATCGCCCAGCGATGGCCGGTATGGAAGGATGCTCCCCACCCCGCATAAGAAACGCCGCGAAGCGGAAAGATGTAGGTGTTCTTCGCGAATTCGGATTTTATCGGCAGCGTCGCGCTCACTTCCTTCGTCTTACCGCCGCTGTTACCGTCAACCTTCAAGTTGGCCCGGCGAGTTTGATTGAAGGAGCAATCAAGTCGTTCCCGCAAAATTGGAAGGCGATCTGTTTGAGGACGCCCGCTTCCTGTATCTTCGCTCCACGCTCGGCAAAACGCTGAATGACATTCCCGTTCAGTTTTTTTGAATCGAGAACCTCGCCGGATTGCAGCAACTCGACTTCGATGTGGTCGATCTTAAACGGAGCTTCGCCATGATTGATGACCGCTACATTCTGTAACATCAGACTTTGCAGGTCGCGCCGGCTTTCCAATGGATAAGTGTGAACGGCCGATGCCGGACAGAAGCGAACCTCTATGGGAGGCGGTGTCTCCGCAAAAGCAGATGAAAAGCAAAGAGTAAATGCCAAGAAGCCGCTGAGTATGTGTTTCATAAATGATTGCGTGTTCGATATCGCGGAGCCTTTTCGCGAACGTGGAATCCAATTTCGCGCCGCGGCTTTTCCGACGGAGCCATCAACTGCCGGATCGCTTCAAGCATCGCGCCGATCTCCTCGTCATATTTACCAACGCGTTTTTTGAGTTCGGAAAATTTGTGCGCGAGCTCGCGATTTGTTTCTAACGCCTGGCGCAGCTTTACGAACGCCCGTATGATCGCGATGTTCACTTTTACCGCACGCTCACTGTTCAGGACGCTCGACAACATGGCGACGCCCTGTTCGGTGAAAGCGTAGGGGAAATGGCGCCGTCCGCCTTGGCCTTTTGATATTCCAATTTGGAATATCAAAGATTTTGTCTCCTCGGCGGTGAGTTGAAACATGAAGTCCGCCGGAAATCGGTCGTGGTTCCGCCTGACGGCTTTGTTTAGGTTGCCGGTGGTGACACCGTACAGTCGCGCCAGATCGAAATCGAGAAGGCCCCTTTCTTCACGCACGAAACGAATCGCCTGCGCCACCTGCTGAGTTGGAATGATATCCTTAGTCATTCCAGTAGCCCGTCAGGCAAACAATCGCGCCATCTGGACGACGGTTGTGTTGAAGATGTTGAAAACAAATTGCGGGGCGATGCCGATGGCGAACATGAGCGCCGTGACAGGAACAATCACGAGCTTCTCGCTTCGCTGAAGATCAGGGAACGCGCTGCAACTTTCGACCAACGGACCGCTGAAGAGCGACTGCATCGCCCGCATAAACGCGATCGCAGTGACCAGTAGGCCGATTACCGCGACGGCCGTGAACGAAGCTGCTATGGCGAACGAACCTTTGAAGATCAGAAATTCGCCGATGAATCCGTTCAGTCCGGGCAGGCCGAGCGATGAAAACATTGCGACGCTCATCCAACCGCAGAGCAATGGTGTGCGTTGCATCAGGCCGCCGAAGTCGTCGATGCCGCGCAGGCCACGCCGTTGCTCGAGCAAACCAACGTAATAGAACAACGCCGCCGCGGTGATGCCGTGGTTGAAAATTTGGATGAACACACCGCTCAATGCCGCCTGCGTGTCGATCAACGGCCCCGCCCCCGTGGCGGTCACGGCGAAGAGACCGAGCATGCAGTAGCCGAGATGGTTGACGGAGAGATACGCAATCATCCGTTTCAAATCCGATTGGGCCCACGCAGCGAGTGAGGCAAAGACGATCGAGCAAACCGCCAGTCCAAGCAGCCACGGACCGAGGATCTTGATTTCATTCGGGAAAAGTGGAAGCAGCAGCCGAACGAAGCCGTAAACGCCCATCTTCGAGAGCACTCCCGTCAACACCATCGAAGCGCCCACGGGCGCGCTTTCGTACGCGTCGGGCAGCCAGGTATGAAACGGAAACAGTGGCACTTTCACTGCCAACCCGAGAAAGACTCCGGCAAAGGCCAGCCACGCGACATTCCCAGTGAGCAATCCTTTTTTTCCGAGATCGGCGAGCGCGGCGAAATCAAACGTGCCTCTCGCGAAATAAATCCCGAGAAACGAGAGCAACATCGCTACGCTGCCGAGGAAAGTGTAAACGAAAAACTTCGTCGCAGCGCGATCCCGGTTTTCGCCGCCCCAAAGTTTGATAAGCAGGAACGCCGGGATCAAGCTCATCTCGTAGAACAAGAACCAGAGAACAAAATTCTGCGCCGTGAATGTGCCGTAGAGGGCGGATTGCATCACCAACATCACTGCGCAGAAGCCCTGACTCATGCGCTGGGCGAAAAATGCGAATGGGATGATTAGCGACGTCAGCAACACCAGTAGCAAACTCAGGCCGTCGATACCGACGAGGTATTCGGCGCCGATGGCAGGAATCCACGGGTGCCGTTCAGCCAGCTGGAGGCCGGGTGCTCCCGTGTCGAAGTTTAGCCACAGCATTGCGGCGAGAAGCGCGCTGAATACGTTGAATCCGAGAGCGATTCCGCGCGCGTAATTCCTTGGCGCGAGGCTCAGCAAAAGAGCGCCGGCGAGCGGAATGAAAATCAACCCAGTGATCATGCCAGCCAGGCGTAAAGGATGAGCAGCGCCAGCATGCCGATTGCGACGGCGCCGAGGTAAGTTTGGATTTGTCCGGAGTGCCACCCAGACATCAAGCGGCCGAGGCCGCGCGTGCCGGTGACGCTCTCATCGACGCCAGCGTTGATGCCGCGCTCGTCGAGGTTCGTGCTGAAAATTCCAAAAACCTGGCCGACACCGCCGAATCCACGCACTAGACCATCCCAGAAATAACGGTCCATCCAGTTGGACAAACGCGCGGCCATTCGGCTGAAGGCGATGACACTCCATTCATAGAGTTCATCCAGCCACATTTTGTTTTCGAGGAAACGAAAGAGTGCGGGCTGCGATTGCTGGAGCGGGTCGGTTTCGCCGGCATTGCGATACATCAGAACGCCAAATCCGATGCCGGTCGCGACCAGCGCAAGCGAAACGAAAAGCATCGGCTGGATCAACCGTGCGATATCAAAGTGCGCCGACTCGCCCGCCAGATAGTCGTGAAGCCACGGCCATGCGGGCGTGAGCACGACACTGAAGACAATTACGGAGGCGGCGAGCGCGATCAGAGGCATGGTCATCACGCGTGGGCTTTCATGCGCATGCTCGGAAGCCGCGCGCCGATTGCCAAAAAAAACGTAGATCATTTGTCGCGTCATGTAGAGCGCGGTCAATACGACGCCGGCCAGTATCAGGTAGTATGGCAAATGCGACCGCGGCCAATGCGCCGTGGCATGGAGAATTTCCTCTTTCGTCCATGCTCCGGAAAAAAAGAGCGGCAGACCGCTGAGCGTCATCATGCCGACCGCATAGGTTAGGAACGTGACTGGCATGAGCCGGCGCAAGCCGCCCATTTTTCGGATATCATGTTCTTGGCGACAGCCGTGAATTACCGAGCCAGCACCGAGGAACAACAGTGCTTTGAAAAAGCCGTGCGCGAGGAGGTGCATAATGCCCGCCGCGGCGCCGCCGACACCTAACGAGACCATCATTAACCCCAGCTGCGACACAGTCGAATAGGCGAGAATGCGCTTGATATCTGCTTGCGCGATCGCGACGAGCGCCGCCATCAAAGCCGTGGTTACGCCGATCCATACGACCACGGTGAGGGAAGGTGTCACGCCATTAATTGCGCCTAACGAGAAGAGTGGATAGACGCGTGCGACGAGAAACACGCCTGCGGCGACCATAGTTGCAGCGTGAATTAATGCGCTGACCGGCGTCGGACCTTCCATCGCGTCTGGTAACCAGACGTGCAGCGGGAATTGACCGGATTTTCCGACCGCGCCGCAAAAAATCAGCAGCGCGATGAACGTAGCGCTCGCGCCGAGTGCAAGCAGGCCGGCGTTTTCCATGCAACCGCGTCCATCATCATAAAAGAGAAGTGTGCCGCTGCGGCCGTAGAGCCAGAGGATGCCGAGAAAAAATCCCATGTCGCCGATGCGCGTGGTGATGAACGCCTTTTTCGCCGCGGCGGCCGCACTCGATCGCTCGATCCAGAATCCAATGAGCAAATATGAGGCGAGCCCGACTAGTTCCCAGCAAACAAAAAGAAGAAGTAGACTGTTCGCGATCACGACGCCTAGCATTGCGCCGGAGAAAAACGAGAGATACGCGAAGAAGCGCGTGAAATTCTTGTCATCGGCCATGTAGCCGACGCTGAAGATGAAAATGCAGAGCCCAACCAGCGCGATCATTACAAGCATCGCGGCTGCGAGCGGATCGAGGACCCATCCAATGCGCAGCGCTTGCTCGCCGAAAGTGAACCAAGTGAAATTATGGACGGCGCGGAAGCCGGCTGTTTGCAGCGTCGGCAGAAATGCCAGGGTCGACAATGCGAGTGCGATAATCTGACCGATGATGGCGAGCGCTGCCGCGCCGGCGCGCCGCGATCCGGCGAAACTCAAAATTACAAGCGAGGCCGCGAGCGGCACCGCGGGGATCAGCCAGAGGTTAGGGACGATCCAGGCAGTCATCCTTTGAGCTGATCGAGCTGATCGACGTTGGTTGTTCGATAGTGGCGGTAAACAGCGATCACCAACGCGAGTCCGACGGCTGCTTCGGCAGCGGCGATCGCAATTGAGAAAATCGCGACCATGACGCCAGTAGGTTGTTGCGGCTGCTGGCTGAAGCGCCAGAAGGCGATGAAATTCAAATTCGCCGCGGCGAGCATCATCTCGATTCCGATGAGGATGAAAATCGCGTGACGCCGGCTCAGCGCGGCGAGTAGGCCGATGCAGAACAGTGCGGCGGAGACGATTAGGAAAAGCTGCAGAGTGGGCGTCATCTCGCCGCGAATCGGATTGGGTAGCGCACGCGTTCCGCGTGCTGGTTTCGGCGTCGCGCCGAAACTTTCTTTTGTTTTAATTCGATCCGGAGCGAAGAGTGCGAACCTGCGACGAAAGTTCGCGATCGCGAGGACGTGCTCGGTCCGAGCCGGACTGGCATTAGCACGCGAGACGCGTGCGCTACCCACGCGGAGACTCCCCGCCTCATCGCTTTTCCTCCATCACGAGGATGAGCGCACCGATGAGAGCTGCAGTCAGTAGCAGTCCGACGCATTGCAACGGCCAGACGTAGCCAGTCATCAGCACCTGGCCGATGCGCTCGACAGTGAGCGCCGGAATTTCGGGCGCGACGATGGAGATCGATCGGGTTTTAAAAATCGCCCACAGCAAGCCGCCGAACACCGCGATGGCAATAACAACGCCACTCCAGTTGAAGCCGCGATCTTTTTCCACATCACGTCGCGTTAATAGAATCGTGAAAACGATCAAGACCGCGACCGCGCCGATGTAGACGAAGACCTGCACCAACCCGACGAACTCCGCGCCGAGCAAAAAAAAGAATGCGGCGATACCGACAAACGCCAACGCGAAACTGAGAGCCGCGTGCATGAGCTTTTGCAAGGTTGCGGCGGCCAGTGCGGCGGCCAGCGTGAGAATAGCAATGACAATAAATGCGACGCTGTTCATTCGATAAAACGCATGGCACGCGAGTGCTGACTGCATGATCGACAGCCGACTCTGGCAAACTCGACGGCTTTAAGCCGTCGAGTTTGAAGGCGCTGCAACGGGCCGGTATCGGGGCTGTTGATTAATCGTGGAGTAATCGCTGTCTTCATTCGGCGAAACGGTAGGTGCGCGGCGCAAATTTCTTTCGCGTGTCGAGAAAGATCGACAATATCAAATAAACAACGGCGATAATGCCGAGGGACCAAAGCCATCCGGCGAAGCCGCGCCCTGCATAATGCCAGACGGCCGCCGCGATAACGCAGGTGAACGCCATTGGGAGCATGAATTTCCAGGCGAAATTCATGATTTGATCCACGCGCGTTCGCGGCAACGTACCGCGAAGCCAGATGTAAACGAAAAGCAGCGCGCTGAGTTTTAAGAAAAACCAGACGTACGATGGAATAAATTCGAGCGCGGGTATCGGTGCATGCCAGCCGCCGAGAAACAGCGTTATACCAAGCCCGCTGATGGCGAACATTCCAATGTATTCCGCCATGAAGAATGTGGCGTATTTAAACCCCGAATATTCGGTCATATGTCCGGCGACAATTTCCGATTCACCCTCAGGCACATCGAACGGAGTGCGGTTGGATTCCACGAGACCGGAAACAAAAAATAAAATAAACGCGGCCGCGCCCCACGGTGTGAAAACGAACCAGCACGGCGCGAAGCCGAACGCGTAGCCGCCTTGCGCGGCGACGATTCTGTCGGGCGAGAGGGCGCCGACGACCATCACGACTGGAAGTACCGTGATAATGAGCGGCAGCTCGTAGCTGATCATTTGCGCGATCGCGCGCATCGCGCCCAGCATTGAAAACTTATTGTTGCTACCCCAGCCGGCCATGAAGACGGCCAGTTCTGTGGTCGATCCAACGGCAAAGAAAAAGAGGATGCCGCCGTCAATCGCGAAGGGCGTCATGTTCCGACCGTAAGGAATCACTCCGAGCGCAAGAACCGCCGTCGCAGCGATCAGGATCGGCGCGAGAAAATGCACGATCTTGTCCGCGCGCGCAGGTACGATGTCTTCCTTGATAAGCATCTTGATGCCGTCCGCCACTGGCTGGAAGAGTCCGAACGGTCCGACGCGATTTGGCCCGTAGCGATTTTGCATGCGGCCGAGAATTTTTCGCTCCAGCACGGAAATCAGTGCAAAGAGCGTGAGAAACACACCGAGCAGCGCGAAAATGTTGATGAGGCTCGAGGCGATCTGGATCGCCCAGTCAGGCGCGCCAGCCAGCGGCGAGAGAAGCAGCTGCTTCGCACGGATGAAGATCTGGTCAAACGAATCGCTCATCTCCCGTGAAGAAAAGCGATACGCGATTGTTTAATCAAGGCTGAATAGTCGCACGCTGGCCCGAAATTTTCCGCAAAACGAAAAGCGCAATCGCGATGCATGCGACAGCTGAAAGGGCATCGACCGCGAGCATCCAGCTGGTGCCAAACCAGTCGTGTGCCCAACCGTCCGCCGCCGTCATGTAAACGACGGGAAGATTTCCGAGCGATGAGAGCGTTGCGTACTTCGTAGAGGCCGCCCCGCGGCCAATGGCAAACAGCACCACGGCTGAAAAAGCAGCATACGCGACTCCACCGAAGAAGACGTAAGCGAGAACGCCACACGAGTAAGTTAGCGGTGTCCGCGGAATCACAGCCATAACGAGCGCAACCAAAGCAAGCGCGCCGCCCGACCCAAAGTAGGCCCACCACCGTCCAACTCGATCGGCAATCCAACCGCCAACCACGCATCCAATAGCACTGAGAATTGCGTTCATTACGCCGGTCACGAGCGCGACGGTGTTCGCGCTGGCCCGCCAATCAGGCGCGACCGCCGACCAAAGATTGTTCGTGGCCGCGGCACCCACCGGTGAACATACGAGCACGATCGTGAACAACGGGATGGCGGAACGCAAAAGATCGGCAATGTCTCTGCCGAGAATACGCATGCGCGCACCCAAACTCTCAATCGAGACAATCCGCACATCGGACGCAAAATAGATCGCCGCAGCCGAGGCGAGCATTGCAAGACCGAGCGCTCCCCCGGCGGCTTCTCTAGAAACGTAGCTCGCCAGCCATCCCGTGTCAGAATAAATGGCAGCGCGATAGACACGAAACCGCTACTGATACCGTAAGGAAGCACCAAAAAGAAAAAGGTCAGCGGTTTCGTGGCGGCTGGATCGCGCACGGATTAAGAAAACAAGTTCAGCAATGTCTTTCCGAGCAGCTTCGGAGAGAATATGGTGTGATCCACACCTATGACGCCAAATCCTTATAGTTTCATCGTGATTTTTGTTGGCGTGGCGTTGGTCTTTCCCTTGATACCGCTGGCGCTCGCCTGGCTGTGGCGACGATTTTTCCAACCACCGAAGCCAGGCGTGCAGAAGAATGCGACTTACGAGTGCGGAGTTGAGTCAATTGGCGATGCACAGATCCAGTTCAGGTCGCAGTATTATTTGTACGCGATCATTTTTCTCATCTTCGACGTCGAAGCGATTTTTCTGGTGCCATTTGCCGTGGCCTTCACCGGTTTGCCGGTTGGGGCGTTCATCGCGATCTTGGTTTTCCTGCTGCTGCTAATTGAAGGACTCGTTTGGGCTTGGAGCAAAGGGTGCTTAAATTGGGCAAGGTGAAACCAAAAACGGAGTGATGGAGTAGTAGACTAAGGGAGTAGTGGGAGAAAGAATGGCGGATCAAATCGACGAGGGACTGCGGAGCGAGCTGCAAAGACAGGGGATCTGGGTGACCTCGATGGAGGAGCTTTACAACTGGGGTCGACGCAACTCGATTTGGCCGCTGCAGTTTGGATTGGCTTGTTGCGCGATCGAGATGATCGCAACCGCCGCGTCGCGCTACGACCTCGCGCGGTTCGGCGGGGAAATTTTCCGGCCGTCACCGCGCCAGGCCGATTTGATGATCGTGGCCGGCACGGTGACGAAGAAAATGGCGCCGCAGATCGTCCGGCTATACAACCAAATGCCCGACCCGAAATATGTCATTTCCATGGGCGCGTGCGCAATTTCCGGAGGGCCGTTCAAACAGGGTTACAACGTGCTCAAAGGCATCGACCGCTACATCCCGGTCGATGTTTATATTCCCGGTTGTCCGCCTCGCCCCGAGGCGCTGCTGCACGCTTTCATGGAACTACAACGGAAAATCGATGAGCAGAAACTTACCGGCAATAAGAGAGCTGAGCACCTCAATGCGGCGCAACCAAGCGAGTTTCCGGTGCCGGCGTTTGGCGAACACGATTTGGAGCCGCCCGCGAATCCCGATGTTTTTCGTCCGCTTAAGCTCGAGCGCCAATAACGATGGAGTCTCTAGAGCAAATCAAAGCGCGCGCCGAAGCGGCCGTGCCCGGCGCTAAGATCGACATCGTCCCGAATCCTGGTCCGTCACAACAATCGTCGCTCTTGATCGACAACGAACATGCGCCGGCGGTGGCGCGTTTCTTACGCATCGACCCGGCGCTGCGACTCGATTTTTGTTCGAACGCGACCGGTGTGGATTGGCTCGATCGCACGGTGAAGAAGACGGTGAAAGTGAAGAAGGTGATCGATGGCGTGGAAAAGGAAGTGGACGAAACCCAGGCGGAATTTTTTCCAGGCTATCTTGAAGCGGTCTATCATCTTTACTCGATGACACACAAACACGGTCCCGTGATAATTCGGACGCGCACGGCAGATCGCGCAGATGGTGCGCGTTTACCATCGCTCACTCCTACTTGGCGCAGTGCTGAATTCCAAGAACGGGAAATTTTTGATCTTTATGGTATTCGGTTCGACGGCCACCCGGATCTGCGACGCATTCTGATGTGGGACGAATTTGTCGATCACCCGATGCGCAAAGATTATCGCGAGCCCGACGATTATGAATACGAACCAACGCCGCATGACGACGTGCTGGAGAGAGCGAAACAGCATTATACCGCGCGGCCGCAGTTGGACGGCGCGGAAAATATCACTGCCCAAAAATGAGCGTGACATTGCGGCAACGTTTCAAAGTCAAATTGTTACATCGTTAAAACGGAAATGAGCGCAACGATTCAAACGCTCGAGCCGCCGCGCGGAATGACATCAAGCCTCGACGGCGAGCTGCTCGAAGTATCCATGGGGCCACAGCATCCGTCGACCCACGGCGTTTTTCGCATGAACGTCGCGCTCGAGGGCGAGATCGTGCGCAAGCTCAAGCCGGTCTTCGGATATCTGCATCGCAATCACGAAAAAATCGGCGAGAACACGAGCTATCTTGGCTCGATGCCGTACACCGATCGGCTCGATTACTTTTGCTCAATGACAAACAACTGGGCGTATGCGCTCAGCGTCGAGAAGCTCGCAGGAATCGAAGTCCCGGAGCGCGCCGAATATTTGCGGGTGATCCTGGCCGAACTAACGCGACTGCAAAATCACGCGTCGCTGCTCGGATTCCTGCTCAGCGATATGGGGGCCTGGGGCACGCCGCTCATGTATGCATTCCGCGAGCGAGAGAAGATTCTCGATCTTTTCGAGTCGCTTTCCGGTTCGCGGATGATGTGTGATTACATGCGTTTCGGCGGATGCCGAGTCGATGCGGGACCGGATTGGATGGAGCGCGCAGAGAAGATTGTCGACGCATTCCCACGATTTTTGGATGAATTCGAGGCGCTCATCCTTTCGAATGAGATTGTCATCGCCCGCACGCAAGAGGTCGGCAAGCTGTCCGCCGACTTGGCGATCAACGCTGGCATCACCGGCCCAATGCTCCGCGCGTGCGGGGTCAACTACGACGTGCGGAAAGTGGATGGCTATGGATTCTACCCGCGATTCAAATTCCGGGTACCGCTCGGCGAACATGGTGATACCTACGATCGGTTAATGATGCGCGCGCTGGAAATGCGCGAGAGCGTCGGAATTTTGAAGCAAGCTTTCGAAGAAATTCCCGCTGGTCCCATCATGAATCCGAAGGTGAAGATCCGAGCCTTTCGCCCGTCCGTAGGCGAAGCGTACGGACGCATTGAAGCGCCGAAGGGCGAACTGGGTTTCTATTTGATCAGCAACGGCGGAACGAACCCGTACCGTTATCGCGTACGTCCGCCGAGTTTTATCAACCTGACTGTCTTGGAAGATCTTTGCCTCGGCCACACCGTGGCGGATGTGATGGTAATCCTCGGCAGCGTAGATATCGTCATGGGAGAAGTGGATCGATGATCGGCCTGGGAATATTAAAAGGGATGGCAGTCACGGCGCGGAACTTCGTCGGGAGCTATTTCGAAAAGGATCGTTTGATCACTGTCCAGTATCCCGAGGAGCGCAGCCCGCTACCCGAGAACTATCGCAACTTTCCATTCCTTATTTACGACACCGATGATCCGGCGGCCGGACTGCGGTGCGTCGCTTGTAAGATCTGCGAGAAAGAATGCCCGCCGCAATGCATCTACATAATTAAGAGCGAAGACAAAAAGCCCGATTACATGGGCAAGCCGCAGTTTTATCCGGCCGTCTTCGACATCGATATTTCTGTCTGCATGAGCTGTCAGATTTGCGTCGAGGTCTGCCCGTTTGAAGCCATTAAGATGGATAAGGTTTACGAACTAAGCCGGCGCGAACGATTCGACGCCTTACTCATCCGCAAGGGCGAACTCTCCAAATCGAATACCTACTACCACAGCATTTGCTCAACCGAGGCGACTGAGGTCGATGCAAAACTCGCTGAAGCCGCGGCGAAAAAGAAGCCAGCACCACCGCCATCATCGGCCGTCGCCGCAGCCCCGCCGGCTACTGCTTAGCCGCCCAGTTCTCAATGCCGGCACGACATGGCCGAGTCGGCATTTTCTTTGGCGCGAAGCGCTTCTTTGGTTAATCCTTGGAGCTAGGTCTTTGGGCTGTACTTGTCGATCAAAGCTTGGAAGCGCGGATCTTTGCGCAACGGGTCCCACATGGGTTCGAGCTTGAGCATTGGGACAGTGAGGCCGTTTGGGACGTCGAGCAGATGATCGAGCAGGCGAAATGCTTCGTCGAATTCCCCAGTCCAGGCATAAATCTGGGCGAGCGATGCGGTGCCTTGTGGCCCATCAAAGGCGTCCTGCGATTCGGGCAACAATTCGACGGCGCGCTTGCCTTCGTTGATCGCTTGTTCTTTTTGACCTAAGGCAGCAAGCACAACACCCAACTGTCCGCGTCGAGCGGAATCTTGAGGCGCTTCACGCACAAGTTTCTCCGCGACAGCGCGCGCGTGCCCGTACGCGATTCGCGCCTTCTCTTTATCTCCCTGATACAGATAAAGCGTCCCCTCAAGAAGAGCCTTCGGGCAAGGTGCAGTCGTAGCGGTAGCTAAGGTCTCGCCAGGAAATTGTTGCGCCACTTGAAGGGCCTCGGGAAACTTCCGCTCTAGCGTGAGAATCCCAACCCGTATCCAAGTGATCAGCCCGCCTGGGTCGGCTCCAGGCGGAACTGAAGAAAATTGTTTTTCGACCGCGCTAAGGTCGCCTGTCGATTGAACCGCGACGGCTGCTTTCATTCCAGCTGCCTGTAACGACTGTGGCTCTGCGGCAATTGCGCGATCAAAAATTTTGTCCGCGGCTTCGAAATTGCGCTGAGCCATGTAGCTGTAGCCAAGGTTGCAGAGGATGCCCACGTTCTTCGGATCCAGTGCCGCCGCCTTTTCCAAATTCCCGGTTGATTCTATCCACTTGCCCTGACGCCGCTGAATGGCGCCGATGGCCATGTAAGCCTGGGCTTCATTTGGCAGACCACGCTTGGCGATTTCGAACTCGGCGAGCGCGCGCTGGTAATCCCGGTCGCCATAATAATAAGAGAAACCGAGTGCGAGATGCCCTTCGGGGAGATCCGGTTGCAATCGCAACGCCTCATCAGCGTTGAGACGCGCTTTGTTACGCCGGCTCGGTAGCGGGTCGAAGCTGTGATACACCCAGCTCTCCACCATGGAGAGACCGGCATAGGCAAGGGAAAAGTTTGGATCGAGCTTGATCGCTTGTTCGAAAAGCGACTCGGCTTTCAACGATGTATCGCGAAACATGTCCGTGCGGTTGGCGTAATCGTGCGCTTGCACGAAAAGGAGGTAGGCGTTTGGATCTTGTGTCGGCCGGCGATCGAGCCGCGCTTTTTCATTCGGCGAAAGCTTCGCCTGCAACGTGTAGACAATTTTTTGTGCAAGATCGGTTTGAATGGCGAATACGTCGGTTAAATCGCGGTCGTAATCCTCCGCCCAAATGTGCTCGTCGTTGCTGGCATTGATCAGCTGCACGTTCACGCGCACCCGGTTGCCGATGCGGCGAACGCTGCCTTCCACAAGCGTGGCCACGCCCAACGCTTTGCCGATGTCGCGAGCATTGCGAGTCCCGCTGCCGCGATACGACATGACTGACGTCCGCGAAATCACCTTCAAATCACCGATTTTCGAGAGATTGGTCAGAATATCGTCCTGGATGCCGTCAGCGAAATAGGCATTATCTGGATCGCCGCTCAGATTTTCGAAGGGTAGCACCGCGATTGACTTGTCGACGTTGCGGGCGGTGGCCCGTGGCAAGAGGAAAAAACCTGCGGCTGCCGAAACGATCACGCCGATTGCAACAAGGATGATCATGTTGCGCCGAAGGTGGGGTTCGGCTGCGGTTCCCTTTGTCGCTCGAATTCCTTCTGAAGTGACGTCGAAGGCCCAGGCCAGAATCAATGCGATGGGAAATCCGATCAGTAACAGCACGACCACCAGCCGGAATGTCCAATTCGGCAATTCCCACGCCGGCAAAATTGCCGATCCCATCTGAATGATGAATCCTGCCGCAATGATGTAGGCGGCCGCGACTCGATAAACTTTTCGGCGCTGCAATTCCTCGAAAAAGCCGCTCATAAAAAGGAATTTAGATGGCTCGCGCATCGCGATCATAATTCAATTTCGTTACTCCAAAGTAATTACGACTTTGCCTCGAGCATGACCTTCTTCCAAATATCGGATCGCCTCGGGGACTTCGCTCAACTTGTAACGCCGGTCGATAACTGGCGTGACCTTGCCTGACTGCATGAGCTCGCCCAGGAGGGTCAGGTCATTGTGGTTCAGTTCCGCCAGCATCATCCCCATCTTCTGACTCACGAATTTTGACAAGAGCATCGCTTTGAACGCATGAGTAAGCCCCGGCCCGAGCCATCGGCTCTCGTTTACTCCTCCGCCTCCTATCAAGACGTATTTGCCATTAGGATTTAAGACGCGCCTGCATTCCGACAACGAATGGTTGGCAACGTTGTCCAGAATCACGTCGTAGCGTTGGTCACCTTTGGTGAAATCCTCTTTGGTGTAATCAATCACATGATCTGCGCCGAGTGATCGGACCATGTCCAAATTTCTCGTGCTGCATACACCGGTCACATCTGCGCCCATTGGTTTCGCGATCTGCACCGCGAACGTCCCTACCCCTCCCGACGCGCCGTTGATCAAGATCTTCTGTCCCGGTTGAACCTTTCCTTTGTCGCGAACGCCCTGTAATGCAGTGATTCCCGCAATAGGCACCGAAGCCGCTTGCTCAAACGTAACGCTAGCCGGTTTCAGCGCCACTGCCCTAGCCTCGCGAACACACACATACTCAGCAAAAGCCCCTGTTCGACCGCCGAATACCTCGTCGCCTGGTTTGAAGTTTGTGACGTTCTTCCCAACTGCTTCCACCGTGCCGGCAAAATCAACGCCTAGCCGTGTATCCTTTGGTTTGCGCATGCCCACGCCCATTACGCGCATGATGTACGGCGTGCCTTCAATAAAGTGCCAGTCGAGTGGGTTAACCGAAGCTGCGCGAACTCTTACCAGAAGTTGATCATCTGCAGGAGTAGGTCTTTCGATTTCCTGAAGTTTAAGATTGGGCACACCGTAGTCGCAGTACACAACAGCTTTCATAGGATTGCCAGGAGTAGCGGCGTAGCGCTCGCAGTCATTGGTCGATGTCCAGTAGGCGATAAACCCCCACACGATTAACGCGAGTAGGATTACCCCTACTGCCCACTTTAGAATACGTTTTATTTTCATAGGTTTAGAGAAATATGGGTAACCGCGGTGAAAAGGATTTGCCCGACCTTCCGCCGATGCAGTCCGCTTCCTTATGATCTCTCGGTTTTAGGCCTTTAAACAAGAGCCAAAAGCTTAGCACCAGCTCGAAGATGGCCATCGGCGAATCGAATATGTAGTCGTTAACGATCTTGTTGAAGTGCGGGAAAATGAGGAAAACGAAGGCGCAGATCACGCACCACGCAGAAGAGATCAAACCGAACACAGCCAACGCTCTCGGGATATATCCCGACTTAAGCCACAACCAGGCGCAAACGGTCGCGGCTAATCCAAAAAATGGCAAGCCGACGTAGTAGTCGTCGAAAGTTGCGGCGACACTTAGCCTGGCCAAGACCTGTAATCGGTCTGCTCCGAAGACTTGCAAATAGCTCGTGCTACCGAGGAGCCGCAGTGCGCCTAACATGTTGAGCGTGCTAAGAAGCCACGACATTGCGAATACCAGCCGAAATAACGCGCCGACCAGGGCAAAGCCTTGATTTATTGGTTTCAGAATCACGTAGAGCGCCGCGAGTAGAACGACAACGCTGGCGCTGTAAATGAGAAAGCAGATGACGGCGACACGAAATTGGGTTTCGTGCGCCATGATGTTCCGGGCAGTTTCGGTTGCATTGCGCGGGATGATAAGCGGGTTGAGCAGCACATAGTTAGCGAACACCACAATCACCATCGAGAAGAGGAGACTGAATCCTGCGATTTTTGCCGCCGTGCGTTGTGAATTGTCGATCGTGCTAATTGTCATGTCATTTTCTTCCTGTGGTCCTCTTGTTTCATTCAACAGTGACTACGACTTTGCCTCGAGCATGTCCTTGTTCCAGGTATCGAAGAGCGTCAGCCGTCTCGTTCAATTTGTAGGTCCGGTCGATGACCGGAGTCACCTTTCCGGACTGCATGAGATCGGCCAGGACCATCATGTCCTTTTTGTTGAATTGCGCAATGTAGGCGATGAACTTCTGGCTAACGAATCGTGACCGCAGATACGAATTGAGCTCGCCAAGCAAACGCGTCGCGAACCCGTCGTGCCATCCTGCTCCTCCGATCCCGGCCATGACGCAGATGCCATTCGGATTCAAGATGCGCCGCCGCTCGGAGAAGGAGTGGTTCCCAATGAGATCGTAGATCAGGTCGTAACGTTGATCGGTCTTACTGAAATCTTCTTTGGTGTAGTCGATCACGTGATCTGCACCGATTGAACGAACAAGATCGACATTGCGAGTGCTGCATACGCCGGTCACCTCGGTTCCGAACGATTTCGCGATTTGCACAGCGAACGTGCCCACACCTCCCGACGCGCCGTTGATCAAGACCTTTTGCCCGGCCTGAATTTGTCCTTTGTCGCGAAGACCCTGCAACGCGGTGATCGCCGCCACCGGGACGGAAGCCGCTTGTTCAAATGTCATGTTGGCCGGCTTCGGCACGACTGCGCGATCGGCCAATACGCAGATGTACTCAGCGAAAGCCCCAGTCTTTCCGCCGAATACTTCGTCCCCCGGCTTGAAGTTAGTTACGTTCTTACCAACCGCTTCAACTGTTCCGGCATAGTCGACACCGAGGCGGGTGTCTTTTGGTTTGCGTAGGCCAAACAGTGGGCGGAGGAGGAGCGAGCCTCGGATGGTAAGGTCGAGTGGGTTTACTGAAACGGCGCGAACTCTGACGAGAAGTTGATTGTCATTAGGCACCGGCTTTTCAATATCTTCAACCTTGAGAACCTCGGGGCCACCGTACTCGCAATGGGTAATGGCTTTCATCGGACTACTCGGAGTAGCCTTGCGATCGCAATCGTTAGTCGACATCCAGTAGGCGATGAAGAACCAAGCCACGAGCGCCAGAAGAATTACGCTAGCAGACCATTTTAATACTCGTTTTAGCTTCACAGAATTATTCCACAGCTATAACTACTTTCCCTCGCGCGTGTCCTTGTTCGAAATAGCGCATCGCTTCCGCGGTCTCGCTCAACTTGTAAGTCCGGTCGATGACGGGTGTCACCTTCCCCGCTTGCATGAGGTCGCTCAACACGGTCAGATCCCCTTTGTTCAGTGTCGTAACATACCTGACGAACTTCTGGCGGACGAACCGCGACAACAGATCCGCTTTGAAAGTCCCAACCACACGCCCCCACGTTTCCGGGTGTAGTCCTGCTCCTCCGATTCCGGCAAGGACGCAGATGCCATTAGGAGTTAAGACCCGGCGGCGATCTGAGAAGGAGTGGTTGTTAACGTTATCAAAAATCACGTCGTAACGCTGGTCACCTTTGGTGAAATCCTCTTTGGTGTAGTCAATGACGTGATCTGCGCCGATGGATCGGACAAGATCGACTTTTCCCGTACTGCATACGCCCGTTACCTCTGCGCCGAATGACTTCGCTATCTGGACAGCGAAACTGCCCACGCCTCCCGTTGCGCCGTTGATCAGGACCTTTTGCCCCGGCTGAATGTTAGCTTGGCGAAGACCCTGCAAGGCGGTGAATCCCGCCCAAGCTACAGAGCCCGCTTGCTCAAACGTCACATTAGCTGGCTTAACAACCAGTGCTCGCTCGCGAGCACACGCATACTCCGCGAGGGAAGGACGAGCCACGCCGAAAACTTCGTCGCCCGCTTTGAACTGCGTCACGTTTTTGCCAACCGCTTCGACCTGGCCGGCCACATCGGTGCCTAGCCGTGTGTTCTTTGGTTTGCGCAGCCCGGTCATCAGGCGAAGCGGCAACGGCCCTCGCATCAAGCCCGGATCAATAAAATTGAGGGAAGCCGCGCGAACTTTGATCAAGACTTGATTGTCGTTCGGAACAGGCTTTTCAACGTCTTCAAACTTGAGAACGTCAGGTGAACCATACTCGCAAAAACGAATGGCTTTCATCGGAACGTTCAGAGCAGCCACGTGGTCACAATCGTTAGTCGATCTCCAGTAGGCGATGAACAGCGTTAAGATCGACAAGAGTAAAGCGACCAGGATCACCCGCACGCTCCACTTTAAAATTGGTTTGAGTTTCATTGGCCAAACAAAATCGATTCCGGCTCATGCGGATGCGGCCCCGACGGATTCAGCCGGCACCTTTGCGCCTTTAATCAGAAGCCAGAGCATGATGGCGAGTTCTCCAAACAGGACCGGCTGCGCCATCTTAAACGCGGCCGAGTAGTAAGCCGGAAAGAATAACGCGATAACGCTCAGAACCACATAGCCGAAACAGTTGATCATTAACCAGACACCGATGAACCGCGGCAGGAAGCCGGACCGAAAGACCAGCAGTCCAAAGGGAAAGAGCCACAATCCCCAAAACATCTCATCGATAAAGATTCCTTGAGTGTGCAGACGGACAAACAACATCCCGAGTGCGTCGCGTTGAGGTTTGTCGAAGACCGCCAGGAAATCCGCACCGCGGAAGAGAATCTGCGCGGCGATATCGTTGAGTGTATTGAAAAATCCTACCGCGGCCGAGACCAGGACGAACGCGACCATTAACCCAGCCCAAGTCTTGTTAACGCCGCTAAGCAACCGATAGAGAGCGATCGCGAGGCAGATAAAAATCACTTGTCCGACGAGATCAGCCAAAATCGCAAGATTAAACAGGGTCTGGTGAGCAAGGATATTATCGGCAGTCGCAGCAGCGTTGCCGCGCACGATCAGTTTGCTCGGAACATAAATCAGGCTGAAAGGCCCGGTGACTACCATCGACAGATACACAGCGCCGGCGATACGCGCGGCTTTGTTGAGTGGATGCATGGGATTTCTCTCCTTTGTTGATTTGCTAGGCGTGCAAGTTGATCACAGCGGCCCGCGATAGCGGCGAAGCCGAACCGCTGCGGCGAGGAATACCGCCGCGAACAGCAGCCCGAGCCAGAGACCCGGGCTGCCCAGGTATCTTCCCGGCGCGAGTTGTGCGAGTGAGTCGATCGTGGGATGTCCCTCTCCGTGAAAACCGAAAGCGTGCGGCGCGAATCCCATCAAACGGTGTTGCAGCAGCTTGGCAAAAAACGAAGTGCCGAACACGATCTTCTCGAAGATTTGGATCACGATAAGTGGCAGCACCGCCCAAAGAAATGTTGCGCGCCTCGCCCAGCCCGAGACGAGCAGCAACCAGCCGTAGATCGGCGTATGCCAGAGCGCGATCGCGATCAGACCGTAGAGCATCACCAGCCAATTCTGAAATACTGGGAAGTGGGCCCATGTCGTCGCCGGACTCACTCCGTGCACCAGTAAGTTTGCGCTGCTCATCAGCAGCATGACCAGCTGCACACAAACGACAATCGCGAAGGCAATCAGCGGTAGAACCACTAGCGGAATGGTCGCCTTGGAAAGCACAGTGGTCAGATCTGAAACCGGCAGCGATTTCCAGAACAGGATGCTGCGATCGCGACGTTCACTATGCAGCGCGTCCAGACAGTAGAACACGCCAACGATGAACACGATGAAGATCATCATCATTGCCGCCAAGTCGTACGGCTGCTCGATTGCGGCGCGCTGATGTGCCGCGTCGAGCAACAACACGGCACGCCTGCGGTCAGCCAGACCAATTGTGCTGATGGCGAAGCCGAACACCTCGAAGGCGGCGACGATCAACGGCGCTATATATATCGAACGGTTCTCCCACAATTCGCGGCGCACGGACCAGTAGAACGGCCGAGTCGGCTTTGTGGCATCGGCATCTTGACGATGGATTGGCACGTTATCCGATGGACTATTCACTTTTCACCTCTCATTTCTCCGCTTCCGGTTTCCTTTCCCATCACGGCAACGAACAAATCGGCGATGCTGGGCCTGTGCACCTCGCCAAGCGCGGCGAGTTGGTCACGATCGACATGATCGAACAGCAGGATGCTGCGGCCGAACACCTGGCGCTCGTGAATCGGCTTGAGCGCCCGTGCCGCGGCAAGATGCTCCGGATTCACCATCACTTCGAGGTAGCGCGAGTCGAATTCTTCCATGCTGCATTCGAGTACGATGCGGCCGCAGTCGATGAACATGAGATCAGTGAGGACATCCTGGACCTCCTCCACCTGATGTGTCGTCACCACGATGGTGCGGCTGCGATCGAAGTAGTCATTTAGCAGTGAGTCGTAGAACTGTTTGCGAAACAGGATGTCCAGGCCAAGCGTCGGCTCGTCCAGCACCAGCAGTTTCGCGTCAATCGCCATGACCAGAGCGAGGTGCAGCTGGGCCACCATTCCCTTCGATAATTGCCTGACCTTGCTGGCGCGCTTGATGGTGGTCTTGGCAAGAAAACCTTCCGCCTTCACGCGATCGAATCGCGGATGCACGCCGGCGACATAATCGAGCACGTGCGAAACCCGGATCCAGCGCGGCAGCACGGCGACATCGGCAATGAAGGAAACGTCGCGCATGAGTTGATTGCGCGCAGTCCAGGGATCGCGTCCGAGGACCTTCAGTTCTCCTTGATACGGGGTGAGGCCGAGAATCGCGTTGAGCGCGGTGGTCTTGCCTGCGCCGTTGGGACCAATGAGTCCGAGGATGCGGCCCTCTTCGACACGCAAATCGACGCTGTCCAGCGCGATCGTTGTGCCGAAAGCCTTGCGGAGGCGGCGTGCTTCTATGCAGGCCATGGCTTCAGCGCTCCTCCTTTGCAGTCTTCGGCGACGACCGGTGGGTTGCGGCGGCACGCAACAGTTCCTTCGGTGTGATGCCGAGCCGCTGAATAGTTGCGGCAACCCTGGGCCATTGTTCGGCAAGAAACTTTTGGCGTTCGCCCTTCAGCAGCAGATTGCGCGCGCCGGGTTTGACGAACATGCCGAGACCTCGTTTCGTCTCGACAAGCTGTTCGTGAACCAGTTGTTGATAGGCTTTGAGAACCGTCAGCGGATTGACCCGATATTCGGCCGCAACACTGCGCACGGACGGCAGCGGATCGCCTTCGTTGAGCACGCCGTCGAGTATCATGTGGACGACACGATCGCGAAGCTGGCGATAAATCGGCTGACTATCGTTCCATTCACGCGCCATTCTCGGTTCCAGATCGACCATTTCCTCTCATATAGTGATATAGTTAACTATAACACTATCCCGCAGGCAAGTCTTTTTTTGATTTCTTTGCCCGCTGTTCCCGCCGCCATCTGCATTGGGACAAAGAGCTCCCGGGGACAGTTGCCGCAAACAGGCCACTTCACGTAATGGGAGTTCAGGCCTACCCGCCGCATCTCGAAGCCATGCGGATAAGGAATTGCGTGGCCAAGGCACATTGCGCTCGCGTATCGCGCCGACGTTTCGAATGAGGATGATGTCGGCAAAATATTCCAAGCCGTGCGCGACCAATACGGCACGGTCGACATTCTAATTAATCACGCGGACCTTCAGCAGGACGCGCCGGTCGATCAGATGACGCTTGCGCAATGGGACAAAATCATCGGCTTTAACCTGACCGGACATTTCCTGTGTGCGCGCGAAGCGCTAGACGGGTAGAACAAGATATTTGACAGAAACGCGAGAGTGTAAATCTGGCAGGGCTTGATCGATGTTTGGCTTGCGCTCTAGTGAAAATCCTAACACAACGCTGCTGTTCCCCATGTGAACTAACGACTTGAGCCAGGGTGGCGAAATTGGCAGACGCGCCAGATTTAGGATTGCGAAATCATCGATTTCAAATCATCGCTTTCCGTTTCAAATCCATGATCGTTTTACGAGGCGAAAACGCGTTTTTGGGCGAAAGCCGTTCCGATCGCGAATGGTGAGTAGAAACACTCTCGTTCTAGCACAAATTCTAGCACACGGACGCGCCAGACTTCACCTCATGCGAGTCTCGACTTTTCGACGGTTGCCACCGAAAATGCGCAATCGGGAGACGGTTTAACTGCGGTCACGAGAACACAACGGTGTTCTGAGCTACAATTCCGTCCGCGCGCCGAAAAGGAACGAGCGAGCGGAGCCCCGGCAATGTGAAAATAAATCTCGACAAGTTTCCACGATAGCGCAAAAATTTCCTTGATTACGTCACCCGACGTTTCAACGCATCTTCGGCCGAGCTGAGAAGCCCGAGGGCGCTGGACCTTCGCTGGAACCGCAGCTGAACGCGATCTCCAGGGCTAACAGGAACCCGAGCCAGCCGCGGTCGTAGAACTATTGGTCGCAATGAAAGGGATGCGCTGCGGCCGCGAGCTCGACGGTGTTTTCCG
>WNGR01001417.1_pt1 | contig 26843 bp, 32 predicted proteins | sample 5407581 | NCBI WGS metagenome assembly WNGR01 (sample SAMN13153383, study PRJNA577476) | soil metagenome | isolation source: 80 cm soil or saprolite under Garry oak tree replicate 2 | place: USA:California | collected 2016-06-15
ATGGCCGGGGGCACCCTCGAGTATGTCGCGCTGATCACCGGGTACCGGTTCCTGCTGATCGTGATCGGCGTGCTCTACGGGCTGTCCTTCGTAACCGGCTTGCGGGGGAAGTCAAAGCCCAAGCTGACCTGAGAGTTGCGATTGAGGGCGCAGTGATCAGGAAACTTACAGCACGCTGGGTCAGACCGGGTAGGGAGGGGCCTCGGCCGGCGGCGGCAACCGCCAAGAGCGCTAGCGGTGTGCCTGGGCGGGAGCTGCGCCGTCTGGCGGTGGCCGCTCGCCGTGGTCGCGTGGGGGCAGGCCCCGGGCGAGCACCTCGAGCACGTCGTCGAGCACGTCGTCGGGGACGTGCCCGCCCGCCGTCCAGTCCGCCCAGCGCATGCCGATGAAATTGCCGGCCCCGGTATAGATATAGGCAATGACCTCCGGGTCGTAGCGCGCATCGACCTCGCCGGCCAGTTGCGCGCGGCGCACACCGCGCGCGTAACCGCGGGCCAGGTGCTCGTAGTACTCGCGAAACAGCCCAGGGTCCACGAACTCGGACTCGCGCACGATGCGGTCCATCCATGGCCGGTCAGACAGCAGGTCGAAGAAGGCCCGGAACGCGGCGCGCTCCCTCGTCCGCTGGCTCCCCTCGGTCGCGGAAAGCGCATCCCGCATCGTCGCCCGGAGATCGGCGTTGATCCCGCGCACGACGGCGGCGAAGATATCCCGCTTGGACGCGAAATGGGCATAGAAGCTGCCGGTGGCGATGCCCGCCCGCGCGCAAATCTCCGCCACCGTGGTCCGCTGGTAGCTCCGTTCGCCGAACAGCTGCTCAGCGGCAGTGACCAGCCGTCGGCGGCGCTCCAGGTCAGAGCCGCTGGCTGGCGGCTTGCGGCTGGTTGGCAGGGTCACCGCGATTCTCCCGTTTTGCATGCATAACGCCAAGGGCCGTCTCCCGAGCGCCGTTCCCTCGGCGCCTCAGCCTGCGCTCATGCCGAAGAAGATGCCGCAAGCCGAGGCGAACGCGGGGCGGCGCGCAGGCCGGGGGAGGATGGGTGCCGGCCGCTGCCGCTGGCCAGCGGCCGGCACCCGGTCTGGATCAGGGTGAGGGTATGCCGCTGCTGGGGGCAGGCGGCTGTGCGGTCATGAATGAGGTGACGGCGCCGGTGGGTGTGTTGTCCGTGACCAGGACGGGACCCTGGGGGACGACCACGCCGTTCTTGATGACGCCGATGTAGGCACCGGTGATGCCGTCATGATCGGACGCCGAGTAGGCGAAGGGGGCCACCGACGGGCCCTGTGGGAGGCCGCCGTTGACGGCCTTGATCAGGTCCGCCTGCGTCGGGTTGCGGCCGGCCTTGAGCATTGCCTGCACGAACGTGTACCCGACGGCTTCGCCGTAGAGCACGTTGCCGTCGAACGGCAGTTTGGGGATGTAGGTGTCGTGGATCTTCTTGAACAGCGCGATCCAGCTGCTGCTCCCGCCGAGCGAGGGCAGGTAGCCGTCAGTGATGATCCCCTCTGTCAACTGGTTGCCCGACACCTTGGCGCCGCCCTTCTTGGCGAACGCCTCAAGCAGCCCGGCCAGGGTGATCGGGTCGGCACCCACGTCGCTGACCACCAGCGCCGGGTTGAAACCGAGCTTCAGGCTGGTGAGCTTGAGCAGCGCGGTGAACGCCGGCACCGAGAACGCCACCACGACCTGCGCGCCCGCCGCCTTCAGCGCGGCGACCTGCGGGGCGACGTTGACGTTGGTCGGGTCATAGTTCTGCCTGCTCACGACCCACGAGTGCGGAATTTCGTCGTCGAGGCCCTTGACCCCGTCCTGGCCGAACTCGTCGTTCTGGAAGAAGTAGCCAATCTTCTTCCCGGCGAAGTGCTTCTTGATGTACGTGCCGAGGATCTTGCCCTCACGCACGTAATCGATCTGCCAGCCGAACGTGTCCGGCAACTGTGACGTGTTGTTCCAGCACTCACACCCGGAGGCGACGAAGACATCCGGCAGGTGCTGGGCGTTCAGGTACGGCGCCACGGCCAGGTGGGTGGGGGTGCCCAGGCCGTTGAAGATCGCATACACCCTGTCCTGCAGGACAAGCTGATGGACGACCGACGAGGTCAGGCTGGGGTTGTACTGGTCGTTGAGGTATTTGTAGGTGATCTTGCGCCCGAAGACCCCGCCGTGGGCGTTCACGTACTGGAAGTAGGCGTTGGACGCGGGTGCGATCTCGTCGTACCCTGGCGCGGCTACGCCGGTGAGCGGCTGATGACTGCCGATCGTGATCGTCGTGGGTGTGATCCCGGGTGCGGATGCGGTGAGCTTCGAGCTCGATGACGAGCCGGAGGTTGAGCTGCCGCCGCAAGCGGCGACCAGTGTTGCGATGATCGTCGCCGCGGCGACGGGCAACAGACTCAACCTGCGCGATGTGTTCATACGGTGCCCTCCTCGTGGGGGTGGCTGGCGGGCGTGGGGTTGTGATGGCTCGTTGCAGAGCCGAGGTGGTCTGTGGGTGCTGAGCTGGGGTCGCTCGGTCTGGCTTCTGGGCCGGGGTGGCGGGTGGGTGCTGGGCTGGAACCGCGGAGTGTGGCTTCTGGGCCGGGGTGGCGTGGCGGCCGGCGCCAGGCGTGCAGCGAGGTGCCCACGGCAGGTGCACCGGCCCTTACCAGGCCGCCCGGACCACGAACCCCGAAGAACCGGCGCAAGCCACCCTGGATACCGCTCGGGAAAACGAGCATGACGACGATGAGCACGACGCCGTAAACGGCGATGGGCACGTTGGAGCTCGCGGCGCTGTTCAGCCCGTTGCTGGCGGCCACATTGGTGAGATAGGGGGGCAGGAAGACCAGCACCAGGCTGCCCCACAGCGCGCCCGCGATGCTGCCAAGGCCGCCGAGCACCGCCCCCGCGAGCAGCGTGATGGACAGCGCGAGTGTGAACTCGCCAGGCGAGACGATGTTGGTCGTCACCGCGAGCAGCGACCCGCCGAGGCCGGCGCAAGCTGCGCTGATGATGAAGGCGAGGACTTGCAGCCGGGCCACGTTCAGCCCGGCCAGCGCGGCGGCCACCTCGTCGTCGCGGACCGCCCGCCAGCTTCGGCCGATCCGGCTGCGGACCAGGTTTCCCAGCAGGACCAGGGTGATCAGCACCGCCGCCCAGGTGATCCAGGCGAGCCAGCGGGTGGGCGGAAAGGTGAAACCCAGCCACGGGGGTGTCGTGATACTGACCGACAGGCCCTGGTCACCCCCGAACACCCCGGCATACCTGCTCGCCAGGGACGGCAGCGCCACGGCGAGCATGAGCGTCGCACCGGCGAGGTAAGGGCCGCGCAGCCGGGCAGCAGCCGCCCCGACCACGGCTCCGACCAGGGCGGCAGATGCCGCGCTCACTGCGAAAACCAGCTCCAGCGGCCAGCCCAGGTGCAGAATGACCAGCGCCGTGACATAGCTGCCGATCGCCATGAAAGCGCCGTGGCCGATGGAGATCTGGCCGGACATGCCGACCAGGACGGTGAGCCCGGCAATGGCCACGAGGTAGGCCGCGACCTCGGCCATCTGGTACTCCCGAAAGGAACCCAGCTGGATGGACAGGAGCACGATCGCGGCGGCAACTGCGGCCGCGATGGCCAGGTGGCGCAGCAGTGTCATGATCACACCCGCCTGGTCGATGTGGTGGAGAACAAGCCGGACGGGCGGACCATCAGGATCAGGACAAGTGCGCCGAGGCCGAACAGCGGCACCAGCGCACTGCCCAGGTAGCCACCGACGTAGTTGAGCAGGACGCCCAGGATCATTCCGCCGGCGATGGCGCCGCCCGGGCTGTCAAGCCCGCCGATCACCGCCGCGGTGAAACCCAGCACGAAGATCGAATCCATGCTGTTCGGGTAGAGGAACGTCTGCGGGGTGACCAGCACCCCAGCGAGCGCTCCCACCAGCCCAGCGATGGCCCAGCCCAGCGTGAGCACCCGGCCGACCCGGACCCCGAGCAGCCGGGACACCCCCGCGTTGAACGCGGTGGCGCGCATCCGCAGGCCTGTGGGCGTGTAGTTGAAGATCACCGCGAGCAGCACGGCAGCCGCAAGCACCGCCGCCGCGATGTAGACGTCGTTGCTGGACACGCCCAGCGGCACAGAGCCGGTATGCAGGGTGTTGATCGAGAACCCGGGCGGGAAGGAGCGGTACTCACCGCCGTAGATGATCCCGGCCAGGCCCTCCAGGAAGATCAGCATGCCGATGGTCACGATGACGGCGTTCAGCGGCGCCTTGTCTTCGGTCGGCCGGATCACGGTGCGCTCGATCACCGCCCCGAGCACCAGCCCCGCCGCGAGAGCGGTGATCAGACCAAGCCAGTAGTTCCCGGTCTGGTGGATCACTGTGAAGGCCAGGTAGCTGGTGAACATGGCCATGCCGCCCTGGGAGAAGTTGAGGATCCGGGTTCCGCGCCAGATCAGCACCAGCGAGAGCGCGATCGCGGCGTAGATCATGCCGAAGCTGACCCCCGAGAGCGTGAACTGGAGGAATTCCTGCACCCGACACCTCCCGCCGCCGAACCAGCTTGCTAGAAACCCAGGTAGTGCTTGCGTAGTGCCACATCAGTGGCAAGCGCCGCCGCGTCGGCCGAAGCGACGATCTTGCCGAGATTGAGCACCACTCCGTGATCGGCAATCGCGAGGGCGCTGCGCGCGTTTTGCTCGACGAGGAGGACTGTCAGCCCGCCCTCCGCCCGCAACTGCGCGACCAGCCCCATGACCTGCGCCACCATGAGTGGTGCCAGTCCGAGCGAGGGCTCGTCGAGCAGAAGTACCCGGGGGTGTGCCATCAGCGCCCTCGCGATGACCAGCATCTGGCGCTCACCGCCCGAGAGCGTGCCAGCCGCACGGGACCGTCGTTCTGCCAGCAATGGGAATCGCTGGTAGGCGTCTGCCAGCGATGCCGAGCGCTCGGCGCGACCGCGCCATAGCCCGCCCAGCCGCAGGTTCTCTTCCACCGTCAGTTCCGTGATCACGCCCTGGCCCTCGGGAACATGCCCGACACCCGCCCGTGTGATGTCCTCGGGGCGGCGCCGGGTCAGGTCGGTCCCATCCAGGGAGATGCGGCCGCTGCGGGGGCGGACCACGCCGCTGATCGTGCGCAGCAGGGTGGTCTTGCCGGCGCCGTTGGCACCGAGGACAGCTGTGATCGTGGCGGGTTTCGCGGTGATCGACACCCCGCCGAGGGCCTGCACGCCGCCGTACCCAGAAACGACATCGACGATCTCGAGCATCGCCGCCGTGGCGATGGTGGCCGCCTCAGCCATCATCGCCACCCGAGCGATCGCCGCCTGAGCCGTCGTGGCCGCCACCGGAGCGATCGCCGCCGCCTGAGCCGTCGTGGCCGCCGATCTCAGCTCCGAGATAGGCCGTGGTGACCACCGGGTCGGACTGCACCGCGTCCGGTGTGCCCGTGGCGATGACCTTGCCAAAGTCGAGCACCACGATGCTGTCGCATGCCGACATCATGAGGTCCATCCGGTGCTCGATCACCACGACCGTGGCATCCTCCGCCAGTTTCACGATCAGGTCGCCAAGCTCAGGCAGCTCGTTCTCCGACAGCCCGCCGGCGGGCTCGTCGAGAAGGAGCAACCGTGGCTCAGCCACGAGCGCCCTGGCAAGGGCGACTCTCTTACGCAGGCCATAAGCGAGGCTTTCCGGCATGAGGCCGGCAAGCCCGGCAGCGCCCACCCGCTCCAGCGCCTGAAGCGCGCGGTCGCGCATCATCCGCTCGTCCCGGTCCGAGCGGGGCAAGCCGAAGAACGCGGACCAGAACCCTGCTCTCGCATGGCTGGTGGCTCCGACCATCACGTTCTCAAGTACGGAGAGCCCGCGGAAGAGCCCGACACCCTGCAGCGTCCGGCTGATCCCCAGCCCGGCGAGCTGGTGCGGCCGGAGCGAGGTTAGTTCCTGGCCACCGAAACGGATCCGCCCGGTGTTCGGCCGGACGAACCCGCACAGGACGTTGAGCAGGGTGGTCTTGCCGGCGCCGTTGGGGCCGATGATTCCGGTGACCTGCCGGGGGGCTGCGCTGAGCGAGACATTGTCTAATGCGGTCAGGCCACCAAAGCGAACACTCACCTCGTGCACGTCAAGGACCCCAGCCGCAGGTGTCGCCACCTGGGCACGAACCGCTCCGGGTGAACCATCGTTCATCGGGCTTTTCCTTGCTCAGAGAGGGATACGTGGGTCCCTATGAACGTAGATTCCAAGGTTGGAACGGCCGATGCGCAAGGCCCGGTGAGACAGTCGTCGCCAATTCGTTGCCAAACCGAGACAATCTCGGTCACTCCCGTCCAGTGCCACGGTCCGGGTCCAGCGGTCACAGCGCCCGGCCCCGGTCACGGTGCCTAGCCCCGGTCAGGGCGCCCGGCCCCGGTCACGGTGCCTAGCCCCGGTCACGACGCCCGGCCCCGCTCGCGATGTCTGGGCCTGGTCACCCTGCCCGGCCCCAGTCACGGCGCCTGGCCAGCAGTCACGGCACGTCCTCCCGCCCATGGGCGGGGCCGCTACGATTCGCTGATGCCCAGGGACGCTGTGCACATGCGCCTCTTGCCGCAGGCGCTTCGCCGGCTCGAGGCGGACCTGCCTGGCGGCGTTTACGTCAGGGGAATCAATCCAAACGACGCACAGTCTCTTGGGCAACTGCTGTGGGCAGCCTTCCCCGGTGCCGCGGACGATGAGTTCCGGACTGCGTCAGACGCCGAACTGGAGGCATCGGAGACGCTGGCAGGAAAATGGGGACCCGTTGTCTGGCAGGCGAGCCTGGCAGCGCAGGCCGGCGCCACGATGGTCGCAGCTGTCATCGTCGTCCGCGACGAGGTTCACCGCGACCTGCCCCTGCTGGCATACGCAGTGACCGATCCCGGCTGGCAGGGACGTGGGATCGGGCGGCGGCTGATCGAGGACAGCGCGACGCGCCTCGCGGCAGCCGGGCTTGATGAACTGCACCTTGCGGTTACCCCAGGCAGTCGGGCCATCAACCTGTATTTGCGGCTCGGTTTCGAGATCGTGACCCAGGACTAGGTCACCAGGCTGATCGTCCAGTGCGAAGTGACCCCGTGCCGTGGATCCAGTGGTGATCCCCTGGTGTGGGCGGTCCTCACGACCTTGCAGGTTGGCCACGCTTCGAGGTTGTGAGGTTACACATAATTCATCTGCGGGCACATACAGTCTGTCCAAGCCTGGAAACTGGGCAAACGTGTCCTTATAGATCTTGATTTGGTCAGACCTCTCTAATGAATTCTGGCTGATTCATGGGCGATCAGGGAGCGGCTGCAAATGTGGACGTGGCGCCCAGCGGCCGTGGCCAGTGCAACGGTCAGATCCTGCCTGTCTGGCCACGGGTGCGCCGGTTTGCTGGGGAGCCACGGCCACAGTCCGCGAGGGCCTCCAGGATCAGCGTCAGGATTGACGCCAACCCAGGAGGCTCTCACCCGTTGGCCCGCAAAAGCACGCCGCGGCCGGCGACGGGTCATTTGCTCAGCCATGGGAGAACTGATGGACGGCCAGCTAGCTCTTGGTGCCACTGCGGCGAACAGCACGACTTCCAGCAAGAACGCAGTAACGCGATACTATTCCAGGAAAACGGCTGACATTCTCTACAAGTACGGCCCCGGGCCGCGCGTCCATTTTCATGTCGGACTGTTTAATGACGACGCGAACCTGAACACCACGGTGTCACAGCAAGTCATAAAGCAGAGAATAGTTACAGCGCAGGAAGACATGCTTGACTTAGCGGCCCAATTATGGGAGACAGCAGTCAGCCCGCCGTCTTCACTTTTGGATGTTGGCTGCGGCCTCGGTGGTGGGTCCATCTACTGGGCTCAGAAGTCCGGCGCCAGTGTCACTGGGCTCACCAACGTCTCCGAGCATCTGTCCCTGATACGGGACTTCGCCACCCAGGCTGGGGTGGCGGGGAACGTTACTCCTTACCTCGCAGATGTGCACGTGCTGCCGGACATGCGGAAGTACGACGCAGCCGTGGCCGTGGAGAGTTCTGGCTACATGGACCGTGAGCGGCTTTTCTCGGTGATGGCTCACGCGCTCAAGCCGGGTGGCTGGTTCGGGATCGAAGAGCACTTCCTGCGCCGCAAGGAGTGGGCAGGATTCATCGACAGGTACTACAAGACCCGGCTGGGGACACTTGCCGAGTACGTCACCGCCGCCCAGGCGGCCGGGTTCGTCGTGGAGCGCGACGACGATGTCACTGACCAGGTAACAGAGTTCTGGGTCCAGAGCATGGCCTGGTCCGTGATGGAACTGGACAAGGCGGTGAGCGAGGGCGCAACGCCGATCAGCCGGGAACGGCTGATCGACTCGGCTGTCACCCATGGCCGGTTCTTCCGCGCCTGGCGCGAGCACGCGGTCGAAACACGGCTGTTGCTGTTCCGCCTGCAGGCGCGGTCCACCCCTGTCGGCACCCGCCAAAATAAACAGGGAGCGATGCGATGACGATCCGCGCACCTGTCATCGGCTGGCAGCTGCCACCTTTTTACTGCCCCATCGAGCCGGCAATTCACCCGAACGTGTCCCAGCTCGAACAGCGCGCCATCGCCTGGCTGGACCGGGCCAATATCTTCCGTGATGAGACCGAACGGGCCTGGAGCATCGCTACCCACAGCACCGATTTCAGCTGCCGGATGATTCCTTGGGGGGATGAGGAGCCGCTGCTCCTCTTCATCCTGTGGAACCACTGGGCGTTCGCTCTTGACGACCACTGGCATGACACGGGGTCGGCTGCGGTCAGGGCTTCGGTCATCGTCGACCTGAATGCCCGGATATCGCGCTGCCTGGAGGCGCCTGGCTCCGCCATGCTAGGCAGCGATCCTTTTGCCGCAGCGCTGGAGGACCTGGTGGCGCGCACCCGGGCCATCGCCACCGCTGCACAGCTCCACCGTGTCGCCGAAGGGCTGCGGGACTGGCTGCTGGGTGCCGCATGGCAGGTCAGTAACGTTGAACGTGGCATCATGCCGACCTTGTCGGACTACGTTGCCATGCGCCCGTCCATTAACGGGACGAGGTTCTCGCTCGCCTGGAGCCAGCTCGCCAACCGCATCGAGCTTCCCGCCGAAGAAGAGTACTCCGTCCCGGTCCAGGCCCTGACTGACGCCGCGGGCTTCATCGTGAGCTGCGACAACGATCTCTTCTCCTACGCCAAAGAAGATGACCATGAAACCCTGGACCAGAACATAATCAACCTCCTCGCCCACCACAACAACTGTTCCCCCAGGCAGGCTCTTGCCGACGCATTGGCCGTCCGGGACCGGACCATGACCCTTTTCCTGAGATTGCGGGAGCAGGTCGCCCGGAAGGCCAGCCCTGACGTGGGCCGCTACCTGGACGCGCTGGGCCATTACATAGCTGGCTGTATTCGCTGGATGAACGCGGCACCACGGTACGCGAGCCCGCGAAACCGCTACGCGCTGCCAGTTCCCGGAGCCACGTGGAACGTCACGTTCTCCGATGCGCCGGCCGATCCACGCAGTGATCCACTGCCGGTCCCCGCAGCGGCCTGGTGGTGGGAACAACTCGACCGCTAGGCGCCCTAGTAACCCCGCAGCCACCTGACCAGTGAGCGCCAGCGCGATCTGCGTGTGGGCAGCGGCGCCGGTGGCGTGGCGACTGCCGGCTCTTGCCGTGGCGGTGCTGGCGGTGCTGTCCACGTCGCCGGGCTCACCGGCTTGGGAACCGGCGTCATTGGGCTCGGGGTGAACGCCGCGGGCAAGGCGACCAGGTGGCGGGACATCAGCGAGGCGACCCAGCGCAGCTCGCTGTCAGGTACCGCCAGGTGCAGGTCGGGCAGCCGCGCAAGCAGCACGTCGATTCCGGTGTCTGCGATGGCCCGGCCGATGTCCTGGCCGGGGCACTCGTGCGGCCCGCTGCAGAACGCGAGGTGCGAGCGGTTGCCCCGAACGGGCACAGACAAGTCGGGCCGGATCGCGGGATCGACGTTGCCTGCGGCCAGCCCAAGCAGAAGCATGTCCCCGGTCCTTATGCGCTGGCCGGCGAGCGCGGTGTCGCCTGTGGCCCAGCGCCCGAGGATCGTCGTGAACGGGGGTTCGTCCCACAGCACCTGTTCCAGGGCTTCGGGCAGGGTCATAACCCCCCCAGCCAAGTCACCCCTAAACCGGGGGTCTATCAGCACCATCCGCAATGCGTTGGAGATCAGGTTGGCGGTGGTCTCGAACGCGGCGATGAGAACCAGCCGGAGATGCTGTTCGATCTCGTCGTCCGTCAACGCGGCCGGGTGCTCGATCAGCCAGGTCGCGAAGTCGTGACCAGGAGAGGCGTGCTTGCGGGCCACGAGTTCCGCCAGGACCCGCATGATGTAGTCGTTGCTGGCGACTGCTGTCGCGGTTCCCTTGAGCATGTCCCGGGCGGCTTCCACCAGCCGGGGGCCGTACTTCTCTGGCATACCGAGCAGCTGCACCATGACGAGCATGGGCAGGTGTTCCGCGAACTGGTTCACCAGTTCGGCACGTCCCACCTCGGCGAAGTCGTCGATGAGCTGATTGGCGAATCGGGTCACGTAGCGGCGGATGCCGCGCCGGTCGAAGCGCGCCATGCTGTCGGTGACGGCACCCCGCAGCCGCGAGTGCTCTTCGCCATCGGCGAAGTTGCACAACGGCTGCCATGCGGCGATCGGCGCCAGTGGGTGGTCTTGGGCTGCGTTTCCCTCCCGCATGTCACGCCACAGGCGGGAGTCACGGGAGAACCGGGAGGGAGTTCGTGCTACGTCCAGGTTCTCGCGATAGCCCAGGATTAGCCAGGCGGGCAAGTCACCATGCACGAGAACGGGCGCGACCGCACCGTGCTCGGCGCGCAGTTTCTCGTACAGGCCCATCGGGTCCGCTTCGGCTTCGGGCCCGTACAGCCGCCTCATGCCGCCGGGTCCGTGGGCGGGACATTCCGGGGGCGGGGCGAGCGTGGAATCAGCGTTCGCGTGGGCGCGGTCTGAAGGAGGGATGGTCATGATGCCTCCGAGGTCACAGCGAGCGAGTGCAGGTAGCGCGTCAGCGTGATCAAAACATCCCGGCTGGAGTCGCGCCTTCGGGCGTCACATTCGACGATGGGTACGTTCTCGTGCAGGTCCAGGGCGGACCGTAGTTCCTCAAGGGGGTATTTCGGCGAATCCGGAAACGAGTTGAGGGCGACCACGAAGGGGACGTTGCGCTCCTCCAGCTGGCCGATGACATCGAAGCTGATTTCGAAACGACGGGTGTCGATCAGAACCACAGCACCGAGCGCACCCTCGAACAGGCCATTCCACAGGAACCAGAACCGCTGCTGGCCTGGGGTGCCGAACAGGTAGAGCACCAGTTGCTGGTTCAGGCTGATCCGGCCGAAGTCCATCGCGACCGTGGTGGCGGTCTTGCGCTCCACCCCGGCGATGTCGTCCACGCCGACAGCGGCCTGGGTCATTGTCTCCTCGGTCGTCAGGGGCCGGATCTCACTCACCGAACCGACAAGCGTCGTCTTGCCGACGCCGAATCCCCCCACAATCACGACTTTCACCGCTGCAACGGCCGACGGGGGCAGGACGTCCTGACTCGGCGGCCCGGCGATGCGCTCAGAGCTTCTGAAGTCCATGCAATACCGCCTGAAGAAGGGCAGGGTCGGGAAGGAAGGCGACCGGCACAGGCGAACGCGCCTCCACTCGGTCTTCGGCCAGTAAATCCGCGAGAAGCACCGTGACCACGCTGACTGGCAGCCCCAGGTAGGCCGACACCTCCGCGACCGAGAGCGGGGCGCGGCATATCCGGAGGATCGCGGCGTGCTCTGGCTGCATCCCCGGGTGCGGTGCCGACCTGCTGACGATTAACGTGACCAGGTCGAGGGTTTGTTCTGACGACCCACTGCGGCCCCTGGTGATCACGTAGAGCCGCTCTGGGTTGTTCATCTCCCAGTCACCCGGAGGACGGCTCACGTGATCCACCCGTCGGTGCGGGGTGGGGTGCTCAGGTGCTCACCGATACGGGCAACGAGGTCGCGCATCCGCTGCCCCATCAGGCCGGCATCGACGCCCTCATCGGCGAGAACCGCAAGATATGCGCCGGAGCCTGCTGCCATCAGGTAGAAGAAACCGCCGTTGACCTCGATGACGACCAAGCGCATCCGCCCGTTGCTGTGGGGGAACTCGGTGGCGACTGCCGCCGCCAGGCTCTGCAGCCCGGCGCAGGCGGCGGAAAGCCGGTCGGCGGTGTCGTCGTCCGTGCCGAACTGGGCCATGCGCAAGCCATCTGACGACAGCACCACCACGTGGCGGGTCTGAGGGACACTTTCCGCGAGGTCCTTGAGCATCCAGTCCATGTTGACCCGCTGCTGCACCACGGCTACTCACCCTTATCTGATGTTTCATCCCTGGCATGGTCGACCGGAGCGGCCGACGATGGCTCACCAGACAAGCCGCTCTGGAAGGCAGCAAGCCAGATGCCGGGCTGGACGCGCTCTTCCTCCGCTGGCGGAGCTTGCGGAGCGGGGACGGGGCCCGCCGCGGACGAGTTTGCCTGGTGTGCTGCGGGCGCCGCGTGTGCTGCGGGCGCCGCGCCACGCCGGCGCCGCTGCGGCAGCCCGCTGGGCGTCCGGTCGGTGATGAACGGGACATCGTCGCCCGCCATCTGCGGCATGGCAGCGGCCGGCGGCAGGGAGCCCGGTGCGGGCCTGGAAACTAGCCTGGATGCCACCGAGCCTGGCCAGGGACCGTAGGACGCGATGCCATGCGCGGTTCCGGTGGCCGGGGACGTGGTCAGCAGGTCCTGCGGGACAATCAGCACGGCACGAACGCCCCCGTAGGCGGAAGGCCGTAGCGAGATCTGGAAGTTGTACGCCTGGGAGAGCCTCCCGACCACCGCAAGACCAAGCCGCGGCGTCTCGCCGAGGTCCTTCAAGTCGATCCCCGCCTGCGCTTGCATCAGCATCCGCTCGGCGCGTTCACGGGCCTCCTCACTGAGGCTCACCCCGCCGTCCTCGATTTCGACGGCTATCCCGGCTTGGACTTCCACAGCGGTCAGATGTACCCGGGTCTGCGGCGGCGAGTAGCGGGTCGCGTTGTCGAGCAGTTCAGCGAGTGCGTGGATGATTGGCTCCACGGCGGGGCCCACCACGGCGACCTCCGAGACCGAATGAAGCTCCACCCGCTGGTAGTCAAGGATCCGTGACATGGCCCCGCGCAGAACGCTGAACAGCGGCACCGACTTGCTCCACTGGCGGCCTGGCCGGGCGCCACCGAGTACCGCGATGCTGTCCGCCAGCCGGCCAATCAGGGCGGTGCCGTGGTCCAGTCGCAGCAGGTCACCAAAGATCCCCGGCTCACGGCCGTGCCGCTCCTCCATCTCCCGGAGGTCCGAGGCTTGCTGGTGAACGATGGCCTGCACGCGGCGAGCAATGTTGACGAAGGCCCGCTGTGCGGAGTCACGCAGGTCCTCCTCCGCTTGCACGGCCGACACGACGGAACCCAGCACGGCTTGATGCGCGGCCTGAAGTTCCGGGCTGAGCCCGTGGCCGTAGGAAACCGCGGAGAGTATGTCCTCGGCGAACTCGCCATTCTGTAGCCGTGCCACCGCCTCGGGCAGTAATCCGGTGGCCAGCCTTACGGTGGCTGCCTCGCGCTCGGCAAACCGCCGGCGCAGCTTCTTGAGAGCCCGCCCCCGGCGGGCCGCTTCCGCGTTGACGATGCCGACGGCACCGGTCGCGGCGGCACCGCACACGGCAACTGGAAACCGGGCGCTGGCGGTGACCGCCGATACGGCGATCGCCGCGCCCGCAGCCACCATGACAGCAGGGATTAACCAGGCAAGGACAGGGACAGGCCGTTGGCCTACGGGGGACGATCCAGTACCAGCCATCAGCATCCTCAAACGATCAAGGGACTCTTGAGGGTCAAGCGGATCCGGCATCAGCGGCAGGCCCGGGGCCTCTCACGCATGAAGAACAGGGCAAAATAGTGACCTAACGGTAACTGCCGCAATACGCTGAGCAATGGGAAGCATAACCCTTCCGAACATGTCTCGATCTATGAACGGCATTTTTCCCTTCACATGTTGCGAAGCACGCCCACGCCCTGTCGCGCCCGGAGAAGCGGAAGCAAGCACCGGGCCCCGCTTACGGCGCACACAGCCGTACCCGGCGCGAGCTGGCGGCAGGTGACACCGCAGCGTGTGGCCCTAGCGCGGCTGAACCCGCACGTGGATCGCGCCCGTGCGCACGGCCGGGAATGGGCCACGGGCCACGGGCCTCTTTGGGCAGGCACGAGCCCACCTGCCGGGCTGACACGCTGGGCCGTCCGTCGAAGATGCCAGGCTGACACGCTGGGCCGTCCGTCGAAGATGCCGGGCCGCCCCCGCAAAACGGAGAGAGCCGCGGCTGCGGCTCTCTCCTGACCGGCGTGGGAGGACGGTTACGGATCGATGGTGCCGAATTCGAAGGTCAGGATCTCGACGCCTTGCGGCTGCTGGATATGCAAGGTCACGTCGCTGTAGGTGAGCGACGTGAGGCGTACCGTCCAGTTGCCGTTGGGACACTCCGTTGCCGCGCTCGGTGGTGTGGGCACGGGAAGCGTCGCCGAGAACGTGATCTGGCCGTTGTGCGGTGTGATCTGCTGAGCCGGCCCGGTCACGTCCTGCGTGACGACGGGCTGGCCGGGCGCGACGTTGCCGCCCTTGTTGACACACACGTAGGTCGCGGTGACCGAACTCGCGGTAAGGAAGACGAAGGCTGGTTCATTACCCAGCCCGGCTGCCTTCCCGCTGCAAGTCAAGCCCGCGGTCACGGACTTGGTACAGGACGGGGTGCCGATGAAGTGCGGGCTTGCGGCGAGGGCCGCAGGGGCGGCCATCACGAACGCAGCCAATACCGTCGGCAGCGTGACGATGAACAGTATGCGTCGTCGCATGCTCATCTCCCCAGAGAATATTCGTAACTGAATCCTTTCCCGGCCGGGGGGTAAACTTCGATTACCTCCCGTGCGGGCGGATAGGGCATCATGAAGTGGCGCTTCGTGAGATCGCCAGCGCGCGCACGGGAGGCCCTCGGATTCGCGGGCGGCCGCACGCCCATTGAGCTATCCGGGTGATGCGGGCCGTCAATAGCTGGCCCGGTGATCGTTGCATAGCCAAAGACCCTCCGCGGAGCTGAAACCGTATGGAGCTGGTTCTCCTGCTGCGCTTCAGGCTTGCGAGCGTTAGAGCAGATCGCCGGTCCCCCTCCTTGAATTTCCGACGTTAACATTGTGCTAGCCGGCCGTCTAGGCCTGTGAACTGCTAAATGCGCCTTGTTACGAACGTTAACTTTCTGTGATAACAACTGGAACCCGATTGCCGGCGGGCGCAACCGGTTGCACAAAACATGTGAGCGGAGTGCTCAGCGCCCGGCGCCGAGTGACTTTACGCGGCAAGTGCCCGGGGCGCCGATTACCTCAAATTGCGTTGTACAAGAACGATGAGGAAGCCGGCAGCGTTTCTGAGCGCGATGCGGGCAGGAGGCCTCTGGGTACAGGTCAGGCAGTCTCTGGGCACCACTTGTCAGGCCGTCTCTGGGCTCAAACTTGTCAGGCGGCCTCTGGATACGGGTCCTGGCGACGTGCGAGTGCCGTTGCCGACGTCCGCAGAGAGGTTTCGAGGACGGCCTTGCGGCGCCGCGGGTCCATGAGGTTCACGCCCATTACCGCCACGTCTTCGGGTCCCGGCGTGAGCAGCGTGACCCGAATGCCCAGCGAACGCAGCGCCCGGGCCTCCCGCAAAAGGGCAAGTGTGATCAGTGCCCGCAGGCGCCGCTCAAGATGCTCATGCGGTCTCCGTGGCCGGCCGGTCACGATGCTGGCCATCGGCGCAAGCACGTAGACCTCATCCACACCGGCCCGGGACAGGACTCCGAGCGAGTTCGGGGACCGCACGCCGCCATCGACGTAACGGCGGCCCTGTATGACGGCCGGTTCGTACCAGCCCGGAATGGAGCACGAGGCGACGACCGCATCGGGCAGTCGCGCTGGAGGCGCGTCCTTGCGGCCGAAAATTACCCGCCGTCCCGAGTCATAGTCGACGGCGACGATCCAGGTCCGGCCCCCGCCGACCCAGTCGGGCGGCAATCCGTGCGGGGCAGCGCACCGGTGGGCGTGGCAGTGCAGCGCGTGCACCATGCGGCGCAGCGCACTGTGGCTGGCCCGGCCACGCGGCAGCCACGCGGAGGCGCCGACCCATGGTTGCACCCGATGTGGCGTGAGCAGCGAGGCAAGCATGAGCCGAGGGGAACCTATGCGCAACTGCGGGGGTGGCGGCCACGCGCCCACGTCAAGATCACGCACGCCAGCGTCCTGCAGCACGCCAACGGGCTCACCGCGCTGGTAGGCGACGATCTCGCCGACGCTGACCCGGCAGCGCATGGCGGCGGCGAGCACGCTGCCCGCACTTGTTCCGACGATCACATCGACGTCTTTCAGCTCGCACGGCAGCCGCTCCTGCAGCGCGGGCAGTGCGCCTGTCATCCAGGCAGCACCAAGGACACCACCCGCTCCGAACACAACCCCTATTCGCGGGCGGGAACTTCCGGGCACCCGTTGCGGACCCACGACCACCTCCAGGCCCCGCGGTGTCCGGCGCCACCCAGCAATGCGCGCCGCCGGTAATTGTCTGCCAGGGTTCGATAGTTAGTTCCATATATTCCCCGAAAACGGAGAACCACTCCGGTTGGCGGGGGGGGCGGGGTACGCCGGCTGGCCTGAGGGCTCCGGCTGGCCTGAGGGCTAAGGCGCCGCAGTGCCACCGGCTGGCGGCGTGGGAGTGGCCGACTCTGCCGCCCGCCGGCCAGCTGACCCAAGCCACTCGCTGATCACCCTGGTGGTTTCCTGCGGGACTTCCAGCTGAGGCACGTGGCCCACACCCGGCAGCACCACCAGCGACCACGATGGGTTGGCGCGCGCCGCCGCGCGGGCCGCGGCCACCGGCACCAGGCGGTCATGCGCCCCGTGCAGCAGCAGCACCGGGCACGTAATCGAGCGGATTCGGCGCCGGTACCCCTGCCCCCTGCCGTAGCCGATCGTGGTGAGGACTGAACGGACGGCGGCCATGAAGTCCCGGTCAATGTTGGCGAACGCGGCCCGCTGCCGCGCCACCTCAACATGCTGCGCGATGATGTCTGCGCCCACCCGTGAGACGTCCACGCAGCACAGCGCCAGAGTGCGTGCGACGAGCAGCTCCGGGGAGAGGCGACGACGGCGGGCGAGCATCACGCGGCCCACGCCGGGTGTGGTGGACAGGGCGAATATCGCCGCGACGACAGGGTCCGGGCGGGCCGGCCAGAACGGCAGGGCCGGGTCGAGCAATATCAGACCCGCCACGGCAGCCGGACCGGTGGCGGCTTCCAGCAGCGCGATCATGCCACCCATCGAATTGCCCATGAGGATCACGGGACCCGCGGACACGGACTCGATGAAGCGATCGAGCAGTGCCGTGTTGGCCTGCACGTCGGTGCCACGCCCCCGGGACTGCGTCAGTCCGTGCCCGGCCAGATCCGGCGCGAGCACGCGGTAGCGGCCGGCCAGCAGCGGCCCGATGGCCGTCCAGTTCACCGCGGAGCCGCCCAGGCCGTGCACACACACGATCACCGCCCCGTCGCGCGGCCCTCCGAAGTCGAGGTAATGAACAGGCCCATCGATGTCCATCCACCGCGACACCGCGCCCAGCCGCGGCACGGGCCCGTCAGCAGGCTGGGCCTGCCGGCACCCAGCAGTCGCGCTCGTCGCTATCACCCCATCACATGTGTCAGCCACCTCAGTGTCGCACTGGCGTCCCCCGCCGGGCCGGCGCAGGGACAAGGCCCCATGATGGTGGGGGGCAGGAGGGAGCAGCCGGATGCGGGCCGTGGTGTACGAGGAGTTCGGGCGGCTGCCGGCAGTTCGCGAGGTGGCCGACCCGGAGCCGCCGCGGGCGGGTGTGGTGATCCGGGTCGAGGCGACCGGTCTGTGCCGGAGTGACTGGCATGGCTGGATGGGCCACGATCCCGACATCCGGGTTCTGCCGCACGTACCCGGTCATGAGCTGGCCGGTGTGGTGGAGACCGCCGGGCCGGATGTCACCGGCTGGCGGCCAGGCGACCGGGTGATCGTGCCCTTCGTCTGCGCATGCGGCAGGTGCGCCGCCTGCCTGGCTGGCGACCAGCAAGTCTGCGAGCACCAGACCCAGCCTGGGTTCAGCCAGTGGGGGTCATTCGCCGAGTATGTGGCGGTCCACAATGCGGACGTCAATCTTGTGGAACTGCCCGCTGAGCTGCGCTATCCAACGGCGGCTGCGCTCGGCTGCCGTTTTGCCACTGCTTTTCGCGCGGTCACCACGCACGGGCGGGTAACTCCGGGCAAGTGGGTCGCGGTGCACGGCTGCGGGGGTGTTGGGCTGTCAGCGGTGATGATCGCCGCAGCCGCCGGCGCGCGGGTGGTGGCAGTCGACGTTTCGCGGGACGCTCTGGCTCTTGCCCGCGAGCTGGGCGCGGACGCGTGCGTCCAAGGGCCGGACAGCGCCGCCGACGCGGTCCGGCAGGTCACGGCAGGCGGTGCCCACGTGTCCATCGACGCGCTTGGCAGCCCGCAGACATGCACCGCCTCGATTGAGTGTTTGCGCCGCCGGGGGCGGCATGTCCAGGTTGGCCTGCTGCCAGCGGCGGCCGGGGCCGCGCCGCTGCCGATGGACCGGGTCATAGCGTGGGAGCTGCAGGTGCTGGGCAGTCACGGGATGGCCGCGCACGCGTACGGCCCGATGATGGCGATGGTGGCCAGCGGGAGGCTGCGGCCAGGGCGCCTCGTCACGCGCACGATCGGGCTGGCCGAGGCACCGGCAGCGCTGGCGGCGATGGGCTCGGCGCACGGTCCCGGCGTGACGGTGATCAGGCCAGCTGGCTGACCCGCCGCGGCCCGGTCAGAGGGCGTCGTCGAGCGTCAGCTGGCGAACCGCGGCCCGAGTTGCCAGGCACAGCATGCGAAGGGGTGTGCCACGCTCGCGGGCGGCGTCATACAGCGCGTGGAACCAGCAACGGTCGTCGCCGCTGACCGTTTCTTCCCCGGGCCGGGTCAGCGCGACCACGGCAGAGCCACCGGGGGCGACGTCATCGAGCACGTCGGAGATCACTCCGCACAGGTTGCTGACAAGCTGTGGCTCTGGGTGGTCCGGCACATCGTCGATGGGGACCACCGCAGGCAGCTGCATTCCCTCGCCAGACAAGAACAGCAGCCACAGACTGCGGCGGGATCGTGAGGCATGATCGAGTAAACAGTCGACCCGGCACAGCACGTCGGCGTCTGTGACAACTGGAACAGCGAGGTCAAGGTCCGGCGTTCCGCCGGAAGCATCCGAATCCATGCGCTAAGTCAAACGCCCGCCAGAATTGCTGTCCGCGATTTTGCCCGCCCATTGCCTCTGGCTCGCGCGCTGGCCGGGACAGCCAGACCGTGCGGCACCGTCGGCCGGTCATCGTACAGTTGCCTGGTGGCTTCCCCCCTTACCGTGGCCGGCACGGATGCGGTGTCTGAGGTGTTGCTGCGCGTCTTCGGCTATGACTCGTTCCGGGACGGCCAGCGCGAGATCATCGACCACGTCGTCGCGGGCAGCGACGCGCTCGTGCTGATGCCCACCGGCGGTGGCAAGTCGCTGTGCTACCAGATACCCGCGCTTGTGCGAAACGGCACCGGCGTGGTGATCTCCCCCCTCATCGCCCTCATGCAGGATCAGGTGGACGCCCTCTCGGTGCTGGGGGTACGGGCCGGATTCCTCAACTCCACCCAAGAACCTCATGAACGCGCACGTGTCGAGGGCGCTTTGCTGGCCGGCGAGCTTGACCTGCTGTACCTGGCGCCGGAGCGGTTGCGGGTCGACTCAACGCTCCGGTTGCTCGAACGCGCCGCGATCTCGCTGTTCGCCATCGACGAGGCGCATTGCGTGTCGCAGTGGGGTCATGACTTCCGGCCGGACTACCTGGCGCTCTCCCTTCTGCGTGAGCGCTGGCCCACCGTGCCCGTGGTCGCGCTGACCGCGACCGCCACCCAGGCGACCCGCACCGAAATAGCTGGCCGGCTGGGATTGACACAGGCCCGTCATTTCGTCGCCAGCTTCGATCGCCCGAATATCCAGTACCGCATCGTGCCGAAGAACGAGCCCCGCCGGCAACTGCTGGCACTGCTGGGCGCCGAGCACAACGGGGATGCGGGCATCGTGTATTGCCTCACGCGCGCATCCGTCGAGCAGACCACCAATTTCCTGACACAAAACGGCTTCGCGGCGTTGCCCTATCACGCCGGGCTCGACAACAGCACGCGGCGGGCCAACCAGGCACGCTTCTTGCGCGAGGACGGCGTCGTCATGGTGGCGACGATCGCGTTTGGCATGGGCATTGACAAGCCGGATGTTCGTTTCGTCGCCCATCTCGACCTGCCCAAGTCTGTCGAGGGCTACTACCAGGAGACCGGGCGGGCGGGGCGTGACGGTCTTCCGTCCACCGCGTGGCTGGCTTACGGCCTCGCCGACGTCGTTTTGCAGCGCAAGCTGATCGGCGGCTCCGACGGTGAGGCGGCCCACCGCCGCCGCCTGAGCACCCGTCTTGATGCGATGCTGGCGCTGTGCGAGGCAGTGGAGTGCCGCCGCGTGCAGATGCTGGGCTACTTCGGCGAGCAGAGCGCGCCGTGCGGCAACTGCGACACCTGCCTGTCGCCGCCGCAGGCGTGGGACGGCACGATCGCCGCCCAGAAGTTCTTGTCCACCGTCTACCGGCTCGCTCATGAGCGCCACCAGAAATTCGGCGCCGGCCAGGTCATCGACATCCTGCTCGGCCGTAACACGGCGAAGATCAGCCAGCACGGCCACGACTCGCTGACGGTGTTCGGCATCGGCACCGAACTGCGCGAGGGCGAGTGGCGGGGTGTGGTGCGCCAGTTGCTCGCGCATGGCCTGCTCGCGGTCGAGGGGGAGTACGGCACGCTGGTCCTCACGGCCGCAAGTTCCCCGGTGCTGCGCCAGGAGCACCAGGTCATGCTGCGCCGCGAGCCCGAACGACCCCCCCGGCCCGCCCGGGCCCGCGCGGCCGGGCCCGCCGGCTCTGCTGCCCGCGCCGGTGACCCTGCCGACTTGCCCGCTGAAGCGGCCGCGGTCTTCGATCGGCTCCGCGCCTGGCGGGCCGGCACCGCGAAGGAACAGGGCGTTCCCGCGTATGTGGTCTTCCACGATTCGACACTGCGGGAGATCGCCACGACACGGCCGTCTTCGCTGGCGGAACTCGCGACGGTTAACGGCGTCGGCGAGACCAAACTGAACAAATACGGCCAGCTCATACTGGACACGCTCACCCAGTAGGCCGGCCGCCCGCATCCCTGCCTGAACTGGTTTCTCTTTGCTGTCTACGGCCCGGTCCCGGGCGGTGCGGCGGCACGAAGCAAGTCCAGGTAGCCCCGGACGGCCTCCCGGGCTAGGTCACGCCCAACTGCCAGTGGAAGTGCCCAATTCGCAGCACCCAGTCGAACCCGCCGAGCGCGTGCACCACCAGCGCCAGCACGATCACCAGGATGATCACGAGCAGCAGCCAGAGCAGCCACGCCACCGGCCCCGGGACGCCCAGCGCGCGGAACCTTGATGCAGTCATGGGCCACAAGCTACCCATGGGAGGACGATTCACCCTGCTGGCGCCTGAAGGGATTTTGGGCCACGGTGGAACAGTGACAGGGGAGCCCGAAGGGGACTGGCTTGGCTCGCTCACGGCCCTACCCAGAGGGACTGCAGCACCCGGTGGATGTTGCCTCCGATGACGGCCCGGATCGTGTCGTCGTCGAAGCCATGCTTAACGAGCCAGCCGCAGATGTTGGCGAAGTTCTCGGTGGGATTCTCCAGCCCGTCGACGTAGGCCACTGGGTCGAAGGGCGGGCCGCCGGTGGCGCGCCCCAGGCTCAGCAGATGGGCGAAGATCTTGTGCAGCTGAACATGATCACCATAGAGCGTGTCCGGCCCGAACGCGACATGCTCGATGCCGACCAGGTCGGCGCAGTACAGGAAGTGGTCCATCACCGAGCCGATCGAATGCCGGGGATGCGCGCCCGACAGCGTGGTGTGCGGGGCTGCCGACATCCCGATCACACCGCCGGAGCCTGCTACCGCCCGCAGCACATCGTCGGGCTTCATGCGGGGGGTGTCCCACACCGCGCGTGCGCCCGCATGGGTGATCAGCACCGGCCGTTCACTGACCTGGCACACATCCAGGGCGGTGCGGTCCGAGGAGTGGGACACGTCGATCGCAAGGCCGAGCCTGTTCATCCTGGTCACCGCCCGACGGCCGAACGCGGTGAGCCCGCCGTCGGTCACCTCGGACAGGCCGCTGCCAAGAGCGTTGGCGTCGGAGTAGGCAATCCCGATCTGCCGGATGCCCAGACCGTAGAGCACGTCGAGGCGGTCGATCTCGTTCTCGATGGGCGTTGCCGCCTCCAGCCCGAACACCAGGCCAACGCGCCCCGAGCGGTACGCCTCGTCGATGTCGGCCACCGTGCGGACGACCATGACCGCGCCTTGGTGGGCGAGATCCGCCTGGCGCATCCCGAGGTCGGTGATGACGTCGTTCCAGCGCCACGGGGCGTTGCCAGTAACGCAGGCCGTTCCAACCAGCCATCCCGAGTTGGGGTAAGAGACCCGCAGGTCAGCGCGGCTCAGACCAGTAGTCGCCGTCCGGGTCCTCGTCCGGCTGCCCGGCCACACCGCCGAAGTAGCCGGCGCGCAGGTTCCCGGCCAGGACCACGACCAGCCAGGCCGTCCCATCGGGGCGCACGGTCCCGCCGGCCACCCACAGCGCCGGGTCTTCCACCAGCCGGGCCCGCAGCCGCAGCAAATGCGCCCGCTGCCGCCCGCTGACCGCTGCCAGGGGTGCCACGCCATCGCGGGCCACCCGTTCCCTGACGCGGCGCTCGAGCACGTCGAGAGAGATACGGGACGACAAGGTGATCACGGTTCCCGGCATTAGCAGCTATGCTAACGGGAGTTTCCCCCGTGTCAGGGTTTCGCGCGCAGGCCGCGCTGATCGCGCTCGGCGGGGCATCGCTGAGGAGTACGTCAGCATGCCCCTGGACGCTGAGCAGCGCGAGAATCGCGCCCGCAACGCCGCCTACGCCCGCCATCACCCCGGCGAGGATCCGGCCGACCTCGAACGGGCGGCCGACGACCGCGCCATCGACCGCATCGCCCGGCGTGCCCCGAAGATGACCGCGGAGCAGGCCGCCAGGGTTGGCCGGCTGTTCGCCTACATTGACCCGGACGCCGGCGGGTGACCTACAAGAATCGGCCCCGGGGCGGCAACTCCCCGGGGCCAGAAGACATCGGCGGCGGCAACCAGCCAGACGTCGTCTCCATGTTGCCACACCGTGACGACGATCCGCCCGGTCGGCGGTTCGGCCGGCCGTCGTCCTACAGCCTCACCCACGCGGAGCTGGCCGCCGAGGTGCGCAGGCGCCGGCGCGAGGGCTGGCAGCCGTGGGAGGTACGGGCACGGTTCGACTTCGCCCAGTGCGCGTGACCCATGCCGCCACTGAAAAGCCGGCCACGGGACCAAGAGGACATAGACGGCTTCCCCGTGCTCATGGGCTACATCGACGGCGACCAGGTGAAGGTCTGGTGTCCCTCATGCTGCCTCTGGCATGGCCACAGCTACGACCTCGCGCCCGGAGGCGAAGACCCAGAACCGGGAACCGTGATCGGGCACCGCGCCGCGCACTGCAACACCTCCGCGAGCCCGTACAGGAACGACGGCGGTTACTGGATCCGCGTAGCCGAAAGCGACCTCGCCGCGATGAACGGCGACCGGCCGCCGGACCCGCGCCAGGACGAGGACCTGGCGGAGTTCGCCGAGATCGCCGCCGGCTTCACGCCCGTGGACTGGCAGGCCGCGTGGGACGCCAAACCCGAAGAGATCCAGTGGCTCATCGAGCCGCTGATCGAGGCCGGCCAGTCCGTCGCCCTGTACGCCGTCCCCGGCGCCGGCAAGTCCCTCATCGCGCTGGAGATAGCCGCCGCACTCGCCACCGGCCAGCCCGTCCTCGGCAACCCCGCTCGCGACCCCATGACCGTCGTCTACATCGACGCCGAGAACCGTCAGCCGTCCCTCGTCGAGCGGCTGCAGGCGTTCGGGTACAAGCCGGCGGACCTCGGCCGGCTCATCCTCTACTCGTTCCCGTCGGTCGCCGCGCTCGACTCCCTGCTTGGCGGGCAGCAGACCCTTGCCCTGGCCGTCGTGCACGCCGCCGCCATCGTCGTCATCGACACCACGTCGCGGGTCGTCGCCGGGAAGGAAAACGACGCCGACACCTATTTGGCGTTCTACCGGTACACCGTCGTGCCGCTCCGCGCCCGGGGGATAGCGCTGCTGCGCCTCGATCACCCCGGCAAGGACGTGGCCCGCGGTGCCCGCGGCTCATCCGCCAAGCGGGGCGACGTCGACGCCGAGTGGCTGCTGTCGAAGACATCTGAGCTGACCCTCGACCTCGACCGGCAGAAAGAACGCGACAACCACGGTGACCCGCACATCGGGCTGCGCCGCTGCTTCGAGCCGCTGCGCCACGACGTCACGGCCGGCACGGGCAACCGTGCGGGTGAGCTGGCCGCCGAGCTGGACCGGCTGAATGTGCCACCAGACGCCGGCCGGGTCGTCGCTGCCAAAGCGCTCCGTGGCGCTGGGGTCAAGGTCCGGGGCACGGACCTTGCGGCGGCTCTCAAGCAGCGGAAAGCGGTTCCCTGGCAGCACACACTTCCCGCCGCCGAAAGCGATTCCCAACTGGCGGGAACCGCTGGGAACCGCCCGGCGCGCAGTGGCCCGGCGGGTGACGGTTCCCACCACCAACACATAGGTGGGAACCGGGAACCGCCACCGGTTCCGGCACCGCCATGACCCGCGTCATGAAGGCACGCCGGTCGTCACTCCTGGCGTGCGGGCACTGGGTCACCGTAGGCGCGCTCATCGTCAAACGGGACGGGCGCTGGACTTGCCTGGGCTGCGCGCTCGAACACATCCGCGAACGGCAGCCGACATGATTGGACCGTGCCAGAGAACGGTCTCGCCCGCTGCACAATCCGCGGCTGCCCCGTCCGCTGGCGCGGAGGCGGCGACCGCGACTGCGGGCAGCACCCCGGAGGCGACGACACCGCCGCGGTGCAAGCCGCCGCCGAAGCGCTCGGCATCGACCTCGGCGCGTCCGGCAAAGGCCTGTACGGCGGCGGCGGCCACGGTGGGACCGGCGAGCAGTGACGACCGAGCGGAACAGCTACACGCGGCGGCGGATCCGCGCCCGCCTGCTCGCCCAGCTACGCGACGGCGACCCCTGCGCGAGGTGTGGCGGGGCGATGTTCCGTGCTCTCGCGCGCTACCTCGACGTTGGCCACGTGACCGCCGTCGTGCTCGGCGGCACCTTCGCTGACGGCGCCAGACTCGAGCACCGCCGATGCTCACGCTCCGCTGGCGCGCGGCTCGGCAACACACTCAGGCGGCAGGGCCCGGTGATGGTGGCATGGCAGCGGGCCGCCCGGCGATGGTGACCGGTGCCCGCGCGGGGCAGGATCGCTACGGAGGGTGACATGGGCAGGTCGACGCATTCCTCAGATGGTCACCTTGAGTGATCACCCTGGATGGTGTACTGCGGGCGACCCATCCACTGATTGACCACCCTGGATGGGCAATCCGCTTAGTTCCTGCAGGTCAGAGCCATGATCGGGATCGCGTTCCAAGATCGTTAATCCTGAGGCGACGCCGCAGCCGCCCGTCGTACACGCGTCACGGAAAGTAGCCACGTGTCGCGTGTCAGACTGGTGGCGTGGCTGACTCGGACGCGGTGAGGTCCCGCCGGAAGCGGCTGCACGCGGCGGGGGACTGCTCAATGTGCCGTCACGGCCGCCACGGCCCGCCCCCCGGCCCCCCGGGGCCTCGCCCGGCTTCCCTGGCTCTCCTGGCAGCCGGTGATGCGCCGGTGGACCCGCAGGCGTCGCTGGAGGCCCTGGCGCGCCGCCTGGAGGCCGCCCACGAGGCGGACCCTGGGAACACCCTGGCCGCCCGGGAGCTGCGCCTGACGCTGCAGGTGCTGGCCGGTGAGGACCCGGATGCCGGGTTCGATGCCGGGTAGGGGCCTCGCCGCGCACATGTACCGGCTGCATACCGCGGCTGCGGATGGTGACCGGCGGGCGGGGCAGCGGCTCGAGCGGCTGGCCCGGTCCGGTTTCCGTGCCGGGCAGTGCGGGATTGATCTAACCGTGGGGTGGCACCGGCACCCGGGGCGGGCGGGGTCGTGCATGGATGAGTCCTGCCCGGAGGCCACGGACGCCGGGGTGTGGGCAAGGAGCTGGGAGTTGTACTGGCCACAGGGGAAGCACCCGGGAGAGGATGGCGGGCCGTGAGTGAGAAGCCGAAGGTGATCGCGTGGATGCGGGACGCGCCGATCGCGGATGACGACCCGTACCGTGCGATCAAGCTGCGGGCGCGGGAGCTGGCGGCTGAGTGTGACCGGAAGCTGGTCCGGGCCGCGGCTGGGCGGCTGGAGGAGGCGGCCGGGCTGTTCCACGACCCGGCGTTCGATCCCGGGACGGTGTGGGACACCGCCGCGGCGGTGCTGAGCGAGAGCGAGATGGACGCGGCCGGGCACATCGCGGTGACCTTGCGGGAGATCGAGACCGGCCGGTAGCGCTACGCTGGATGTGCCAGGTCAGCAAACGCTGCTGGTTTCCGTGCTCGTGGCTGCAATCGCAGACGGGCGGGGCGTGAGTCCAGGTGGGGCCGCCCCGGTGGTGACCCGTGCGATTTGGAAGGGCTGCGATGTACACCCTTGATGATCACGAGTTCGCGTCG
>WNGR01001419.1_pt1 | contig 26821 bp, 26 predicted proteins | sample 5407581 | NCBI WGS metagenome assembly WNGR01 (sample SAMN13153383, study PRJNA577476) | soil metagenome | isolation source: 80 cm soil or saprolite under Garry oak tree replicate 2 | place: USA:California | collected 2016-06-15
CCAAAGAGATCGAACAGGCCACTCGTGTGGCGACCACGCAACTCAACCTGCGGGCCAACCCCTGGGTCTGGGGACGTCCGCCCAAGGATCATCGCCGGTATCGCCGACTCTTTTGTTATCGTATTTAACGAACGGAGCATTAGTACTACAGTCCCATTTAAGTTCCAAAGATGGTAGAATAGGTGGGGGTGAACATGAATGAGCACAGAAGAACACACGAGCCGAGCAGGTAGCCCAGAGGAAAGAGAACTGAGCATCATTAGCCAGGGAGCGCAGGCCCTGGCTGAGCTAGCTGTGCGGATCGGTCCGCGCTTTGAGCGTGCCGAGGTGAGAAGCCGCGTGGGGCGCTACCTGCACGGGCTGCTGGCCTCAGTGGAACGCAAGAACGGCTGGCAGATGGCCGAAGCACTGGGGGAGCGGAGCGCACACGGCGTGCAGCGGCTGTTAGCCGAGGCGGACTGGGATGAGGAGGCCGTGCGTGATGACCTGCGCGCCTATGTGATGGAGCATCTGGGGGAGACAGGCGGGATTCTGGTGGTGGATGAAACCGGCTTTCTCAAAAAAGGCAAGAAGTCGGCAGGAGTGGCGCGGCAGTACAGCGGGACAGCCGGGCGCAGGGAAAACTGCCAGGTCGGGGTCTTTCTCGTGTATGCCAGCTCAAAAGGACATGCCTTCATCGACCGAGCGCTGTACCTCCCCGAAGAATGGACCCAGGATCGCGTGCGCTGCCGGGAGGCAGGTATTCCCGATGAGGTGGAGTTTGCCACCAAGGGAGAACTGGCCCAGCAGATGTTGACGCGGGCGTATGCCTCAGGCGTATCGGCCGACTGGGTGGTGGGCGACACCGTCTACGGGTACGACGAACTGCGGCTGTTTCTCGATGAGCAGAGGAAGAATTATGTCGTAGCAGTGCCCGAGACCCACGTGGTCTGGGTACAGGGAAGGCAACAGCCGGTCGGGCTGCTCGCCGCGCTGTTGCCACCGGAAGCCTGGATGGTGCTCTCAGCAGGGGAGGGCAGCAAAGGGCCGCGGCTGTACGAGTGGGCGTGGCTGCAGTTGCCGGAGCAGACGGAGGGCCCGCACGAGCGAGCCCGGTGGGTCCTGATCCGACGCAGCCTGTCGGATCCGAGCAAGCGGGCGTACTACCGGGCTGCCGGTCCGGCCCAGACGACGCTTCCCGAACTGGTGCAGGTGGCAGGCAGCCGGTGGAAGGTTGAAGAAGGGTATGAACAAGCCAAAGGCGAAGTGGGACTCGATCAGTATGAAGTGCGCATGTGGCGAGCCTGGTACCGCTATGAGACACTGGCCCTGCTGGCGCACGCCGCCTTGGTGGTGATGCAAGAGCAGACCAACGCACAGGGAAAAAAAGCGGAGATGCAGGCGACCGCTGGCTCGAGTTAAGCGTGCCGGAGGTGCGTCGCTTCCTGCAGGCGGTGGGCAAGTCGCAGGAAGAACAAGCCAGGCGACTGCACTGGTCGCGCTTGCGCCGCCAGCACCAGGCGACAGCCAAGCGCTTCCATCAGGTGCGCCGCGCGCGTCAGGCTCCACCCATGTCCTGCCAGGTATCCGCTCCCACGCAGCTGCTGGGTCTGCCCGCGCTCACCGATGAGCACTGGGAGCAGCTGCAACCGCTCTTGCCACCGCAGAAGCCGCAGACGGGCCGTCCAGCCGTCGATCATCGCTTGATCGTGGAGGGCATGCTCTGGGTCGTGCGCAGCGGCTCGTCCTGGCGGGAACTGCCGGAGCGCTTCGGGCCGTGGTCCACCGTGTCCAGTCGCTATCAACGCTGGTCACGAGAGGGCTTGTGGACGCGCATCCTGCACGTCTTGCTTCCCCACGATCCGGCCTTCTTCTCTTCCGCTTGACCCTGGTAAGTGGGACTGTAGTATTAGAACGTGTGCAGAAAGACGAAAAGCTGCCGATAGAAAACAGAAGGAGGAGACTGAAGCCAAACAAGAGCAAAGTGAGGAGGAGCATCATGTGCAGATGCTGTAGAGAGCGACGTGTCTATGCCTCAGATGTCACAGACGAAGAATGGGCGATCCTGGAACCTTTGATTCCCGCAGCCAAACCAGGAGGACGATCCCAGGAAATTGAGCGGCGAGAAATCGTCAATGGCATCTTGTATGTGCTGCGCAGTGGGTGTCCCTGGCGTTTATTGCCGCATGATTTACCCAATTGGAGTACGGTCTACCTGTATTTCCGGAAATGGAAACGGGCTGGGATCTGGGAACAGGTCAATGCCGCCCTGCGACGACAACTGCGCGTGGCTGTGGGCAGGGATCCGGAACCCAGCGCGGCCATCCTGGACAGTCAATCGATCAAAACCAGTTCCGTGCGTGGTGATGAGCGCGGCTACGATGGGGGGAAACAAAATTCAAGGCAGGAAACGGCACTTGCTCGTTGACACCCAAGGGTTACTGATGTCGGTCAAAGTGCTTGCCGCCAACATCACGGATCGAGAAGGGGGCAAGGTGCTGCTCATCGCGCTGGTCGGAACACTCCCTCGTCTCCACCTCATCTGGGCCGATAGCGCCTATCAAGGGACGTTTGAGGACTGGGTCAAAGAGCATCTCGCTGGCGTCCGTGTGGAAATCGTCAATCATCCGTGGACTGGCATCAAAGGCACCTATGCTCCGGTGGGGGAGAAAGTGGACTGGGACAAGATCATTCCCAAAGGCTTTCACCTCCTCCCCAGAAGATGGCTCATCGAACGAACGAATGCCTGGATCACGCACAGCCGTCGGCTCTCACGCGATTTCGAGGGGACGTACACCAAGCGAGGCGTTCATCTATCTGGCGATGAGCAAACTGATGGTCTCCAGGCTTGCTCACAAACATCCCTGATTGATGCCTTTCTGCACACGCTCTTATTGATCTCCCTACAAAGCTCTAAAGTTTCAGGCTCAAGAGCCGATACAAGGAGGGATGAAAACAACCACACCTCTGCCCAAAGATTGGCGCGAAGGGCGACGCCTGCGCGCGTGGGAATTGTACGAACAGGGATGGAAGCAAAAAGACATCGCGGGAGCCCTCGGGGTCACCGAAGGAGCGGTGAGCCAATGGATCAGCCGTGGCAAAGCACAAGGGAAAGAAGGGTTGCGTCACCATCCCTCTCCTGGTGCCCCAGCGAAGCTGCGACCAGAGCAAGTGGCTCAGTTGCCAGAACTGCTGGCGCGAGGAGCCGAAGCGTTCGGGTTTCGCGGGCAAGTCTGGACCGCCGCGCGAGTTGCTCAGGTGATCAAGCGCGAGTTTGGCGTGGGCTATCATCCGACCCATTGCTCTCGCCTCCTCTCTGCCATCAAGCACAGTCGACAGAAACCAGAAAGCCGCGCCAGCCAGCGCGATGAACAAGCCATCCAGGTGTGGCGCGACCACCATTCCGTCGAGTTAAAAAAAAGGCCAAAGAGGAGGAACGCACGATCGTGTTTGTAGATGAGGCGGGCTTTTACTTGTTGCCCATGGCGGTGCGCACCTACGCACCTGTGGGGCAGACGCCGATTTTGAAGGTGCCACTGACTCGTGATCATCTGATCTGTCATCGGTGGTCTCACCCTGGATGGGCGCCTGGTCATGCACATCCAGGACCAGTCGTTCAAAGGACCGGATGTGGTGCGCTTCTTGCAACTGCTTTTGCGCAAGATCCCAGGGAAGCTGCTGGTCATCTGGGATGGCGCGAGCATTCATCGCTCGGGTGCCGTCAAAGATTTCCTGGCCAAAGGCGGAGCCAGACGCCTTCATTTGGAACGACTGCCTGGCTACGCCCCCGAACTCAATCCCGAGGTGCGAGTCTGGAATTTGCTCAAACGGCGCGAACTCAAGAACCTTTGTGCTGCCGACTTCGATCAACTCGCCACGGAACTGGTGCGCGCCAAGGAACGGCTCAGGCATCGGAAAACAGTCCTGTGCCAGTGTATCGCCCATGCTGGCTTCCCCCTTTAGGTATTTCTAGTGAGATCAATAGGAAGAAAACCCTGAAAGGGAGAGACTGGAGTGATCCCTTGACACCAGACCACACCCAAAGTCAACGACTTACCCCTTGATAATACGCAGCTTCAAATTCGATGGGAGGCACATAGCCCAGGCTCGAATGCAAGCGTTTGGCATTGTAGACCTCATCAATGAATTGTCCAATATTGGCGGATGCCTCCTCAAACGTCTGGTACTGCTTGAGATAGACCTCCTCCTGCTTTAAGGTTTTGAAGAAGCTTTCCGCTTTGGCAAAGGCGCTCGCATTGCCTTTGGCGGACATGCTGATCTGAATACCCAGGCTCTGCAAGCGTTCGGTGTAGGCGTAACTCGCATATTGCACGCCGCGATCCGAATGGTGAATGAGCCCTGGCTTCACCTCACGGATGGCTACTGCCTCTTCGAGAGCACCTAGAGCCAAATTGGTATCTATGCGCGTGGACAAATTCCAGCCAATACAGCGGCGCGAAGAGGCATCCAGGATCGTTGCCAGGTAGACAAACTCGCGAGGCATGCGGATGTAGGTCAGATCAGCGACCCACATCACATCAGGAGCATCCGGGGTTCGCCCATTGACCAGATTCGGATAGACCGGGAAATGTTGACGCGAATCGGTCGTATGCACAAAATGCCGCTTCAGATGGCACAATAACGACTCTTCGCGCATGATCCGATGCACCCTCTTATGGTTGACCTTCCACCCAGCTCGAGGCATCGCATGCGTCACCCGGCGATAGCCATACCCTGGAAAGTCGAGAATGAGTCTCTCGATGGCATCACGCAAGGCTACCGCTTCTTCCAGCCTCGCTGGCGAGAAGAGCGCGTGTCGTCTGTCATAATACCAGGCACGATTGACCTCAAGCAGCTTTGAGAGCCGGCGGATGGAAATGGGCAACCTCTCCTGACAGGCGTACTCGATCACCGCATGCCGCTGTTCAAGGGGAGCTTGCCCAAGGCTTTTTTTGGCTGAATGGCAAACTCCTCTTGACACCAGGTGTACGCTGAGGTGGAAAAGCTGGCCTTTTTGCAGCAGGAGCAACAACGATGGCGAGACGAACCTCTCGACCCGAAGCGAAGCTCACCACCACCCTGACGCCGTTTCGGCAGACCTGTGAAGTGTGCGGAAGCCGCCTGTGGGTGGCCTATCACTGTCGACGGAAGGTGATGACCTTGGAGGGTCTCTGGCAGCTCAGGGTGGTCATGTATCAGTGTCCCGTCCCCACCTGTTCGCTGTATCACGTGAGATATCATCCCGAAGAGGAAGGACGGTGGGCGCTGCCCCATGGCGAATTTGGCCTGGATGTCATTGCCCTCATCGGCGCCTGGCGCTTCAGGGAGCATTGCTCTGTCCCGGAGATGCATCAACGCTTGCTTGCTCGAGGTCTGGCGATCTCGCAACGAGAAGTCACGCATTTGATGCAGCGCTATGAAGAACTGGTGAGCTTGCGCGTCACGGATCGGGAACGCATCAAGGCCCGGCTTCAGAAGCAAGGACAGGTGATCCTGGCCCTGGACGGCTTGCAGCCGGATGTGGGCCATGAGGTGCTCTGGGTGGTGCGCGACTGCCTCTCCGAAGAAATACTGTTGGCGCGTCCCCTGCTCAGTAGTACGCAGGGCGATCTGACGGCCTTGCTCACAGAAGTCAAGGAAGAGCTGGAGCAATTGAAGGTACCAGTCAAAGGCGTGATCTCCGATGGCGAAGAAACCATTGGCAGTGCCATGGCTTTTGTGTTTCCTGAGGTCCCACACCAACTCTGTCAGTTTCATTATCTCAAAGATGCCATCAAGCCCTTCTACGAAGCCGACCGGCATGCCAAAACCCTCTTGAAGAAGCAGCTACGCGGGGTGCGACCCATCGAGCGCGCCTTGGAAGACCACCCAACGCCGGAAAATGAAGCGATCCGCGATTACTGCCTGGCCGTGCGAGCCTCATTGACCGATGATGGACGTTCTCCCCTGGAGGCTTCCGGTCTCCGCTTGTACGACCGCATTACGCAGATCAGCGACTCGATTGGCCGGGTGCAGGGAAAAAAAGATTGCCTCCAGCCTTAAAGCAGTTGCACCAGCTCCTCACGAAGGGCTTACAGGCCACGGCGACGCTGTGGCCACCGCTGCAGAGCGCCTACTGCTTCGTGCACCAGGCGAAAGCGATCCTGGCCAATCCAGAGCAAGACACGGGGCAGCGCGTCCGGGAGAGGTATCTGGCTCTCCTTGCGCAGATGCAGAATGAGATCGTCACGCTGGGGCCACTTGAGGGTGCGTTTGAGCATTTTTGTCATATTACCAACAACTTCGCAACAGGGTTGTTTCAGTGCTATGACGTGGAGGGCTTGCCTCGGACCAACAACGAATTAGAGCACTGTTTCGGGGTCGCGCGCGTCCATGAGCGACGAGCGACGGGCCGGCGTGGGGCCATTCCTGGCGTCGTGGTTCGTGGATCTGTTCGTGTGATGGCTGCCGTCACCAGCAAACAGCAGCTTTTCTCAGTTGAGGACCTCCGACCCAGGGATTATCAACGGTGGCGCGACCTCCGGCGACAGTTACGGCAGCGGGAGGAATCTCGCCGGCAGCAGTGGCGCTTTCGAAAAGATCCTGCAGCTTATTTGGCTGCTCTCGAAGTTCACTTGCTCCAGTGAAGTTTGCCATTCAGCTTTTTTTAGCAGGGTATTCTCCAGGGCCAGTTGCCCGCAAAAGCGTTCCAACTCTGCAATTCTTGCCTCGGCTGAGGGCCCTTCCGAACTGGATGGAGGCAGAAAAGCCTCTTCTCCGCGCTGCTCATACTCGTTTCTCCAGCGCGAAACCACGAAAGACGACCAGGTTATGTTCTCGACAAATCTGCGCTGGCCGCTTTTCTCCGCTGGCTACTTGCCGAGCAATCGCCAGTTTAAATTCTCTGGTGTGAACCCTTCCGTTCATTCCTGTTCTCCTTTGCCAGACTCTCTAACAAGTCTACCACATTTTTCCTTTGTCTATGGTCTGGTCACTTGGGTTCACTCCAGTATGTTGCCGTTACTTTGGACAAAACTTAGGTAGTTAAAACGCAAGTTCATTGTCCCGCTTCAATTCATCCAGGTAAGAACGCCGCTAGCCGCTTGGCCAGGGCCAGGCTTGTTAAGGAAGGGTTGGCTGCACCCACCCGTGGGAAAGTGGATTGACCTCCAGCGAAGAGGCTTTTGACATGTACAAACTCGTGTGCATTGTTGAGTAATACCCCGAGAGGAAGCGTACAACCTTCGTGATGTTCAGAACCAAGTGGACCTGACCATGTGATAGGCCCGATCCCGGACGGAGTGGATTCTAGACCAGGAAGCACCTCAGACAATGTTCTTGCTGGAGCATCGAAGTCGAGGAACTCAAGTATTGACGACGGACGATCTATTACGCCACAGAGCGCAGTCCAAAAACTCTGCAGCTCATCTCTTTGAGCGTTGATTACCTCCCGATCACTCGCTGCCAAACTAGTTTGCACAAACACTTTCCATGGCTGATCCTCTACAGGAACGCATTGCACAACTCCCTGTGTACTAGGCAATTGCTCTCCCATAGTCCACACATCAACAACAAAGGCACCAGCCTGGTTGTTGAGCATTCTCACGAACAGATTTGATCGTGAATGATCAGCACAATGTGTAAAATAGAAACGTTCAAAAGCACCCAAGTCAGCAATGTCTCCGGAAAGGCAGGCTGGATCCAAGGTGACAACGAAGCCCTGCGCGATGTGGTCGACGAGACCGTCAAGGCACGGATCTTTGATGGCCCCAACCTCTGAAAGTGCCTGAATTGCAAGACGGGTATTTTCAATCGTGCCTGCAGTGAGTACTACAGCATTACACCTGATCTCTTTCGATACTGAGCTTGACCCAGATCGGACGATTACACCTGTTGCACGGCCACCATCAACCTTGATCCCAAGCACTTCCGCATCGGATAAAATCAGTGACGAGGCCGAGTGGCGTAACATTCCATTTCTTTCACTACTCGACCAGTAACTCACTGGACTGTAAGCTTCCCAACGCTGCCCCCTATCCGACATAATGCTCCTCGTTGCCTGCGGTGTCATACTGAACTTGTAGTGACCGATCGTCAATGGCGGTACGTCAATAGAGGGGGAGGTCCCGATCGTCCGCCACGCCTCAAGGTCAGTGCTCACTTGCGCGTACAGGGAGGGACCGCCGCGCCAAGACCCAATAAGATCATCAATAATGGCACGCGGCCACCATGGCTCACAGAGCGCCCAGTGCTCGATTGGAAGAATCACTCCGTGCCAGTATAAGGAGCGCCCACCGAGACGCCGCTTGAGGCAAGCTGCATCGGAGAAGTGAGGTTCAGACTTTGAAGTCCATGGGAGCCAGAAGTACTTGTCTGTGGTAGGGTTTAACCATAAGCGCAATGCTGTGTTCGCGTCGTTCACAGCATTAGCATGTGACAAATCTTCTGCTGGGCCAGCCTCCAATACAAGGACTCCCGAGGCCCCTAAGTGGTCGAGTTCCTTTGCCACCTCAAGACCAACAAGACCACCGCCTACTATAACGATGTTCGCGCTGTCCGGCAACGTGTCTAGCTTGAGGAAACGTTGACTTCCGATAAGATTCATTGTTTCTGACCCTTTCTCTTAATTGATCAAACTACATCTGGGAACAAAAGTGCGCTATGGGTGTTTTTTGCCAGGATTCTGGTTATAACTCTATAATACAGAAAATACATCGCATCCATCTTACTCTCGACGGGATCAATCAGCCTTAGTTGTTTGGAGTTGCATGACTATCCACCAACGCAGCCATATTGCGCAGGAGCGTCTGCCACGGCTCACAGGGAAAGCGTTGTAACACACGGTCTCGATTTGCATCCAGTAACGCTTGTATCTTGTGCTCTCCCTGACGACGAGCTATCATCCAATCCAGGAACTCATCTCCCGCCTGCCACAATCGGTCGGGGTAGACTTGGACACGTGCAAAATCGGAGCCATAAACCTCGTCAAAGGCGTTGTAGGGAGTGACGGCGCACGGCACACCGGCTACCGCCGCCAGCGCCGGTCCCAGCCCGACACTTTCAACATCCGGTCTATTCGGAGTAAAGAAAACGCCACCGCCGCTTGCGACACTAATGCGAAGAAGATCTACTTCATCTAGATGCCAGCGGCCAGCCGTGTCTTGATGACTGCTGAGCGGGACCCCATCGAGGAATCGCACGTCAGTTTGGACACCCTCGCGTTCCGCCGTGGCCAGTATATCGTGGGCGTAGTCTGGATCTTCATCAAGGTCGCCGAACACGAACAAATATGGAGGCGGCTCGTTACGATGACGGCTCGCATTCCGCACGGCAGCAAGCAGAGAAATAGATATCTCAACACCCTTGACCCGAAAGACTCGAACCGGGGCAAGCACCACTGGTCGTCTCAGATCAACATCAAGCTGGGTGAGAAATTTGTGATGCCGTTCTTCCAAACGTTTGTAGGGTACTGTTGGTAAAACGTTCGGCACTACTACCGGACAGAGAGGCGTTGCATAGGTAGTGGCCTCTTTGGCTAACTGGTCAGAAACCACGGTCCAGCGATGTGATTGGTGCGTTCCTGGAAGAGGTGTAAACTCGTTAGGATATTGTGGATACATTCGAATGCCACGATCATAAACTGAGTAGCTTGCGAATAAATCGTGGTCCCAGAACAGGATGCCACCTAGACGCCCACCATTCCAGCGGCGGGAGACCGCTCTGTGCAGTCCAATGGTTACCGGGACAGCATCCGAGAGAGTCATGTTGATTGCGCATACCCAATCGACATTATGCTCTGCAAACCAGAGGCTGAAATGCTGCTCATAAGCATTAGCGATCACCTCCACCCGCTGATGAAGAGAATATCGTTCGGCAGGATTTAACATCTCGGCATGAGCAACGTCGCAACGGATGGCAATAAGCTCCTCGGCAAATGACGCACTGCTCACACACATAGGCACTGCATCGGTGACAATAAGCCAATCCGGGTACTTTAGTGCAGAAGTGCCACATGGGAAAAATTGGGGTTTGTCTGGCCGCCAGGAGTAGCCAAGATCCGCCGGCACTGGCAGTTTGACCAGGTTTTCCTTAAGACCTAACTCAATAATATTCCGGAAAACAGTTAGCAACCCACTTACAGGTAGCCCATCGCCCGAAACCAACGCCAGCTTCATCGCCATTGAACTCCTCCTTTACATTGCTCACTCCCTTGATCATTGACCGAGTAGATTGTATCTTCCCATTTGGAGTCATAACATTTTTGGCTCCCATTTTCCCCGCTAAGCAGGAAGAAATTCATGTAAAAGATGGGAAAGAAGCATTTATACCAAAAAAACAGGTTGAGAAACACCGAGAAGAAACACCGAGAAGCCGACGCTGATCTCTTCGTTTCTCAGGACCATCCTCTGCTTTCTGCTTTCTGGGTAACTCAAATGTTCCATTAGGAAGCATTTCTCTCTTCAAATGCCCTTGAAGCAGCTTACTTTCCCTATCGCTTAGCGGGGAAAATGGGAGCCAAAAATGTTATGACCCCGATGTCCAACAGAATATGATTGAGTGTCCTTGCGTTATTCCAGTTCGCGTACTTCGCGCACCAGCAGCGGAGTCATAACATTCACAAAATTAAATGCGCCGAAGATTAAAAAGACCAGGGCCGGGCCGATACGGTCGGCCAAGATGCCACCTAAAGCTTCACCAAGAGGAATAGTCGCAAAAGTGGCAAAGACATCCAGACTGATAACCCGCCCCAATTTGTCGTTGGGAATCGTTTCGTGAAGAATAGTGTACCAGATAGTGTTCTTAAAGGTCAGGCCGAAACCGACCAGCATACTGGCCAGTGGCGCGATGAACGGTGCCTCAGCGCGTGGAAAGGGCAGACCAAAGATCATCATCCCAATGCAGGTTAGGCTGAGCGAAAGATAGGCCAGCAGACCACGCCTTTTCAGGCGTGTGGCCGGTCCTATCAGGAGCAGAGCCAGGAGTGAACCGATCGCTTCTGCGGCGCTGATCAAACCCAGCAGTGTGGAACCCTGATGATAGACATTGGCCACTAGTTTGGGCATAGCCACGGCAATCGCCGCCATAAAGCCGATATTATTGATGGCTGCATTCAGAATAGTGATCCGAAGCCAGCGCGAATTTCGTACATAGACCAGGCCTTCCTGGATATCGGTCATGACGCCCCTGAAGCCCTGTGGTTTTGCTGGCTCTTCCTCCAGTTTCCCTTCATCCTCAGTAGATTGTGTCACATGCCGCTCGGGGATGCTCACAGAGAGAAGAAAAGCGACAGAGAGAAAGAAGCTCAGTGCATTGCCGACAAAGGCTCCCATCGGAGTGAACGCGGCGATGAGACCAGCTCCCAACAGCGGCCCTAGAAGCAGTGCCAGGTTGCTGCTGACCGAGTTCAGTGCATTTGCCGAGGCCAGGTCGTCTTTGTCGACGAGATCGGGGGTAATCGCCATGATGGCGGGATTGAAGAAGCCATCGACTACCCCAAAGATCAGGGCTTCGATGATCAGATGCCAGAATTGCAGGTCCCCCAGGAAGCCCAGAATGCTGATCAACAGCACAAGCAGGCCACGCCCGCCATCTGACCAGAGAATGATCATACGACGCGGCAGACGATCTGCGGCAACGCCTCCAATCAGAGCGAAGGCCAGGCGGGGAACCATGCTTGCGATCAGAAGCAGGCCCATGGCAGTAGCAGAGTGGGTCATCACGAGCACCTGCCAGGCCAGAGCGATATTGAAAATGCCATCTCCCACGTTCGAGATGGCCTGGCCAATCCAGATCATAGTATAGCGGCGCGATTTGAATGCGCGAGCAAATTGCAGACGCTTACCTAAAGTTGCGATCATGAAAATAAAAACCCTTCGTAACTACTCATTTCGCCTCACAGAAAGGAGGGTTGACCAGAGACAGTGGCTTCCAAAGCCGAAAAGAGGTAGAGATCCTGTTTGCGCAAGGTGGAGCGGCAGAAGTTGACCGCCCCTCGGTGCCACGAAAGGCTCCAGACACTTTTTGCTGAACTTTGACCATGCGGATATCCTGCTCGGCCAGGTTGTTGTCAAAAGGCACCCGCAGATCTTGCAGGCAGGCCCAGATGGTCTGCTGGTGTTTGCGCAAGTGGTCCAGCAGATTGCGCACCGGATGCTGTTTGGCTTTGCCGTGTTTGCCCTTTGGTGTGGGAACGGGGGGATGCAGCTGATCTCCTTCCGAAAGCAAGAGTAGCAAGCGGGCTTGCCAGTCAGCCACGATTTCGGGGGACAGCGCATCCTGACCTTGTGCAAGAGCCTGCTCGGTGGCTTCCTTGAGTTGGAGCAGTTGGAGCAGCAAGCGCTTCAATTTGGCAGCCCACCACAGTCCCAACTCTTCGACCAGGTAGGTCAGCTCGCGCAACACATGCACCAGACAGAGAGCATGGGTGCAGGCATAGAGGAAATACGTGGCCCATCCATCATGCATGCTGGTCCCGGTGAAGTGGGCAAGAATGCCAATCGCGTCCAACACCTCGTGCCCTCGGCTGGGATGGACCTGATAATGGGTGAGACTCTCAGTCGAGGTCACATGGATCCATTCGCGTCGGCACTGCACATACATCCCAGTCTCGTCCTGATGGATCAGCGCAGCACGGCTCAGCGCGGCTTTGATCTGCTCTTCAACGGGCACCAACTGGCGTGCGGTTTCCTTGAGCAGCCTGGCGAGCGTGCCCTCGATCAGCGACATCCCCACCAGATCGGCAAACAATTCCCTGGTTCGGCCCCAAGGCAAGAGTTGCTGCATCAGCGGGTAAACCGCCATGGCTCCCACCCGCGGTCCATATTGCACCCCAGCGGGAAATGCCGTGCTGGTGGAGCCCTGACAGTGGAGGTACTGTTTCCATTCTCCTTGGTATTCCGTGACCTGCGAACGCGGGCGCGGCACATCCACCACTTGGTGCCGTTCTTTCGACGTGGCCACGATACAGGTCAATTCTTCCTGACAATGCTGACACTGGGTGACGGCTGGCAACGTGATCACTTCATTGGGCGCCTTGCTCATCTCAAGGGTTGCCCCACGTCCTGGCTGTCCATCTGCTTGCTTCCCGCTCGGTTTGCGCAAGCTCCTCGCTTTTTTCTGCCGCGCAAAGCGATCCAATGAGGGGGGCAACGAGCTATTGTGGCTGTTTTTGCCCACTCGCTTCTCCAGGGTTTGCACCCGTTGGAGCAACTGCGCAATCAACTCCTCCCGCTGTGCAAGCTGATTGGCTCGCAACTCAAGCTGCTCTCGCAACGCTTGATGTTCTGCTCGAAGGTGGATCAGTTCTTCTTCTGGCTTCATGCTCTTTACTTTACACGTTCTTCAGCTCTTCTACAAGTCGGTAGGAGACCTGACTAGTACATTGAGGTAGAAATACTTCTGTAGTTTAAGCCATCAAAGCCTTGCCCTGGTAGGTCCACTTGAAAGGTTTGGCCATTGTCCGGTTATTATAGTCGATTAAGGCCAGAACCTTTGCCTGCAAGTCCTCAACCGAGATGAATGAGCCTCGCTTGCGCACCAGGATGCTGAGCCAGATTTCGATCTGATTCTTCCACGAACTGTGCTTGGGCGTGTAATGGAATAACACCTGGTGGGTCGGGTCGCGTTTTTGAGCGACCCGACTGGCGAGAGAGGCGAGTATGCCGCTCTCTCCTTTGACTCCCAGGTCTTCGTCAATTCCCGACCGCTGCGCTACCCTGCGGACCAGCGATTCCGATTGATGGATATTCAGCTGGTCTCAGACGATATGCCAGCGCTTGGCCTCGGGATTGGTCGCAACCACCGCTTCCACATAGGTCAAGAAATCGGCCTCGGTCCGTCTCGGCCCATAAGCGGGAGCCAGGAGCTTACCGGTGACCACATCCCGGCTCAGAATTAAGGCTCGTGTTCCATGACGGACATATTCGAACTCGCGCCGCTCGACTTTGTCTGGAGCCAAGGACAGAAGTATTTCCGCCTCCATGTACTAGCAATTTACTTGTATGTCAAAGCCCAGGATATTCCTGACTCCTTCAGATCCTGAAGAGTTGGGATCAAATACAATTGGAGTCACATCGTGCCAAAGGTCTGATCCATGGTCCGCTTGGAAAATTCCCTGTCCTGGCTGAAGTGTCGTTGTAAAATATACTGTCCGTTTGTCGCAACCGTAAATGATACTCGTGCCTCCTTGAATATTTCTGCGTTCGATGACGAGCGCTGATACGATATAGTCAGCACCATCCTGATGAATACCCTCTGGCGCGTTATCCGCACAACTTTTGGGTAGTGCTACCAGACCAACTTGGTGGCAGATGATTTGCAGGTTTTGAGTTTCTGGACGAATATTTTTAACCAATCGAGCAAGGTAAATAAGCAACTTTCTAAACGCGCCATGATTGGTTACCAGGTCCGACATTTCCGGAAATTTTCGGGGCTGTGTACGATAATCACCGGTTTTCTGTGTAAAGGTACTGAGTGATCTTCTGGAAATTAACCATTGTTGCTTTTGCACGAGCAAAAGCAACTCGAATTGAGCCATCGATCTTCTACGATAGGGTCTGATTGATTGGAGGTCATAGTATTCTTCCGAAGTTAATTCAGATAACATAGCTTTAACTGATTCCAGATCTACCTTTTCGGTCCAATAATCATTGAAAAATGCGGTAATTTGATCTTTCTTATCAGAAAAACGGTGGAGTAAAAGTTGCTGCTGCTCGTGCTTGACAGTGTAGAGATCATATTCTAATTGATAGAAGCTGGGAAGAATATCAGAGATAAATTGTTGTCCCTTGATTCCAAAGCTACTTAAATCAAACAAGCGGATTGGATATTGTATCTCTACTCCAGAACACTGTGACAATGTTTGCTCATCTGCTAAAAAAGTTAACATCTCTTCCTCCAGGATTTGTCGATCTTTAGTATCTCCTTGAGAAATGCAGGCGCTTGGTCCATCTCCGACACTTTGATCGCACAAAGGATCTGCTTGCAGGGGACAGTCTCACAATGTTGGACAGCAATAGTTGTCGTTATCTCCACTTGCAGACCCGCCCCTGCTTGTACGTCGTTCTGTTGCTAATCGCTCATGCTTACCATTTTGGAGCAACCTTGCATTTCTCACTGTCCAAGAAACGGGTACAGTCTATTAACAAATGCGTCACTTCGCAAGTAAATGTATAATTCATTCGTTACCTTCGTTTGCTGCTAATATAGCAGCATCGAGTAAAGCACCTATTTCCCCATCTGAAAGCTGATCTAAGTTTGCTAGAATCTGTTTGGTATTTCTTTGTATTGTCTGATAAGTTGCACCCGAGAGATCTCCTTTCTGAGTATTGAGGCTTTGAGCGATTACTAATGCAAGATCGACTACTGTAGAAGCATCAAATAAACGCCGTAACGGAATTTCCACCTGAAACGTCTCGCGTATCCTGGAAATGACTTGCGTTGCTAGCAAGGAATGGCCACCTAATGCGAAGAAGTTATCGTGAACCCCAATCGTGCTCAGCCCTAATACCTGTTCCCAAATCTGGACAAGCATCTGTTCAATCGGAGTTTGAGGCACAGCAACCACCTCCTCACGCAAAGCACTCTTCCAGTCCATAAGCGCAAGCGCACGCCGATCGATCTTCCCATTAGGAGTCAGCGGCATCTGTTTCAGCGGCACAAATGCCGAGGGAACCATATATTCTGGGAGGTGTTCCCGAAGATACTCTCGCAACTCCTTCTCTGACAGATCTGGTCCCAGTTCCACATAGGCAACCAAACGTTTATCTCCAGCATCATTGTCCTGAACAAGCACCGCATTGCTGCCAACTGAGGGATGCCGCCCTAAGATGGCCTCGATTTCTCCCAATTCAATCCGATAGCCTCGGATCTTGATCTGACGGTCCACACGCCCAAGATATTCAATGAAACCGTCGGGCAAATAACGCGCCAAATCTCCCGTCCGATATAAGCGTTCTCCCGCATGCTGTCCCCAAGGATTGGGCACAAAACGCTGCGCAGTCTGCGCCATTTGCCCAATATAACCGTATGCTAGTCCTGCCCCTCCTAGATACAACTCGCCAATCACCCCTATTGGCACCAATTGTTGATATGCATCCAAAATATAAGTCTGCATATTATCTATTGGTCGACCAATCGCAATGTTATTTGAGTGTTCTGCTCCCTTTCTCTTCGTTGGTTGCATTTCCCCTAGAACATTAACAATTGCTCCAATGGTTGTCTCAGTAGGTCCATAGTGATTCACAATTTGGCACTTGGCATCTTGATCCGCAATGTACTCAAGCAATTTGGGAGGCAGGGCTTCACCACCCAGGATCAGCCAATGTCGAGGTAAAATGGGGTCCTGGGTTCCTGCCAGCAGCGCAGAAAGGTGCGAGGGTACCATTTTAAGCACATCGAGTGGCCGTTGCTGCACATATTCGGCAAAATCTTGAGCCGAAGTGACTGTCTCATAATCTAAAATATGTAAACATCCGCCCCAGGCTAACGATCCAAAAATCATTGTGTTGCCTAAATCGGCAGCTATTGTTGAAGCTGTCGCATAGTGCCAACCAATTTCAGGCGCCAGCAGCCGTTGCAAACTTTGTACATAATTGTAAACATTACCATGGCTGACCATTACCCCTTTAGGCGCACCCGTCGATCCCGAGGTAAAAATTATATATGCCACATCCTGCATTTCAGGTTGATTGCTAAGGTCTACTGTTGATTTATTATTAAGGACATCACGAAGCCGATCAAGACAGATACATCGTCCTGTCCATTGATCAAACTTCTTCTCTATCTGAGAGTGTGTGAGTACCAAGATTGCCTGCACTTGCCGCAATTGCGTAGCGAGTCGAGCTGGTGGGTGCTCGGTATCCATTGGAACATAGCCGGCCCCTGCTTTGAGTATACCCAGCAGACCCACCAGCATATCTACCGAACGCGGCATGCACAGTCCCACTAAATCTGTTGAGTTTACACCTTCTTGACGCAACCAGTACGCCAGTTGGTTGGCTCGACTGTTGAGCTGTTGATAACTTAACTGTTCCGATCCACAAACTACGGCCACTGCGTCGGGTGTATGTTGCACTTGCTCCTCAAAGAGCTGATGCAAACAGCGCTCTACTGGATACTCTCGCCGCGTATCGTTCCACTCTACCAGTATCTGCTGCTCCGCTTCACTTAACAGTAGTAATTGGGCGATCCCTTGTTCCGGATTGGCTACAATCCCCTCTAACAGCGTCTGCCAGTGTCTCGCCATCCGCTCAATCGTCTCTGATGTAAATAAATCCGTACTGTATTCGATCCCCCCACGCAACCCCTGCTCACTCTCCTCCAAGCGCAGCACTAGGTCAAAATGCACGGCTCCTTGCTCCACCTCCCACATTGCATGGTCAATCCCAGGCCACTCCCATCGTTTTGCTGGTGTCTCTAAAGCCAACATCACCTGAAACAGCGGATTATAACTGAGGTTGCGTTCCGGGTGCAGCTCCTCCACCAGCTTCTCAAACGGCAGATCCTGATGCGCATAGGCTCCCAATGCCACTTCCCGCACCCGCCCCAGCAATGTGCGAAATGTCGGATTCCCTGAAAGATCAGTGCGCAACACCAGTGTATTCACAAAAAAGCCGATCAGCTCTGCTACCTCCTTACGCGTACGATTCGCGATCGGCGTCCCCACTACCAGATCTTCCTGGCCAGTATAACGGTACAACAGCGTCTGGAACGCTGCCAGTAAGGTCATAAACATCGTCACTCCCTCACGCCTATTCAATTCCCGTAACATTGCTGTCAATTCCGCTGACAGTGCCAATTGCTGTGTTGCTCCACGAAACGTCTGGATCGCTGGGCGCGGGTGATCAGTGGGCAGTTGCAAGACAGCTGGAGCATCCGCTAATCGTTGTTTCCAATATGCCAGATGTTCTGCTAACACCTCCCCCTGCAACCACTCCCGCTGCCAGAGAGCAAAATCGGCGTATTGAATTGGCAACTCTGCCAGTGGCGAAAGCTGCCCGTATAAGTGAGCCTTGTATAGCTGTGTCAATTCGCCCATCAGCACATCCAACGACCAGCCATCCGCGACAATGTGATGCGTCACTAACAGCAAGATGTGCTCTTCTTCCGCGAGTTGCAATAGGGTGGTGCGGAGTAAGGGGCCTACTCGCAAATCAAATGGGCGATTTTCTTCGAGCAGAATTTGCTGCTGCACATATGCCTTCTGCTCTTCATTGGCGATCGCTCGTAGATCTTGCAGAGCGAAGGAAAGGGGTCCACTAGGAGCAATCACCTGCTGGGGAAGACCATCTATAGTCCCAAAGGTAGTGCGTAATGCCTCATGTCGCCGCACAATCTCTCTAAGACTTCTTTCTAACACTTCCACTTGCAGCGGTCCTTTCAGATGCAGTGCAAAAGGAATATTGTAAAAGGGGTTCTCCGGCTCTAACTGATTCAGAAACCATAGTTGTTGTTGCGCAAACGACAAAGGGGAATACTTGAACTCGCTCAATGCCTTCCTTTTCAAAAGTTGCGCAAGAAGCTGGCGTTTTTCTTTGGATGATATGCTCATTTTTTGTTCAAACGTACCGCTCATTCTATTATTTCCGGTAGAACTCCACTAAAAGATATTGTTGGCGAATTGCCACCAGCTAGGCGGCAGCCGCAGGTTCCGCAGAGGCAACCAACCTGGCGAAGCGAGAGGTGGGCGTAGAGGCATGGATGCCCTCTTTCATCCACTCACAAGCGCGAAGGACGTTCATGGCCGTTGCGGTGAAAAATGCCTGAAGCCTGAGCTTTGTGCTTCCGATATAGCGTGCGCGGCGCATTTCACAGGTTCGCACGGCCTGCGCAATGGTCCCTTCCACCCCGGCTCGTTTGGCATACACCGCTCGAAACTCAGGGGTCAGCTCACGGGCGCGGGCCTCATGAAGAACTCGATAGGCCTGCTCATTGGGCTGAAAGATCAGCACGCGTGCGGGACTGTGTGTACACTGAGCATGGAAAGGACACGCCTGACAGCCAGCCTGAGGGAAGCGCACCCGAATGACTGATTTGCCATGCCGATCGCGAATAGTGCCCCAACTCTGACTGGTACACGAGGCCGGGCAGGTGACCTGGTGAGCCTGCCAATCGATGGTGAAGCGGCTATGATCAAAGCCAAGAGCTTCCTTGGTTTGCCAACTCACATCTGGCGGTACAGGGCCGAGGACATCCACATGATAGCGCGTGTGACTCTGGGCAAGCACCTGCGCATCAACATATCCCATATCCACCAGGTGCTGCTCAGGAAGCAGTTCATGCTCAGCTAACTGCTCATGCAGTTCTCCTATGACCTCTCCATCTGGCGTCGTGGCGGCTGTTGTGACCACTTCGACAATCAGGTGCGGTTCATTGGTCTCACACGTCTCGGTGAAATGCACCTTGTATCCCGTCCACACCGTGTTTTTCTTGCGGCTGTGGCGAGCTTCGACATCATAGGGAGAAACGATGAGCAGGGCTGATGGCGGCAGTTCTTGATCTGCTCGCCAGGGAGTCTCGTGTTCACTGGCATGGTATTGTTGGATCCAGACCCGTCGTAATATGTCAATGGCATCCAGATCCTGCAACCAGGCAGGGCTTGTGCTGGCATACACTTTGTCCAAAAGCATCCGACCATCTTTGCCAAACACCTCAGCTAATGCCACACGTGCATTCAGCTCTTTGGGCAGATGAAAATCGCTGAACCGCCTGCGGTAGCGTTCAGCCCACTCTGGATCCATCTGCTCTAAGAGCCAGTCTGGAGCGACTTCTGCCAGAACATTGAGTGCATGACGCATCGTCTCTCCCACACATTCCAGGCGACGGAGCGTGCGAATGGCTGCCAACACATGGGTGGAGTCGGTTCGTTGCTTGCCTATTGCTTTGAGCCATCCACGCTCCCGACAGTGCTCAAGCAACAGATCGAAGAGGCGACGTTCTGCTCCATTGGCCAGCAGGCGACTCCGAAATTCCGAGAGCACCGAGAAGTCAAAACCAGGGTGGGTGAGTTCCAGGCTTAACGCGTACTTCCAGTCAAGCCGCGTGCGTACTGCATCAGCGGCTTGTCGATCAGTCAGCCCTTCGGCATATTGCATGACGGTCACCAAGGCCAGACGCCAAGGCTCCTGTGCCGGTTGACCACGGGTTGGAAACAGATCGAGAAAATCTTGATCCTGAAATAGGGTTCCTAATTCATCACGCATCTGCATGTAGACGTTTCCCTGAGGCAGTACTGTATGCGCTACACGGGCTGTTTCTTCTGGAATGGCTGGTATCGGCTGTGGATGCAATGACATCTGTTTCCTGCCTTTCTGAGTTGACTGCTTCCTCTCTTCAGTATCTCATATTCCTCACCCTTGCCTCTCTGGCAATTCGCCAACAATATCCCTAACTGGTGGTTGAGCCCAAGGAGCAGGAGCGATCTTGTACGTGAACAGCTCATGCAGGCTCCAGATATGGTTGGTAAGTCCACTGGCCATTGCAGGAGTACACGGGTGTCCGACATGCTTGGCCTTGCTCAATTCGTGATGAGGCCAGCAGAAATTGTCGGTACAACCGATGAGGTACATCCCTGTCTCTAGAGTCTCAAGACGACGAGCCGCATGACGACATCGGCGGGTGAGGCTGGCAAGCCGTTCACGCATGGTACCGTTGAAGCGTTCAATAAACGCCGTGTTGAAGACGACGCCACCCAGTGATGCCTGGAGGAGCTTGCGCCTCACTTCGACAACCCGTTTCTTCTGCGGGTGCTTGATCGCGATGGCGATACACAGCTCGGACCACACCCGTAAACACGCTCGTCCACGTCCCACTGTCTCTTTCACTTTTTCACGAAACGCTCTCAGGATACTACCTGGATAGGCCGACCAGCCATCAGTACAGATTAGAATGGGACGCAAGGTCAGACAACAGGCTCGGACCTGCTGCAACAAGCGATCTGCTAAGCTCCGATCTCGATGCAGACTGACCACTCCTCCCAACCACAGGCGCGTGGAATCCATGAGTGCCAGACCCATCCAGACAACCATACGGTGTCCTTTCACGCGTATTTCATCGGCTTGCACGTGTTGCACATCTAACTGTCCTTGAAGCACGATAGCTTGATGGACCTGCTGACAGTGCTTCCCTGCTCGATCTCGACAGCTCGCCACGGACCGTTCATCCAATCCATAGGCATGCACGATTGCCTGAATGGGGCAACCATACGCCAGAAGCGTCACGACGATGACGATCAACTCGGTCGGTGTGCGTAAGCCTGCGAACAAGGTCCCGGCTTGCGCTAAATGTCTTGCCGCACACCTTACAGCGATACCGAGGACGTTTTCTGCTATGGATGATAATATTGCCTTGCCCGACCTTCCCTCTTGCCATGCATGCCTCATTCGGGCAAAATGTCTGGGAGGCATTCATCTGTTCTGTGGTTGTTTTCATATGCACAGCTTACAGATGAATCTCCCTTTTTCAAGCCTGTTTGGCCTCCTTTCCACCAGCTAGTGCAGTTCTACCAAGTATTATTTCTCCTCGGTAATCATATTCCTAAATAACGCGTCTATTTCTTGCTCTGAAAGCTGCTCGAGTTCCATGAGCAGCTTTTCTGCATTCCCGAAATTCACCTTCTGAATAGCATCAACATTGCTATTCTCCAGCTCTGCTTGCTTTTTCTCAACAAGCAGGGCTAAATCAGCAATAGTAGGCATCTCAAAAATGCTACTCAAAGGTATTTCTACCTGAAAGGTACGATGCATGCGGTCTGCAACTTGTGTGGCAAGCAACGAATGTCCCCCTAACTCGAAGAAGTTGTCGAAGATGCCGATCTGCTTCACATTTAACATTCCTTCCCAGATTGTAGCCAGTCTCTGCTCCGTCTCTGTCCGAGGCGCGACAAATTGCTCCGCTACCTCCCTTTGCACATACTCGGGGACCGGTAGCGCCTGTCGGTTCAGCTTGCCACTCGGGGTGAGCGGAAACGCCTCCAACGTCATGAATACTGTTGGCACCATATACTCGGGCACCCGTTCCTTCAAAAACGTACGCAATGCACTGCTGGAGACCTGGTGCCCTTCTCGCACCACTAGATACGCCACCAACTGCTTTTCTCCTCCCGATTGCTCCTTGGCCATCACCGCACATTCACGCACTGCAGGATGCTGACTAAAGTGAGCCTCGACCTCTCCCAACTCGATACGATATCCGCGCACCTTGACCTGAGTATCTATACGACCTAGATACTCAATCGTGCCACCAGGCAAATAGCGCCCCATATCTCCCGTCTTATACAATCGTGCCCCCGGCTTCCCCCCAAACGGATCGGGCACAAACAACTCCGCTGTTAACTCCGGTCGGTCCAAATACCCTCGAGCGACTCCTATTCCACCCAGATAAAGTTCTCCCACTACCCCCATCTGCACTAGCTGTACTTGCTGATCACATAGGTATACATGGTTGTTTGCAATCGGCCCTCCAATTGGAGGTAGTGGTACCCATTGCTCTACATCTCTCTCCAATGTGTAAGCAGTAACCACATGGGTCTCTGCAGGACCATACTGGTTTTGCAGCCTACATGCTGGGAGCTTTGCAAAGAATGTGCGTATGGCTGGCGTCACCCGCAATTGTTCCCCAGCTGTATTTATTTCAGCCAGTGTTGTAGGCCAGAGTTGTTCTGCCACACACACCTCTGCTAATTGTTGTAGCGCAATAAAGGGCAGAAAGAGCCGTTCTACCTTCTGTTCGATCAGCAGGTGAGCCAGCGTCAGCGTATCTCGTCGTTGTTGTTCACTGATCATTTGCAAAATACCACCTGCACACCAGGTGGCTAGAATCTCTTGAAAGGCCACATCAAAACTCAAGGACGTAAATTGCAAGGTTCTGGCTCCAGGCGCAAGGCGAGATGCACACAACTGCCAGTTCAAAAGGTTGACCAACGGACGATGCGGCATCGCCACACCTTTGGGCCGACCAGTCGACCCTGAGGTATATATCACATAGGCCAAATTGTCAGGTGTAATTGCACTAGTAGGATTGGTTCCCGGGTAAGAGGCCCGCTGCTCATCCGAGACATCTAAACAAATTATGTGGGCCTGGTGGACCGGCAAAGTTGATGTTAAATGGCTCTGACTAAGTAATATAGGGGCCTGGGTATCCGCGAGCATAAAGGCTATGCGTTCCGCCGGATAGGTAGGATCAAGCGGAATATAGACTCCACCAGCCTTGAGAACGGCTAGTAGCGCAATTACTAATTCGAGCGAGCGTTCCATGTAGATACCAACCAGGATCTCCGGCACGACACCGGCTTTTTGCAATACATGGGCAAGCTGATTGGCATGCTCATTCAGCTCCTGATAAGTTAGCCAGTGATCTTCGAAAACCACTGCGACTGCTTGTGACGTTCGTTCTACCTGAGCCTCAAAAAGCTCGTGAACACACCGATCTGTTGGATAATCCATTGTTGTCTGGTTCCATTCGACAAGTAACTGATGTTTTTCAGATTCAGTAAACAATTGAAGATTAAAATGCCCTAATTCAAATACTATTAGGCGGTGCGAAATGGCTAGAGCGTTCTGGGAAGGCATATCATAGGATGAGCTTTTGACGGTGAGGAGATTCCTGCTTTCTTGTTGAGCTTTCTTAAAGCTTCACTGGGCAGGATCCCTAACCCTAGCCACCGCTCCATCCCGTGATATCAGCATTTGCGCCAGCCATAGTCGCGCCTCAGGCCGACAATGCGCCCCTCGATGCCCGCACGCCACCGATAGCCGCGCCGAAAGGCCCGCATCCGCTCCAGCGCTTGGCGTGCTTCCGACGCTTTGCTCACCATCGGGAGGGACACACGCTTGACTCCCGCGGCCCGCAGACGTTCCTCCGTTTCTGCCGAGTGTACTCCGCGATCCCCCCGGCGACCAGATTAGGTGGATACTCAAAGAGCTGCTGGTGGTGGGCGACCGCCTCCACTGCTTGCCCATGCTCAGTAGGATGTTCCAGGATCTGATAGCGGATCACGTTACCTCCTTCCACTTCATCGAGCATGACCTGTCGCCCGAACCCGACCAGCGCCCCGCCCTTGTGCTGCGGAATGGCGCGGGTGTACGGCTCGAACAGGCTGAGCACTTTCTCCCCTACAGCCATCTTCTTGCCTTCCAGCACGTGGGTGCACGTTTGGGTGATGACTCGCTCCACCAGAGGTAGCACAACTAGATAGCTCCATCATTTTTTGCCATCGCGTAAGGTTGTACCTCCTCGAGAATAACCAGATGACCTGTCCCATTGAGCGTACTGAGTTCTACCTCAGCGATGCAACGAACCTTGACGTAATTCAGTGTTAAAGTTCCCTCCACATGTGCAATTCCTATTCCGTCTGCGAAGTTCGCTCGTGTGAGATCTGTGGCAGTTTTTTCTACCTGTACCCCCAGATCTGTTCCTCCTTGTGTCGCCGTGAACTTGATAAAAATATATCCTATATCTTCGATGCGCTTGTGGAAGTCCTCCCGCGAAGGTTTGGGGCCACCCACGGTGATTGGATGTTCTCCTTGGGCGAGATGCTGCACTAATTCATTCATCTCTTACCCTCCTTTCCCTGAAGACGCGCTCTTTTCTCTCATCTCTTTGCTTGCATTTGCTGCTCTCTGTTCTTGTGCCTTCTGCTCATACGCATAGTGCAGATCTACCGGGATCTCAAACTGTAGCGTTTCTTGACAAAATATCTTCCACTCAGGTATCACATTTTTCCAGAGCACTCCCTGATCAGCCAGCACCGGGCTTTTGACGACAGTAAAATCATCCCAGAGATACACAATAGTGTCGTCCACCAACTCTCTCTTCCCCTTGGTACGCACTCCAAGCTGGAAACTGACGCATATCTTTCAAATGGTAGGCTTTACAATATTTTCGCATACTTTTTGTCCTTTTCCACTTACCTCTGTTCATTTTCCGCCTGCCTTGCTCGCTCTTCAATGTGCTTGCGCAGACTTAAGGGGTGCATATCGGTCCAGATTTCCTTGATATACTCCAGACACTCTTTTTTCAGCCCGCTCTTCCCCACATCCCTCCAGCCCAGAGGGTTCTCCCGATCAACTGGCCAAATAGAATATTGCTCCTCGTGGTTGACCACAACCTTGTAGATTGTGGTATCATCCTGTTCTTCTCGCGTCATACCGCTCTATACCTATCATTTCTTACTTTTGCAGATAGCAATGAAGATCGTTCATTCATTGTTTGCTGCACTATAATTATACACTAATGTCGCGCTTCAAATCCAGGATGAAAAGAGGACTTGACATACTGCCCTTGACGTTTACAAATCCCTCCCTTTGACATATATCTATATAAAGACGTATATTCACGACGTGAAGATGAGCAACGCCCTTACCTCCTTGACATCAGTGGTGTTCTCTATCTTGTTCGCGCTTGCCAGTAGCGAAAAGCATGACTATAAGGTCATGAAGAAAATCAACAATATATCACTATACAAACCAGGAGAAATAAAATGCTGAAGCTTATTTGCGTGTTTGGCACGCGGCCGGAGGCAATCAAGATGGCACCGGTGATCCAAGCAGCGCGCCGTCGCTTGGACCAAATATTGCCAATTGTATGCTGCACAGGCCAGCATAGAGAGGTGCTCGACGGAGTGTACAGGCTTTTTGACATTGTGCCACAGCACGATCTCGGCATCATGCAGCAAGACCAGACCCTCATGGACATCACGTTAATGGTCATGGCGCGGATGAGACCAATTCTGCTCGCTGAGAATCCCGATTGGGTATTTGTGCAAGGCGATACGACCACTGCAATGTCTGCCAGCCTTGCTGCTTTCTACGAACACATTAAGGTTGGCCATGTGGAGGCAGGTCTACGCACATACGACAAGTATCAGCCTTTTCCCGAGGAGGTTAACCGAAAGGTCATAGATACGATTGCCGACCTCCATTTTGCACCAACTGAAGCAGCAGTGTGCAATTTAATTCAGGAAGGAACTAGACCAGAAAATGTAATTTTAACAGGCAACACAGTGGTGGATGCTATTCAGCAAGTGGCGTCGCTGCCCTTTGATCCGATGCATACACCGTTAGCCGGACTCCCAATTGGTCAGAAACGAGTCATTCTCGTTACTGCTCATCGACGCGAGAGCTTCGGGCAAGGGATTAAGGAAATCTGCCGTGCGATCAGATCGGTGGCAAGGACTTTTCATGATGTGCATATCGCCTTTCCGGTTCATCCTAATCCTCAGGTATGGGTACCAGTACATCAGATGCTCGATGACGTCGCTGGTGTCTCCTTGCTCCCACCATTAGACTATATGTCATTCATCTGGCTGTTGAAGAACAGCTATCTAGTCCTCACCGATTCCGGTGGAGTGCAGGAAGAGGCTCCTGGGTTGGGCAAGCCAGTACTTGTCACGCGAGAGGTTACAGAGCGACCGGAGGGAGTACAAGCAGGATGTGTTCGGCTCGTAGGTTCAGACTCTGTGACTATTGCTCATGAGATTCATTGCTTGCTAGCAGATACAGAAAAGTACCGCTCCATGGCTCGAGTGGCACTTCTGTACGGTGACGGATGTGCAGGCGACCGCATAATTGAAACTCTGCTGCGCGTCTCGCGCGCAACATAGACTGCAGCAATTCAGGAAGGATACTCCATATCGCGCGTCTACCATCGCACGAGGCAGAACGAGAACATAACAAAATTCATTTTGCACCTCACTCTTCTGCACTGATTTTTGAACAGCTGCTGTCAGTCTGGCAGGGCTCATATAATAATTAGCAAGAGCAGCCAAGAAGCCAACCCCTGTATGGGGTAGCCTGATGGAAGCAGCGGGAAAGCCGGGGTTAGGGCTTGAGGCCTGTGGAGAAACAGTGACCTCCATATGTAGACG
>WNGR01001511.1_pt1 | contig 26791 bp, 38 predicted proteins | sample 5407581 | NCBI WGS metagenome assembly WNGR01 (sample SAMN13153383, study PRJNA577476) | soil metagenome | isolation source: 80 cm soil or saprolite under Garry oak tree replicate 2 | place: USA:California | collected 2016-06-15
GGGTAGTTGTGTTGGAAGCAGTCAGGAAATACAACGTGAAAGGGGCTCCGCTGAGAGGTTATCAGCTACGAGAACGGAGGAACAAGTGTGCAGTTGACGGTCTGCGGCCCGAACGCATAATCTGGGATTGCATCACTGGGGGGTCGCGCTCCACGCGAATCCAGGCCCATTGTGACACTTGACTGTTGCTGTGAGACTTGAAAACACCTCAGGGACAGACGACGCCGCCGGCAGCTGAATCTTGGCTGAATCCAGGACTACAGTAATGTGGATCTCCGGACCAATCGCTGCAATATGCTATATTAGGGCGTGGATAAAAATGAGCAGGTCATTACTGTACCTGTCTGCATGACCACTTTTGAGAACTTCCTTGACTAGGCTGGGTGCCAACAGGTTCGGGTTGGGAAGCAGTACTGTGTACTGGCCCGATCTGCGGGTCGAGAGTTTCGAAGTTTGGTCGTAAGTCAGCAGCTGTCCGACCAACCAGGACTTTTCTCATCTTCAACTTGCTCTTCAACAACGCTTGCCTTGAAGTGAGTGAAAAGTGAGCAGCAAAGGTTACCCGAGCTCAGCTACTGTGTTCGAGCAACGAAAGTCTACGCAGTACTGTACTGAAGTGGCAGTCGGTAGGTTGGTCACGGTCCGACGCCGGAGTTACGGGTCAACACCGTTCACAACTCATGAATGTTTACATCCTGGCTCACACGCAAGGCCAGACTCGGCGTTCTTCTCCAAAGCAACGGCGACGAGGATGAAGACGGCCTCGCGCTCGACCGAATTCTTCACGGGCAATCAGTCATCGCTAAGACAGGTGGGTGATCGAAATACACCTTACCATTTCCTATACACCTTACCATTTCCTTCATGTAATGTAGGGTGCACCTTGCTCGCACACGAGCAGCCAAGACCATAGAAGTGGACAAGCTGCGCTTCACAGACAAAGATCTCACCGTCATCGGGACGCTAGAATACGGTCAATTCTCAACAGTATGCACTCTTCGGCATTTGCACACGCGTACAACACTCGAGCCCCCCTTCCCCCACAGATCGACGTTGTGAATTGTAGCATCGACGGGCATGTATACGTCCGAAAGTCGATCGAAAAACGGTTTGCGCTCAAGACTCGTGAAGTGTGTTCCATTTCCTTTCGTTCTCCACGCCTGGCACACCTAAACAACCACTCTATAGCAATGCAACCCCCAGTTAGAACGGGAAATCCTTCTTCGCGCTCTTCGTACCAGCTCCGTCTGGGCCCCACATCTCATGTGCGCTTTCCAGACCGGCACCCACCTCAACCTCGTTATGGACTACGCAGAGGGTGGTACTCTCTGGGACGTCCTCGAGTCGAACCCCCTCGAGCGCATTTGCGAAGACGACTTGCATTGGTGGCTTCCACAGGTCATCAGTTCCGTCGCGTGGTGCCACTCACAGGGCTTTGTACATCGGCACGTCTTTATCCCTCGTACTGCTTGTCGTGTCAACGCTCAGAGTAGCATCTAGCGATGTCAAACCTCACAATTTCGTGATCACTCGCACGGCACACATTCAACTTATCGACTTTGGTTCCGCCGCACCGCTGGTCCCAGGATCGCGTCTCGTACCTCCAGAGTACTGTCGTGTCCCTTGTGGCACTTGCGATTATATCTCCCCTGAAATACTTCAGGCACATGAAGCGGCCCTCGTCGCGATGGAGTTGTCTGATGAGGAAGGAGATAGAAGGGAAGAGAACACGGGAGAATGTGGTTACGGGGCAGAGACAGATTGGTGGAGCGCGGGCGCCATGATATACGAGATGGTTTTCGGCGTCGCCCCCTTCTTCGCGCGCGATATACGATCAACATACCTCAAAATCGTCGCCTTTAGGAAGAGCCTTACGTTCCCCGCAAACACGTCTCTCTCGATCGAGCTCTGTGATTTGCTGACGCAGTACGTCCGAGATAGGTTCAATGGCCTCTAGAGCTTCTGTGATCGTTCCTCTTGTAGCTTACTCACGGACGCGGAGACTCGCCTTGGCCGCCATGGAACCAAGGAGATAATGCAACACCCTTTCTTCGACGGCACATTGTGGGAAAACCTCCACTCCGGTATGGCAGCCCCAAATCGCCGAACGTAGTTCCTTACGCGTGCGAGTAGAACAGCACCCTCCGGACCTCCACCTCCCGCTCTTCACATACAACGAAGATCTTTCCGGCGCACCGGCGCCTCGTCTCCCCGATCCGGTCCAAGAACCGTCTTCGACCGCATCTACCCCGTTCGCATTTTCCGCTTTCTTTCAGCCATCTGAAGAGGGCAGCCGTGGATCCCCGGGGCTCTCGGCACTGCGCACGACCTCCTCCATCCTCCGCGAAGGGGCCGAGTCCTTCTTCATCGGCTTCTCATGGGGTCCCACAGACAGCGCGTTCCCCGACACTCCTCTCACGACACCACCTACCCCGTCTCCAGCCGCGCTGCGCACGCACAGCGCGCACCACGTCCCAGTTCCTCAAACACCACTGGAGATCGCCAGGAGCGAGCTCAAGACGCCTATGCGCCGCATCGGCACCGGTACCGCGACGGGGACGGGAGCTCTCCCGCGTCCGAGCACGCTCCGGCGCACAGCTCCGCGCCGCACCGTCTCGGACCGCGAGGCCATGCGCCAGCTCGTCGACTGCATCGGGCTCAGTGCGCGGAAAAAGGTGCTCGAAGCCGGCCGGACGCCCCGCAGCGCGCTCGCCTCTGCTAGCGCCCGTGCGAAGGCGAAGACGCTCCGGTTCGCGATGCACGCTCCGCTGAACTTCGCTAACGGCGCGGTGGGGCCAGACGGCGATTCGGCCACCCTCAGCAGCGCGCTCGCGCTCGCCCTGGCCACCAGCGACGGCGAGGAAAGCGACGGCGCCAGCGTGAGCACTAGCGACGCCCCGCCGAGTCCTAGTCCCAGCCCTGGCCCGCGCCCCGGTTCGGCGATGTCGATGCTGTCGCGCCGGAGCGGGACGCCGACCGCCACGCTGCTGCTGCAGCCGCGTGCTGCGGCGCCAATGCGGCCGTCGCCGTCATCGTCAATGTCATCGTCCTCCTCCTCTTCCCTGCCTCCGGAAGGCGACGGGGATGCGCTTGAAGTGCTTGAGGAGCGTCATCGCGCTCTGATGGGCGAGATTGCTAGCATCGAGGGCAAAGTGGGAGCTATGAGGAGACGGACGCGCTAAGCACGTCGTGTTGATCTATCGCCATCGTTCACGCCGTAGACATTTGGTTGTTCATTCATCGGATATCAAACCAAGGTAATATTATGTATACAGGCAATCTTAAAGTAATAGTGAGGCATCGTGAGATCGTTAATATTCTAACAGGTCATGATCGCATAGAAACAATTCTGCAGGAGTCCACTAGAGTCCGAGATGATAGAGAGAAAAATTTCAACCAAAGAAACCGTAAGATACATTCGATACAAACGCTCCAGAATGGCCGGCTACGCTCGTTCCAGTGCAACAACACTACCTTGCAACCCCACGTCGAGCGTTCCTTCTCAAAAGCGATACGAAGTCGGGAGCGGGGGTAGTGGAGAAGACAGGACGAGGGCCGAGAGTATTGGATGAGGAGATGAAGAAATAGAAATACTAAGATTCGGTCCGAGAGGGCGAGGAGTGTTCGAGCCAGGGGTGGGAGTGGGGTTTCGTATGTCGCGGTCGTGGTTGTGGTCGTGGTGAGGGTCGTCCTGGTTGACCGAGTCATCTCCGCTTGCCGCATCAACGTCGTCCGTCACGGGTGCAGCAGGGGTCCTATCAGGTAGAGTTTCACTTCAGTGACAGTGACCTTCTTCCGGAGGTTGATGGACGAACGCTGATGGTAGCACTGGCGCAGGGGCGGGCCCGGGCGTGCTGCCGGGGGGTAACAGCGTCTGCCCCTGCAGCGGCGTTGTGAGATTGAGATTGAAAGTGAACTGTGGGGACCCATGCTGCTGCTGTTGCGGAGTCACCGAAAAGACTTGCGATTGTTGTAGTTGTGATAGGTTCCACTGGTCTGGGGCATGCGGCGGTGGCGGCGGAGGGGGCCGCGGAGAATGATAAAGTAAGGGAGCCGGGGGAGGTGCTGGTGGGATGGCGTGAGTGATCCGGGGAGAGGGCACCACTGGCATCTCGAGGAGTAGCGTGTTGGTGCTCGGGGTGGGCTGCACGAGTGTGAAGGTGGGGCCCGGCGTGAGCGCGGGAGATGAGATTGCTACTGGCGTAGGGACGGGCACATGCACGGGTACAGGGACTTGGACTGGAACATGAACTGGAACCGGTACTTGGACGGGAATGATCATGGGAGATGGAGGGTAGGCCATAAAGGGCTGGGGCTGCCAGACCGCTGATGACGAGTACGGGTAGCCCGGGTAGCCCGGGACCATGACCTGCATGGGACCCGCGGGGAAGGAGCCTGGTGTCCAGGAAGGAGTGTGTTTCGATGAGCCGAAGAATACCATTTGATATTCCTTGCGTGTGCGGTGGTGCTGCTACTACTATAGCCTGGGTGTGGGGGTGTCGACTGTGGGTGGTTGGTTATTTCGTTAGTTGGTTCGGACGTCCCGTATTTAACGGCAGAAACACTCGGTGCCACATTTGTGTTATCCTTGTACTCGTATTTGCTGTACGTGTACAAAAGCTAAGGTTTGCACAGGAGAATAGATGTGGGGACGTACGGTGGTTCGCAGCGTTGCCAGGCCAAATTCGGAGTCGCCTGGGAAAACAAAAGAGAACCATGACCACTGAGAGATAAAAGAGGGCTGTCAACCGTATCACCCACAGGCGTCCGTTGTACACAACAGAAAGGCTGGCAACAACAAACAGGGGACAGCTAGTAGAACAAGAGACAAGAAAGAATAAGAAGGCTGTCGTATCACGAAATGCCGCAACTCGCCACCAAGCGCTGGGTTACCCGGTTCGCGGTTCGCTGACAAGTAGCGGAGAAGTAGCCGAGTAAAAACAAATGTGGCACGCACAGCACACGGGTCCTGGCACATTGTAAGAGCAAGCCCAAAAGTCGGCGCTGTGCTGCGCCGCACGCACCGCAATTATGATAATCTGTCTACCAAGGCCTAGGTATATGTCTTGTTACACAGCATTCCTAACAAGTAGCTGCTCGGGTATAATAGAAAATGAACCAAGGGGTACGTTCCCAGAGACACGTTCTGACCATTGACCCTTCCCACGAACCGAACCGAACCGAACCAAGGCGGTGACCAGAACCGCGTTCACAGTCCAGCGATAGCGGGATTTTGGGTTGTGTTGGTACGCGGGCGTGGGTTCGTGTCTGCCTGGGCCGCGCAGCTTGAGCGGCAATGGCGGATCTGGGGGGGCCCAGACTGATACAGCACGCCACAATATAATACCCGACGGCGTTGGCGGGTCGGTCATCACCTGACTCATCATCAGTCTCAAAGTAGGAGCATCAAAGGCAGGTGCACCTACCGCACCAAAAACAAGACACATGGTGACTCTCCGGTTCTACACCATGCCTTCGTCCTCGATCTCGGCGCAGGTATCCGAGTGCGTGTGACGGCTGGTACAGTTGGTCGCAGACGTTGATGCGCTCTTCCCAGCACGGTGCTTGCGGTGGAAGCTCGCATCAGGATCGCTCGTGCTCGCGCCAGCCCACGTCATTTCGTAGTTCTCGGCGATTGTTTCTGTACCTATCCTCGTACCGGTACCGGTACCATCCCCACTGCGGCTGCGGCTGCCATCGTGTGAGTTACCTTGCGGGCCGCCCCAGTCCCACCTCACGCTCGGGGCGCGCGGATGGTTCGCGGCAGAGGGGTTGGTCGTGAACACGATGTGCGAGGACAACGTGCCGACGCCGGAGCGCGAGCCACTCGAGTCAGTCGACACGTCGAAGGAGAGCGCGTGGAGGTTGAGCACGAGGCGGGCGCCAGCAAACGCCTCGATGGAAAGGAGCCAAGGAAAGGCGATCGACGAGATAGGCGAGTTTCCGGCGCCAAGATAAAAGCCGGCGTTAACGCAAAGGGTCGCTGGGTACAAAAACGGGAGTAAGGTAAACGGAAGGAGAGACGGGATGGCAAGGAGGAGAGACGACACGAACCAAAGATGAGGATAAAGGCCCATGTGCCGTCGCGCGCGAGGAGGTAGAGAACGGGGGTGCGGCCCCAACCATGGCGGAGCGCAACGATAAACTTGAAAAGAGTAAGGATAAAGAGGACGGTCTCGAAGGACACAAAGGCGACGCTGTGAGGGAATAAGGACAATGCGGGGGGTAAAGAGGGTACATTGTCGTACGCAAACAGAAGGAGCCTTGGTGGGGAGTGTACGACGGTACAGATGCGGTCGAAGCCAATATCGGGAACAACCTTGACGAGGGTGACGATCATGACGATATTCTCTACGATGAAAAGCAAGACGAGAATCGAAGTAACGATGCGGCTTCGGTCATACAAGGCGTGTACTTGAAATGAATGAACAGTCAGCTAGCGATAAGGGAAAAAAAAGAGATAACACACCGCGAACGATGAGGACGAACTCGACGGCCGCTATGAGAGCTTGGGTGCCGACCTCTTGGAAGATATACCATTTGACGCAATCGCTGTACGTATAACGGAAGCTGAAGGCCAGTCGAGTGCCTATGAACAGCAGGGCACTGAGATGGAATGAATAAAAGATGACGATGAGCAAGGACTAAAAAACAAAAAGGACTGACATCTGCATGGCAACTGCGAAATAGCGGACGAAAAGAAACAACCATTTGGTATAATATTTGTTTGGTTTCCTAAGGGGGAGGTGAGGGAGGGAACGAGAGAATATGAGAGGGACGCACGCCCAGATGGCTTCAACTTCTTGATCGAGGGTTATGAGAATGTCCCAGACGAGAAATGCGAGAGCGGCGACTAGTGGAGAAGCAGAGGTCAGGGGATAAACCTGGTGTGGGGGACGATGACTAGCCTGCGCTCAGATCAAGCTCATAAGGGTCTTGAACCTGGGCATTTTGCGTAGGCATTGGGGAGGGGGAAGGAGACCCCCCTCGTCACTGGGGGAAGAGAAGAAAAGAAAATACATGGAAAGTGGATTTAAAGAGACGAGATGAACGGAGCAGATTGGAAGCTCTGCTAAGCGTTGCGATTATTGCCTCGCTTGGCCGCTTCGCCTCGGATCACTTGTCCAACTCCATTGGGTCTGCCAGTGCGCAGCAATTTCAGGTTCTAATCTCTCCCAATCCTAGTCTCTGCCTTTCTGGTTATTTCGTCGCACCAGGGAAATGTTAATCAATATCATGACACTCACTGCAGAGGCAGTTCTACTATTAATCCTTCCGCCCACTGACCTTTTTGAGTATTTAAGTCATCATTTAATCATCGATCACGTCCTCTATGTAATGGCCGCGGGGCTTCGTGGATCAGTTGGCGAACAACTCGGGTACAACTATTTCTCCACATGGCCATGGTAGTCTTGTCTTCAGACTTGATCGATTGATCAGACAGATGGCCGGTCGCCAATACATCACACTGCCTGGCGGCATCCTCGCAATTGCTAGCTTGAAATCGCAATGTAACTTCTTCAGAGACACGGAGCAACATTGCTCATCAATAAGCTCTCACCGCAGCTGAAATCACCGGTGATTTATTTCAGGAAATACATTCTTCCTTCGAGCCTTCCTTAGTGTCATTACCCGCTGCGCCGCCTCTCCGATGTCCATTCACAACAAGACCAATACCACTGGTGGTTCTACCTGGCCACTGCTGCTGACTTGTCCCGGCTGTCGTCCATCTGACCTTCGGCTCAGCGCTCAGCGTTCATATGAATCATATCCACCAGGGAAATTCTGTGTCCGTCTGTGAATCGTGAATCGTCCGTGGTGCGGGCTCTTCTTTCGGCGGTGATGCTTCTTTTTAATGGAAGTTTCTTTTTTTTTTCTTTCCTTTTGTGCTTTAGTCCTATCGGCCCCGGCATCTTTCAGATGGTGCTAAACCACATGGTCTACTACTTACAAGTCACGGTTCCCGTGCAGGTATGAACAGTGCAAGACGAGGTCATTCGTGCCAGCGTGCATGACTCCAAAGTACAACAAGCCTTCCCTTACCCACGCTGCACAATCTGGCGCCCATGTTCCCGTTGCCACAGCAAGTCCTCGACATATGCGCTAAAAGTGCTTCCCTCTGTCCCCACCACCGCCCAAGCTTGTGCCGCGATCGCCGCCTCTAGCAGTGGCACCAAAAATGGCCCAAGTCTCACGCCGTCCTCCGCGCTCACTAGCCGCCCCAATGCACGTACCTCCGGCACCACCAAATCCCGCAGCAAGACCATGCACGGGAACGCCGTGTGTAGCGGCGCGAGTGCCGGCGCATCCTCCATGTCCGTCGCGACGAACAGTGGCACGTTCAGCGCCACCAGCGCGCGCTCTTCATGCTGCTGCTTTCCCGCGCACGCCCTCGCGCGCATCGCACCTCCGCCAGGTGACGCAACAGGCGACACGTAATCGACATCCACGCGCAGAGCGTCGCGCGGCGGCGGGAGCCCCGCATTGGCAGGCACCAGCCGACGCTCGAGCGCGTGCACCTCGGCACTGCCGCCCGCGCTGGCATTGGCCCCGCGAAGTGCGCACGCGACGAGGCGGTACCACGCCACGCGCACGGTCTGCGCCTGCACCATGAGGAACGGGCCGTTCGCTAGGCGGACGTGCGCCGCGAGAAATGCGTTTGGGCCGCCGAGGGCGTGCGCGGCAGCGAGGGACGCGCGGCGCAGATACGGGTTTGCGAACGCCATGCTCTCGCGGATTGCCGTGCGCGCCGCGCGGTGCCCGCGCTCGCTCAGGTGTAGGCGCGCCGAGCCGAAAAGGGTGCCGAGTTGGATGAGCTGGGCGTCCGAAGCGGCGAGCGTGGCAATTGGGTACGCAATGCGGTAGCGTGGGTGGGGCGGAGCATCTGGTGCAGGGGTATAGTCGACGAAGCGAAAGTCGTACGCTGTCTGGTCCCTGAGCCTCAGCGTATTGGCGTCTAGAGGTGGGTTCTCAAGCCAAGGGTAGGTGAAGAGCTCATGGTGAAACAGGGGTTGCTCTACGGCGACGGAGGACAGATCTACGAGCCAGTCCCACGAGACGTGTGTGTGGTCATAGTAATCCCAGCACTCTGGAGGGGAGACATGTGAGGGGACTTCTGAACAGTGGAGCAAGCCTTGCTTTCCCGAGTGTACCAAGAGACGGTTGAGTTCGTCAAACTTGTGGTAGCTGAAGACATTGCTTCCTAGGTGGGCGGGCGGTACCAGAAGCGTTCTGTTCAGGATGCGAGCGAGGACGAGCGCATTTTCGAGTGCGATTCGCTGGTTGTGGAAACCGCTGTGAGGAAGATAGGCGAGATATCTTTCACCAGGATTCCACACGAACGATCTTTTGGACGATGGACCTACATGCGTGATCGTCAAACTATCATGGTCCACTGAAGTCGGGTGGCCGCCGAGTCTGGTGGGCTCAAGAGTATGATGTGAGAGCAAAAAGAGAGCCGAGAGGAAACATGCAACAGAGGCGACGAGGAGTGAAGATAATATACAACCGAGTCTTCTCCTGAGTGAGCGGCAGTTGTTCATGGCAGACCTAACTTGGAGACCCGGGCCGCGCTCCTTGGGAGACTATACCATCTTTGGTCGAAAGATGTGTGATGCATGACACATGACGTACTGTATGCCATCCAGATCTCCCATACAGGCCACTCACACTCCGAGTTCCATATATGTGACCCACACTACTCTTCGTGCTTGACCATGGCTTCCCCCTCTTCGCCGACGAGTTTTCCCACCAACACCTCCTCACCCTCACCCACTTCAACAAATTCGGGTCCGGGCTCGGGTGACTTACTCCCTAACAATGGCAACCCCACCTCCCTCTATCGTGCGTCTGTCTCAACATCATAGCTTTTTCAGTCGTTAATCCCTAGCTCGCCAGTGTATACCTTCCTCGGTCAGAGCCCTGCCTTTCTCTCTGTGATAGCCGGAGTGCACTGACGTCGCGCCACAAACCTACCAACAGCCACTCTCTCCCTCCTCTTCGTGATCTTCGGTGTCCTCGTTGCGCGTTCCCTCCATCTTCGCCGACGACGTAACGCCGCCATCCTCGCAGCCATTGCAGCGGGGACATATGTGCCACCACCGCGCAATAGCAAGCGGCGCGACGACCCTCTGGCGCCCAAGCCCGTGCTGTGGGAAGTACACATCGCCCCTGGGTCGCCCGCTCACGATCCGGAAAAGGGGTGGACGGAGATACTTGTGCGTATACATCACCGGCCTGATCCCCCGACGGGACCTACAGTATATGCTGAGCATACGCCGTGGGCACTGCCTCACGTCAGCCCGTAGCAGGCGCCACGCTCGTTCCCGTTACACAACAGACACTCGGGCCTTTACGGCGCAGCGTGGGATCTCGGCGTACCTCATGGTCACCACGACGGCTGTTGCGCTTCGGCAGAGGTCACCAGCCCAATGGACCTCCTGCTTCGCCTGACCTTCCCTCGAGGGCTCCTCCCACGGTCATCACCGGGTTGGCGTCTACTTTAGAGCCGCCTGCCTCGTCTCCCTCGCCACCGCTACCGCCGTCTGAGCCTGTCCATCTGGCGGTGCTCGTATCGATGCCCACACGGACAGCCCATGGGAGGGCAGAGCACGAAAACGGGGGGCCACCCGTGGTCGAGTTTGGTGTCGCGCACGTTGCTTACGCGCACCCTACGGGGTCTTGAAGAGTTGACCACTCCCGGCCATGTTTGTTTACTGTAATGTTTTTTATGCATTGGGTGATGTCGACCTGCGAACGAGTTCCACTGTCCACGTTCCGTACATGATTAGACGACAGGAGGTATCAAGCAGAGCATAGCGCGTCACAGGATCTACTACTGTGATACTACGGATGTAAGCGCGCTTGTATCGTGAAATAAGCTGGGTACGGTAATCAACTACATAAAAACGAGATCCCAAATACACAAGCTCTTCCATATATATATAGGTGTCACCGGCTCAAAAGTCGTGTACTTTCTTCGCAGGCGTCCACAGATGGCGTCCGTCACGGTCGTCAGCGGGGTTGCTCATCGTCTTCGTGGATAGGTGCCACAGGCGAAGGCAGCTCATGATCAGGGACTTGAGGGTCTTGCAGTGCGGGCCAAGGCGGAGATAACGGGGACGTGTCATCCTCAGAAATAAATATGTTTGGCGCTGCAACGTTGAGGAACGTATACTACACCAATGCAAGTTATTTATTATTTCGAAGAAGAAGGAAAGCAGCATACCTCGGCGAGCTCTGCACCTTGCATGCGATTATAGTTTTGATATACCAAGTTTGGCTCCCGCGCTACCGCACGCAACCCTGCACGCTCCAGTACAGTCCACCAGCTGAGCAAGTCGGAAAAGTCGCGACCCCACAGGTGTAACTCGAGTAACATCTGCGATACGGGTGGCGCTCGCGGTTTTTGGGAAGTGAAATCTGAGTTTGGTAAGAGGAAAGTGGTAAGAGCATCAAACTCCCATCCTTCGAGGTCGATTTTCAAGATATCAATATGCGTATGTCCTGCGAGTAGACAGAAAAAAGAGTGTAAGCGTTGATAAATCGACACATGTGGTTCAGGGGCGCGCACCATTCTGACGCATGAGAGACTCCAGCGTATACGTTTTGGGGTTATCTCCTGTTGCGTGAGCGTCGAAACCGGCGATCCGGTATGGCTTGAAGTGGGAGTGCTGCGCAGTGGCTCGAGAGTCCCAATACTCATGCTCGTTCTCGGAACTCGACACGTCCCACGCTGAATAAAACTCGCCGAGAGCGGTTGGCAAGGAGGCGGGAGCAGAAAGCGCACGAGGAAGGGATGATGCGGTGTGATCAAAGACAAAAAGTTGGCAATGACGGGTGCGAGCAAGAAGCTCGGCTTCAAAAGATGCATCCGCAGGGGATCCTGGAGGGAGTGAGGTGGCAAGCGTCAACGTGTCTCAAAGGTTGATGACGATGGCCCGGACGTACCAACGGAGTAGACAATACAGTCCTCCTTTTCCTGCAGCTGCGATAACCCACAGACCCATTTCCCTCCGTCACCGAGTGCTCCTATGCGCTCCAGCTCGTGTGGGCAGGAAAATGCAGGTGGAAAAAAGTCCCCTGTAGGCGAAATCGTAACGGACCCACAACGGTCAGCGAAGAACTCCAACTCACAAACTGTATATGGCGGCCACGGTTCCTTGTCTGGTGGAAACCTGCACGGTGTCAGCATGTTACGATTCGAGGGAAAACCAGACGGACAAAGCAACATCGCGGGGTGTGGGCCCGACTTTTGCGATAAGGGCGTCGCGCCCCCGTAGCATCTTCTGGTAGGCACGCTCGGCACGTCGAACCCGCGCAGCAACGCCTTGATAGACCACAGGGGATTTCAGGGGTCGACTGGGTGAGCCAGAGCCAGCAGACGACTGAAATGCGGCTAGGGGCGAACGTGGGAGTAAAAGTAGGAGAGCAGTGACGATGAGAGATGCGAGCAGGAGGGAAAAACGAGGGTGGCGGCGGGGAAGAAGCATTTCTGGACCACTGGCCGTCTCCTTTGATCCTGCTATTCCTGTCGTTGTCGTCGTTGTGACCGGTGATGAGAGCGTGTGTTTGGACTTCGTGGGCAGTGTCCCTTGAGCCGCTGTACCGGCGCCCGAGATGGGTCCATACCCGTTTCGGCTTGCATTTGTGTCAATCATCCTTCCCACGGTCGTCATTTGTACTTCAACCAAGGGAAGATGCAAGTTGCGTAAGTTACTTCTTGTCATTCCCACAGACCTTTGACGTACTTGTTGGATTTCAATCTCACAATTAGAGCCCGTACGTCCAGGCTTGCGTCCGGGGTTGACACAACCATGTGGGAGACATCCAAGTGGCAGCGGCTCCCGGCACGCGATACCGTAACCGCGACTGCAAACAGCGCGCGTCAAAGACTCCTCTTACAACAACTCCATCCGTCTAATCCCTAAAAGAAAACTCTTCTGTGAGCGACAGACGAATGACACGCGACAAGACGAGAGCAAAGGAAAAAGCACGCGCCGAGCCGCTGATTCATGAGGGAGAAGACAGCGAGGAGGATGCGTATGGCAGCGACAACCCTGAGCACCAGAATCCGTCACAAGAACCCGACCGTAACGCCGCTGTTGACGGGCGAGATGGAGAGGTCGATGGTGCTCCTCAGGGATCTCCCAAGGGCCACAAACGCTCCCGAATCAACTCGGCTGGCCAGGGGGCTCCTGTGCAGGTAAAGGCGGAGAAGACCCCTCGTGCGGGACACAGACGGGTCCGCCGCCATCTCGCTCAATCCCATCCAAGCTATATCCCAGGTTCCATTGTCCTCGTCTAACTCCACAACTTCCTAACTTATGATCACGTCGAATTCCGTCCGGGCCCGCATCTCAATATGATCATCGGTCCCGATGGCACCGGGAAAAGTAGCATAACTTGTGCTATCGCGCTTGGTCTCAACTGGCCTCCCAGTGTACGCGGTCTCTAGACACTCTCACACACTCCTTCCTCATTTATTGCTTACCCAGATCCTTGGCCGCGCCTCCGAGCTCAACTCGTTCGTCAAGATCGGATCCACCGACGGCTACATAGAGATAAAGCTCAAGGGCAAGATTGGCAAGAAGAATCTCGTCGTCAGCAGGAACCTGAGTTCTTCCTCAAAGGGTTCCACTTACAGTCTCAACGGCCAGTCCCCCACGGGCCGTGAAGTTACCCAGAAGATGAACGAGCTCAATGTCCAGGTCGGAAACCTCTGGTACGCGTCCACTAATGGCACCTCAGAGCGAGGCGCTGACCTAGCAAATTCTCCACTCCACCAGCTCTTTCTTGCCTCAGGACAAGGTTTCGGAGTTTGCCCACATGTCGCCGCAACGGCTCTTGCGTGAGACACAGCGTGCCGCTGGCGACCCACGCTTAACCAATTGGCATGACACCCTCATCTCTGCAGGAATGGAGATGGTCCAGTTGGTAGAGGTACACGACCCCCTGCTTGTCATGTGTGCGCTGTGGATGCTCATGACTTGATCCGCGTCGCCCCAGGTTCTCAACTCGGAAGGGCAACAGCTCAAGACACTTGAGGATCGCAATGCCATGCTCGAGCGCGAAGTCCAACGATTCAACGAAAGCAAAGGATTCGAGCGACAGGTAGGATTTGCGATCATCTTCCCCCCGCCGAGTGCCTTGCCCCTAAACTGAGTATTGAAAAATATCAGATCGCGCTCGTGGAGCTCATTCTCCCGTTCATGGAATACAGGGAAGCGAAGCGGTACTACACGGGCGTCAAAGCCAAACAGCGCAGCCTCCACAAGCGTGTCTGGACCTTCCAGCAGAAGAATCAACCGATACATGACTTTAAGAAACAGCTCGACATGAGGCTCAAACGCTTGGATGAACAGCGCAATGGTAAAAAGGAGGCTGCAAGGAGGCGGTTCAGAGCAATGGGGGCCAAGCGGGACGAAAGCGAGAAACTGGTATGTCATTCACCACCTTGTCTCCAATATTTTTATTTAGCATTTCCGCAGGACACAAGCGGAGAAAATCTCGAACAAGCTCTCGAATCAAGAATACGGAAAAAACGCGCGCTAAGGATATCAAAGCGACTGTTCGGAGACTGCAGGCCGATCTGCAGAAGCCTCGCGATGTCGAGAATATGGACGACATCGAGGAGGAAGTGGTCCGTTCCTTCCCCCTTTTGTTAAATGCGTCACGTTCCAACGAGCTCGGTACAGCGCGGGCTCAACCAAAGTAACAATGGCACGCGTCAGCGCCAGTTCGAGTCAGAGAGCAACAGCAGCGCTTCGTTGAGGACGAATCGCGGGCCAAGGCCGAGATAACTGAGGGTGAACGCGCGTACGTCCTGTTCCCATATCACTTACTTCCATCATTGAAAATCCGGGCTTAGATTGAAGCAACTCGACGATGTCTCTCATCGCAACTCCAAGGCCTCGCCAAATACGACCCGGATTGTGCCGCCGTGATTCACTGGCTGCGCACAAGAACACACCGCTTCCGCATGGCGATCATCGAGCCTGTTGCCGTCTCGCTTACCGTACCCAACAAGAACTACGTGAATGCAGTCGAGACGTGCCTCAACAACGCATAACTCAAGGTCTACCGCTCTCTTTCAGGCCGGTTCGCTGACTCTAATATCCAATACACCCAGACGTTTGTCGCCCTGTGTAACGATGACTACAAACTTCTTAACTAGCTCGTGAGCGATACCACCGAGGCCCTGGGAAAGAAGGTTCGCATAACTTGGCGGCAGAAGTTCTAAAGGCGGTCAAACAACTTAAGAAATACAGAGCAAACAGCGATTACAAACTAACTTTCAGATGGTCAGCGGGACACGTAGGCATACCGGGAAACGAGGAGGTCGACAAAGCAGCGAAAGAGGCAGCGGATGGAGTCAGCTCGGACAAAAAGGATCTTCCCCCCTACCTCCGCAAGCAAATCAAGCACAGCCTCTCAGCAACAAGATAAGCACATAAAGAAATGTTGAAGAAACGTTGGGCCGAATCCTGGACCAAATCACCCCGGTACCGCCGCCTACGCTTCCACGACCTACTGACACCCTCCTCGCAGAAGTTCTTAACATACATCAGCAATAAAGAAATCTCAAGGAAAACGGCCAGCCGTATATTCCAACTCAGGGTGGGACACGCCCCACTCAACCTCTATCTGCATAGGTTCAAAATAATCGATAACCCAAGATGCCCGGCATGTGGTCATCCCAAGGAGACGCCAGAACACTTCCTGCTTCAATGCCCCAGCTACGCCCATGAACGCTGGCCTATCCTGAACAAACTCGGAGGAAACCTTCCCAAGCTTTCCAAACTCCTCACAAGTGCGAAACTATTACTCCCGCTAGTAAACTACATTGAAGCGTCAGGAAGATTCGAACTGGAGACAGACACACAGGCGGTAAGTTCCACATAATCACACAAAGCAGTCTACGCTAGGAAATACACCCAGATACACACACCGACCAATCACCAATTATGCCATTACTACCACCCCCTGCAGTGAAGGGGTCCATACAGGCACCCCCCAAGACTACGAAGATATGTTAAGGTCCGCAACGAGGGAAGGACGGAGGGAAGCGGCAGGACTTGAGGAGGTACACGAAGTAGAAGGGCCCAACACAACTACGACTCACTCAACCCACCAAACCACTCACTCCAGCTAACACCCGCCCCAACCTCGCATCGCAGACCAGCTGCGACCACCTCGTCGCAACGCAATCAACGCTTGGCACCGCACAACGTCGGCCATTCAGGCCGAGGGAGTTGCTTTTTCGGAGGAGGACTCACACACACGCATACAAGGACGAAACGTAGATACTAAAAGGCAACGTGCTACATAGAGTTCTGTACTCCCAGGTGCACGAAAATGGATTAAAAAAAACAAGGTTCGCATAACGACTTGGTTCCGTCCTGGGGAGACAAACATCGCGCCACCCCCGATGTCACAGGATGAAGTACGTGTGCCTCTTCACACCTTTCTGATGCGTCGCATACACCTCTATGCAGATGCGCGAAATCGGCTTTGATGGCTACGCGATCGACTTTGTTGACTGCCCGCCAGCAATGCGCGCCTTCCTTATTCGGGATTGCCAGCTCCATCGGACAGTGAGTCTCCATATCGTCCCGTCGAATCCGCAGTCACGGTGCGAACAGGCCATCGCACTCCAACCAAACCGTGTAGACCCAGCACGCGCGATGGAAGCTATGGCGGGAATTACATACTTGGCAATATATTGAACATGGTCGCGCGCTCGCAATACAGGCGACGTCTCCCGCAGAATCTCACGCGCGACGTGCGACCAGCGCGCACCCTCGTCGAACCCGTCGGTTCGTCTTGCTGCCCTATACCTCTTTAAATCCCATTCCAAATGTCAAATGTTGATTTGTTTGCTCTCTCCCTGTACAGTGAACCTGTTGCATGGCAGACCATCGAGCGCAGAATCGCGCAGGGTCGCGACCAGCTTGCATTGTGCACGGAAGAAGGGCAGCGTCTCGGCAGGCTTGATCGTGAGATTAAAAGGGAACAGAATGCGTATAAAGGAGCCATGGTGAGTCTCTGCACACTCGTCTTGGGTTTAGTCTTCACTTCTCCCCTGAGATTAACGCTCCTGACAGGACAAACTGAGAGCACGTAAGCAGGCAGTGATCGATGAAAAGAGGCGTGTGTCCTCCACCGAGCATAAGCTCCGTGAGTTCCAGTCACTACCTCCTTGACGAGTAACACCTGGTGACCAGCGTGCATGTGGCGCATGTAGGCATGCAGCAGGACGGGCTCACTGAACTGCGACAGGAGAAGTAGACAGACAAAGAGTGTGCAGAGCTCAAGAAGAACCTGCTTAAGGTCACTCGCCAGCACACGGACATTGCGCAACAGTACGCAGTGCGTGTCTCTCTGCACCCAGCATCAGCCCGGTCCCTCCCATCAACTGTACTGGCTGCCTCATGACGCGTAGGGGCTCGTTCGCGTCACGATCAAAGAACAGACCGATGCGACGAAACTCGGCCTCGAGCACCTGCAGGAGAGCAGCCGTAAGCACGCGCTCGAGGTCCTGCTCCAAGAGCGCGACTCCGAATATCAAACGGCGCTCACCGATTTCAATGCTGGTGTGTCCGCGCACGGCCTTAGCTCGAGTATTCTCTGTTCGCTCATGCGTGCTGGTATATTGTCCTTCACAGCCAGCGCGGCTTACGTCAGGGAAAAGGAACGCTGCAAGGAGCTACTAGACATCGGCAAGGCAAACGTCGACGAGGAGCTTCGGCACACCTTCCAAATGATGGATGGAAGAGGTCTGTCGCCGTTGGTTCTTCACGACCTGCGGGCTCGTGTGCTGAGTTTAGTTCGTGATTTACAGTCGGGGAAGGCGCACGAGCGAACCGCGGATCAGCTGAAGGGACACTGCAGCAGAAACTGGAGCTGGTTCTCGCCACAGACCCAGGTGTCGTCGATCGGTATGAGCGCCGAAAAGAGGAGGTATGTTCGATTATGACGTTCGGTTGCTCTGGTTATGAGGTCATTTCCCGGGCGAGCACAGATCGGGTCATTGATCAAGAAAATAGAAGACCGTGAGCGGGCCGCGACCAAGGTCGAGAAATCGATGAAGGTTGCTAGGGTAGGTTCCATGATGCGCAGAGCGAACGGGCGGTTCTGAGTGCTAACGGCAAATATCTCGTTTCTATCAGGATAATTGGCACCCTGCTCTACAAGATCTCGTCGCATTAATCGGAAAGAGGTTCTCGGAGGCTTTCGACCGTGAGTCGTCTCTCGTCCTTCTTGTACATAGCCCACTCCCCCGGAGCTGTGTCTTGGGCATTTAGGCATCGGATGTGCGGGCGAACAGCAACTTACACCACACGATGACTACATCAGAAAAAATACAAGTGGCTTTTTTGGCCCCTTCTCACCTTCCAGAAGTGGCAAAAGCAACAGAAGCTGGGAAGGGGTTTCCTCTTCCGGAAGGCATGGCCTGAATCTTTCAAAGGACTGCTGGAAGGGCTAACACCTTTTGAACCTCTGCAAGAAGGGTGGGATTCCTCTGGTACATTGGGCACCTTCCAGGCCCTGACAGCATTAAGAAACATTGCAAAGGTCATATTATTATTACACTATCAGGTAGACAAGTGGTGTAGGTACAGGATGATCTATAGCTAAACCCACCACTGCCACATCACTGCCGCTACCCCACTGTCATCATTGTTGTGTTGTTGTTGACTCGTCATCACCTTCATCAGTTCATAGTTGCCATTGCCTTGCCAGTTCGTCATCGTCATTGTCACCTTGTGGTTGTCAGTGTTGCTGTTGCTGTCGCCAATTGCTGTTGGCATTGCCAGTCGCTGCTGGTATCAGTGTCATTGTCATGGCCACGTCGTCGCCATTCATTGTGGCTGCTGCCCCTGTTGTGGTTGCAGTCACAGTCATCTTCATCGCCTCGCAATCACAGTCGCATTGTTGTCACTTCATCATGGCTGTCACCATTGTTGTGACATTGTTGACAGTGGGTGCCAGGGCAGCTATGTAAGTGTGCAATTGATGTCAGCATGTTGTGAGCTTGAATAAAGAGATACTCATCTTTTTTGGGTTTGTATGTGTGGCACTGTCGGCAATGTCTTGTGAGAATTTGCAGCAGGCACATGCTAGTTTGTAAAAGGATAACATCTACAAGTTAGTGGGTGCAAGGGGAGGATGGGTTCGGACTTGTGACCAGTTTTGATGATGTGGTGAAGGCTAGGGTGGTAGCAGCAATGGTGGTGTTGATTGGTACAGCAGTGGGGTGGCGGCAGTTGGGCATGATGGGGTTGGCAGGTTGTGTGGACGACAGGGTCGATGTGGTGGTATGCTGCAACTGGTCTGGTGGATAGCAAATGGGGGTGGCTTGTGTGCACATGAGGGGACGGTGGCAGTGTTGTGACCACCAATGTCCTGCCCCAGTTCGAGATGAGATGGAAAAAAAGTAAAAGGAAGAAATACTTATCTAAATATTTTGTAAGTGGGTAGGGCAGTGGCAAGGTGTTACAAATCCAGACATGTTTCTTTTTCCTTCCACTCCATTCCATCACATTCCATTACGTGCTGCCCCCATGACTCATACCACTTATGAACCGCTGACTGATCAATGACGTATACGCTGACTGATCGTTCCATATGACACCATTATGATGTCACTATGACGCACGCTTACTCATGTATGATAGAATGACTCATTTCTAGGATCCCGATAGTTGGATCGCGTCATGTGTTTGTCTTGGACAAACACCAGCTGATACTATATATACTGTAGTCTACTTAGCATGTACAGTAGACTCGATATCTCTTTCAATCACAGCATCTACTCCACAGTCTCTGGGATAGTCACCTTTTGCCCTCCCTAAGGGTGCAATAGAGGGCCTATTGCTTTGCCGCTCGCTTGTAGACAACATATGTTCTACGTCCCACAAAGAGAGACCTTCTGCTATATCTGGTTGAGCCTTGCTCCCACGATCTTATTCATCACCAAACTGAAGTCCTGATAAGACTTCACCCTTGAACAACGAACTGTGCATGTCGCATGATAACGCCGGCTGTGGCATTACATTATATCGAGTCTCCTCCAACGTGGCGCTCACCAGCAGAGCTAGAACCAAGTTCCAGCCATCATACATCGACAGAATCGAAAATGACACCTTATCACAAAACGTCAAAGGAGTCGCAGTTTGGAGACGAGATCCAGGAAGGGAAACAGAAGGATACTATATCTTCTCACATAGGCTCCAAGAATATCGGCCTATCCATTACATTGAAGAAGATCGCCTCTGGGTATATATCGCAGTTGACGAAGCCAACAAGTGGTACACTATCAAACCAGTCCCACTAGGACTAGGAGTAGGACCCACAAGATCACCTACAGTCCCAATCGATGTAGACCAACCAGAGGACCCTCCCACAGAAGGATCACAGAACACAGAAACCACCTCTCTCACAATGGTACCACCCACCGACCCTACAACAAATATTACCACCTACCAACCACCCACTATCACTATGTCAACCGCAACAATGACCATTACACAACCCACTGGCACCATCCCAAGTGGTGTCGCCACCATTCCCACTGGTGGAGGCAGTGGAGGTGGAGGTGGAGGAGGAGGAGGAGGAGGAGGAGGTGGCGGTGGAGGGCTACCTGCAGGAGTGCCACCTGCAGGCAGAGCCGCACCTCTTCATGGAAAGCTGGGAGGAAATCCACCAGCCAAATTTGATGGAAACTGAGAGAAGAGCCGAGCCTTTCTACTCACGTTTACCTTATACAGAGGAATGAACCCCATGGTAGAACAATTGGCAGTTCCATTCCAACGAGCAATGACCTTCCTGTTCTACATAAGGGGGCCTCTAGTCGATGATTGGGTCGACGAACAAGCACAATGGTTGATGGATCAAGTACAAATGGGAGTTGCTGTGGCCGAAGAGAATCTGTGGAGAACCATTGAGATCAGATTCCAACAAGCCTACATGGACATGGCCGAAAAAGTCAAAGCCCAGCACCAACTTCAAGATTTCAAAATGAAAGGAGATGACATTGACACATATATCTCCCAATTCCAGAACCTAGCAAGAAAAGCAGGCTATACTCTTGATGAAAACGTAACACTGAGAATGTTCGCCGATGGACTACCACCAAAGCTTATGGTCAACTGTATCAAGTTTGACCATCCCGTTGATTGGAATGATTGGGCTCATTCGGCACAACTCCACCAAGAAGAATACATCCAATTGTGTGATAGGCTCAAAGGACACAAAAACCAAGGACATACGCAGACACAATGGAGGAACGCGCTCAATTGAAACCCAAATGCAATGGACATAGGGAGAACCTGAGCCCGGGCCACAGCTACAGGAGCCATGGGAGAAAAGGAAAGGCAACGGTCGGAAGGACGATGCTTTTGATGCAATAAAATAGGACACATCTCACGATACTGTCCTCAAAGAAATAAAGGTTCCACTTCCACCATTGCCGCCACTGTAGCCATAAACTCTCCAAGTCCACTCTCCAACCAACAACAAGTGCAGGCTTATCTAGCCACCCTCCACAACGAACCTGAAGAAGTGCACAATGCATTTGCAGACGAATTGTTCGCAAATAAACAGGATTTTCTTAATGCCTAAACCTGACAGCCTGGGCCAAGGCACTTTGAATTAGCGTGTATAACAGCAGATACAAATCTATGTGAATACCAGTCCTATTTGAATCTATACACGCGATGGCTGAACAAGAAGTCCTCATCGACTCTGGAGCAACTGACAACTTCATATGCAGAAACCTGCTCCGACGACTCCAGATCTCCTGCCTACCTTTAACAACTCCATTAAGGATCTGGAACGTAGATGGAATGCACAATCAGGATGGACAAATCACCCATTTCACGGATCTACAAGTTTGCACAGGTGCCGATACCAAACTCCTGAGGTTTCTTCTAACCAACCTAGGGAAGGACGAAGTCATTCTAGGATATCCATGGCTCACCGCATTCAAACCCACGATACATTGGAAAGATGCCACCCTAGACAAAGCCTTCCAACCTGTCATCATATCATCTTTTAATCCAAAAGGAGTGCAAGTATCAAGTGCGATCACGGAAGAAGAATGGGAGATTGAAAACAAAGATCTGGATTGGACGCCGTATGTGACAATCCAGAACGTCCGCGCCCAAGCCCTAGACCCTTTAGCAGAAGGAGGCTGGGAAGCAAGTTTGGAGCTGGAGTCTGGAAAAGTGACTCTCTGAAAGACCACTGTGGCATCCGAGTTAGCCCAGTTGGCTGCAGATAAAATGATATGAACCTATGAAGAAATGGTTCCAGAAGAATACCGAAGATATTGGAAGGTATTCAGCGAAGACATGTCGCATCAATTTCCACCTCCAAGAACATGGGACCACGCAATTGAACTGCTCCTGGAGGCACCCAAGACAATTGACTGTAAAATTTACCCCATGACCCAAGGGGAGAAAGAGTCACTCGCCAAGTTCATAGAGGAACAACTTGCCAAAGGATACATCCGTCCCTCCAAATCTCCATACTCCTCACCATTCTTCTTTATCAAAAAGAAGAGCGGAGATCTACGTCCAGTCCAAGACTATAGAAGACTCAATAGTCTAACTGTCAAAAACCGATATCCACTACCGCTGATTTCCGAACTCATCAATCAAGTACGAAAGGTGCGGTTATTCACCAAGTTGGACATTCATTGGGGATATAATAATGTCTGGATAAAAGAAGGTGACAAATGGAAAGGAGCTTTCAAAACCAACCTAGGCCTCTACAAGCCATGCGTCATGTTTTTCAGACTAACAAACTCCCCAAGCACCTTCCAAACCATGATGGACACCATATTCCGTGACCTCGTAACAATGGGAGAAGTCATCATCTATATGGACGACATCCTGATCGCAACACCCAGTAACCTAAATCACCACTGACAACTAGTCCATCAAGTGCTCACAAGACTAGAGGAACATGATCTCTATCTCAAACCAGAGAAGTGTACCTTTGAGGCACTGGAAGTCGAATACCTGGGACTTATCATCGGACATGGAAGGATTTGAATGGACCCAATTAAAGTGGCAGGAGTAGATGGATGGAAACCCCCAAAGAACCTCACCAAACTCTGAGGATTCATGGGTTTTATCAATTTCTACTGACGTTTCATCAAGGGATTTTCAAAAATCACCAAACCCCTCAATGAGCTGACAAAGAAGGACGCAGTCTGGGAATGGACCCCCAAGAGACAACAAGTGTTTGAAATGCTGAAAAAGCTCATATGTAGCGAACTGGTACTCCTCATGCCAATGCTGGAAAATCCATTTGAGATGGAAGTGGACGCATCCAGCTTCGCGATAGGAGCGACCCTTAACCAACAAGACGAATTACAACAATGGCATCCAGTGGCATACTTCTTGGAGACACTATCCGAAGCAGAACGAAACTATGACATATACAACTGGGAACTCCTTGCCATAGTTAAATCCCTACGACATTAGCGAACATACCTTGCAGGAGCCCCTCACCAAATCATCATTCATACCAATCACACAAATCTGCTATATTGGAAGGAGCCAAGGAAAATTAGTCGAAGAGTGGCAAGAGAATTCCAAGAACTATCCGAGTATGAATTCGTGCTAAAGCACATAGCTGGAACAAAGAACGCTAGAGCAGACACCCTGTTAAGGAGGAGTGACTACGATACAGGGGAAGGAGACAACAAAGATGTCATTGTCTTACCCCACAAAGTCTTCATCAAACTTGCTGGTGAAGAACCGATAGAAGAAGTCGACATACGATCAAAGGTCAACGTGAGCAACATGGCCCACGAAAGAACAATTCAGCAATGGGCAAACTTGCATCAACTACGACATGAACATAACACATGGTGGAAAGACATGGTGTTAGTTGTTGCCGGTGGCAACAACCTTAAGTGGGGGGTAATTTCCAGTTTTCATGACCCTCCCTATCGCAGTCACCCAGGAATTGCCAACACCTACCACCTACTGAAGCAAGATTATTGGTGGCTGACTGCTAGACAAGATACCGAAGAATATGTCAAGGGATGCACCATATGCCAAGCAGACAAAATTAACACCCACCACCAGAAACCGCACCTATTTCCCATAACAACTGATCCTGAAGCACAACCATTCAAGGTAGCCACAATGGACTTCATCACAAAACTACCCCCGTCAAACAGCTACGACTCCATACTCACAGTCACGGACCACGATTGCACCAAAGCTGCGATATTTATCCCCTGTAATGAAACCATCACGTTGGAAGGACTTGCCAAACTATACCTTCAACACATATACCCCCATTATGGAATCCCTAAACGACTCATCACTGACAGAGGAACGCAATTCATATCAACGTTCACGAGAACCCTCTGCGAAACACTAGGGATCAAACAAAATATATCGTCAGCATACCACCCCTGAACGGACAGACAGTCCAAAAGAAGCAATCAATGGCTCGAACAATACCTGCGACACTGGAGCAACACGCAACAAGATAACTGGGCGGACCTCATGCCCATAGCCCAGTTCGTGCACAACTCCTGGCCCAAGCAACCACGAAAAGTTCACCATTCAAGTTGCTCATGGGAAGCAAGCCATGGACGACATGGGAGGAAAAGACGACAAAGACACCAACCGTAGACCAAAGACTACTTGAGATGAAAGAAGCCAGGGACAAGGCACAAGAATGCATCAAGCATGCACAACGCCTGATGGCTGAGAGAGGCAAGACCAAATTTACACCCTACAAGACAGGGGCGTTGGTCTGGCTTGAAGGGGTTAATCTACGCACCCACTACCCCACATCAAAACTAGCCCCGAAGCGATATGGACCATTTCCCATTAAGAAGGTCTTATCAGATGTCTCGTATGAGCTAGAGCTACCACCCCAATGGAAGATACATCTGGTGATCCATGCGAACCTCCTGACACCCTATAAGGAGACGGTGCTGCATGGACCGAACTATACCCGACCAACACCAGACCTTATTGATGGAGAAGAGGAGTACGAAGTTGAAGAAGTTCAAAAGGCACGCCGACAAGGACGGGGGTGCAAGCTCCACTACCTAATCAAGTGGAAGGGATTTCCCACAAGTGACAGCACCTGGGAACCTGTGGAGCACCTGAAACACACCCCAGAACTTATCGCTGACTTCTATTGTTGATATCCCGATGCAGAAGGAGGGCCTCGAAAGACATAAAAAGGAGGCTTCACAAGACGAAAGAGCCTCATCCTCCTCTTCCCAATTCCCATTCCCCTCTACCACATACTCCTACCACAGACATGACATCCTATTACAGTGATGCATCCAACAGCGTAGGCGAATGAGGGGCATACCGAAATGCCATCCTCGCCGACGAAGCTCGCAGGACACACGTCTCTTCTCCAACGAGTACCAGAACGGCAGTCGAGGAAACAACTGCCACCCTGCTGCCAGTCATGATCCCATCCGCCAACATGATAAGGGAGATGGCAGAGGATCAATTTCTCACCTTCACCGAACAAGTAACCCACGCCACTGCAGAGGAAGTCGAAGAACCCATCGACTACCACAGGGTCGCTGAGCAACCCACAGACGACGACCCTGGACTCCCATTCTTCCCAAACTGCCCCTCTTCATTCCATTACTACCCCCTTCTCATCTGAACTGATGACTCGTACCATGCCACACAAGTAGTGGCGCCATACATCTATTACCACAACCGAGGTCAGGAAGTAGTTGGGATGATGGGACGAGACAAGCCCCTCTACGCTGCTCCTGTCTACCTCTCCACTCCCAACCTGACACACCTTCCTATTCCACTCACTAATTTGCAAGTACTCCAGTTCTCGAGCAAGAACCCACATGCCTATGCCATTGATGAGATGCTACGATGCCTGGAAGATCCGCACATTGACGTGGAGGTGTCGCGTCTCTGCGAGAAACTCGAGCTGCAGGTAAAGATCCAGAAGCAGCTTGATGATCTCGAGTGACAAGAGACCTGACTTCGGGGTGCACAATTCGACGTGGAGCAGGCAATTGCGTCCATCCAGGATCGGATGGAGAGGGCAGGTCTCTATCAGACCCTCGCTGACGCCTATGCCAGTATGATCATGGGGCCGACACGTTCACCATCGGACGTGCCCCTTGGACTCAGGCCAAGGGGGCCTCTCAAGATGCCAAGGCTCAACGACACCCCACACTCCAGTCTCTGCTGGCAGTGCGACAGCCCCAATCACAAGTGGAGGTGCTGTCCCCAGCGTAAAGGGCTGAAGAAGTGCAACTGGTGCGGCAGCTACACGCACTGGTCCAACAAGTGCCTCTTCAAGAGACTGAAGATCGAGGTCCTGTGTGGGGAGCGTACGGTCGAAGAAGCATTGGAGCAGAAGGAGAACGTGTTGCCGTGGTGCGGTAAGTGCCTCTGCAATAACCTGGGACACAAGGAGGTCGACTGCCCAATGCGTGAGCAATGCTGCGCATGCAGAAGACGAGGACTGATGGGGTTCATGCATGCTCATCGCTGCCCACCAATCAACGATGACCCTGTCGATGAGGAGGTGGACATCGAGCTCTACAGCAACGGGGAGAGTTGAAGTCAGGGTGACTTCAGACCTGAACGGGGGGTAATGTTACGAATCCGGACACATTTCTTTTTCCTTCCACTCCATTCCATCACATTCCATTACATGCCGCCCCCATGACTCATACCGCTTATGAACCGCTGACTGATCAATGACGTATATGCTGACTGATCGTTCCATATGACACCATTATGACATCACTATGACG
>WNGR01003298.1_pt2 | contig 26750 bp, 24 predicted proteins | sample 5407581 | NCBI WGS metagenome assembly WNGR01 (sample SAMN13153383, study PRJNA577476) | soil metagenome | isolation source: 80 cm soil or saprolite under Garry oak tree replicate 2 | place: USA:California | collected 2016-06-15
TACCGGCGACCGCGAGGTGGACGAGAGTGCGCCGCCGGGTGAGGGGTACTTCCCGGCCGTGTGCCAGGCATGGGAGGCGGCCACGGAACCGGCCGAGGCGGCCGGGATCCGGGTCGCACACCTGCGCACCGGACTGGTACTCGGGCCGGGCGGCGGGCTGCTCAAACCGGTGGCGCGGCTGTTCCGGCTCGGGCTGGGCGGGCGGCTGGGCAGCGGGCGGCAGTGGATGCCCTGGATCTCGCTGGCCGACGAGGTATCGGCGATCGAGTTCCTGCTGACCGCCGACGACGTCACCGGCGCGGTCAACCTGACCGGGCCGGCTCCGGTCACCAACGCGGAGTTCACCCGTACCCTCGCCGGGGTGCTGCACCGGCCGGCGGTGCTGCCGGTGCCGGCGTTCGCGCTGCGACTGGTGCTCGGCGAGTTCGGCGCCGAGGCGGTGCGCGGGCAGCGGGTACTGCCGGCGGTGCTGGCGGCCGCCGGGTACCGCTTCGTACACGCCGACCTGGAGTCCGCGCTGCGCTGGAGCCTGGGTCGATGACGGCGCTGGTGGAGCGGTCCCGGAAGGCGCCGTCGGCGGAGGTGCCTGCGCACCCCGGCCGCAACCGGCGCGCGGACCTCGCGATGCTCGGCGTCTGCGTGGCCGGCGCGCTGTACCTGACATTCGGGATGTGGCTCGACCCCGACCACCGGGTCATCGCGCACAACCAGGGCGACCAGTCGCTGTTCGAGTGGCTGCTGTCGTACGCGGCGTACTCGCCGCTGCACGGCGGCAACCCGTGGTTCACCACGCTGCTCAACTACCCGATGGGGGCCAACCTCGCAGTCAACACCTCGATGGTCGTGGTCGGCGGCGTCCTCGCCCCGGTGACGCTGACCCTCGGCGCGCCGGTCAGCTTCCTCGTGGTGCTGACGCTGAACCTGATCCTCACCCCGTACGCGTGGTACCACGTGCTGTCCCGGCATCTCGTCCGGACCCGGGCGGCGGCGGTGCTCGGCGGGTTGTTCTGCGGGTACGCGCCGGGCATGGTGTCGCACGCCAACGGGCACCTGAACTTCAGCGCGCAGTACCTGGTGCCGTTCGTCGCGCTGTGGACGCTGCGGCTGCGCGAGCCGGGCCGCGCGCTGCGCAACGGCGCGATCCTCGGGGTACTCGTCGCTCTCGCCTACTCGATCGGCGCCGAACTGCTGTTCTTCGTGGCGCTGGCGTGCGCGGCGTTCCTGCTCGCCTGGGCCGCGATGAACCGGGCGTCCGTGCGCACCGATGCCGGCCCGTTCCTGCGCGGGCTCGCGGTCGCAGGCGCCGTCGCGGGGGTGCTGCTCGCGTATCCGCTCCACATGCAGTTCGCCGGGCCGCAGCGGTACCACGGGATCGGGTTCGACCAGCGGGTGCACAGCGAGGACCTGGCCGCCTTCGCGGCGATCCCGAACCTGTCCCTCGGCCGGCTGCTGGGCCTGTGGGTGAAGCTCGCGCCGAACGTGAGCGAGGAGACCACGTTCTTCGGTCCGCTGCTGCTCGTGCTCGCCGTCGTGTGCGTCGTGGTGCTGTGGCGTTCTCGTGGGCCGGCACCTGGGCCGGACCGGCAGGGCGGTGGTTTCCCCCTGGTCCGGGCGCTCGCCGTCACCGCGGCGGTCTTCGTCCTGCTGGCACTGGGGCCGCGGCTGCGGGTGGGCGGCCAGTGGACCGGACTCATGCTGCCGTACGCCGCGGTGGCGCGGCTGCCCGTCTTCGATTCCGCGCTGCCAGCCCGGTTCGCGCTGATGCTGATCCCGATCGTGGGGCTGCTGCTGGCCTTCGCGCTCGACCGGGCCCGGCTGCTCGAACGCCGGCCGCGCCGGCTGTGGTACGCCGCGCTCGCCGCCGCGCTGGTACCGATCGTGCCACTGACCATCCCGGCGGCGCCGCGGGACGCGGTACCACACTTCTTCACGGACGGTACCTGGCGCAAATATGTCCACAGTGGACAGACGCTGGTACCGGTACCGCCCGCCTCGGACCTGTTGCCCGACGGGCAGCGCTGGCAGGTGGCCACGAACTTCGGGTTCGCCATCCCGGCCGGGTTCTTCCTCGGACCAGGGCCGGACGGGCGCAGCCGGATCGGCCCGGTCCACCGCCCCACCTACGAAGTGCTGAACCTGGCCGCGCTCGACGGGTTCGAGCCGCTCATCAACGACTTCGACCGGGACCAGGCCAAGGCTGACCTCGCATACTGGCAGGCGAGCGTCGTCGTGCTCTCCGACGGAGGGCGGGGCAGCCGGTGGACCGACCGCCACGACCTGCTGCTCCGGCTCACCACCGAACTGCTCGGCCCACCGAAGCGGGTTGACGACGTCTGGCTCTGGCAGGTCGGCTGAGCCTGCGCTGGAGGTGTGCACCTTCGAGTGCCGCACGTTCCGCGACTTCCACAACATCCAGATCGTCAACAAGTAGCTGTGCTCGCGACCGGGGCCGCTGGACCGGCGGCCCCGGTCGTGCGCTCAGCGCAGCGCGATCACCACGTCGCCGGAGAGCCGCCCGCGTTCGGGTTCGCGCGTCACCGCGCCACCGGCGAGCAGCGCGGTCAGCACGCGGGCCGTGTCCGAGGCCCGGAAGATGGTCTCGGTCAGCGTGAAGTGGCGCAGGTCGACCACGGTGGCGTGACCGACCGACTCGAGGTGCGCCAGGAGTTCGCGGCGCAGCGGGCCGGGGTGCGGGCTCAGCGAGATGTCCAGCAGATGGCCGTCCGGGTCGGTGGGATCCCGGTACCGGACGCCGGCGTACTCGTCGACCGCCCACAGCGAGTTCTTGAAGGCCTCCAGGCTCTTCGCCGACGGGGTGGCGAACGCGAGCAGCCGGCTGTCTTTCCCCTCAACCAGCTCCACCCCGGACGTCAGCGGGAAGCCGGCTTCCTGCAGCGCCTGCCGGTGCTCCGCCCAGCCGCCGGCCGGCGCGACGAGGATCAGCTCCGCCGGGCGGCCGCCCCGCACAGCCGGGATCGCCGGGACCGCGCCGTCGAGGTACCCCAGCAGCGGCGCGCCGGCCGCCCCGGCCGCCTTGAGCGCGACCGCGACCCGCTCCGCCGGATCACCGGCGACCGCGTGCACGCCCAGCTCCGGCGGGGTACCGAGCTCCGCCTGTACCGCGTCCAGCCGTTCGGTCAGCTCCCCCGTCTGCGGCGCCACCAGGACCACCGCCAGCCGGCGGCCGCGCAACCGGTCGCTGAACTCCGCGAACACCCGAAGCGCCGCCTCGGCCAGCCCGACATCGGCCGGCCCGGCCCAGGCCTGCACGAACGTGGCCCGCCGGGCGCTGTGCAGCGCGCCCGGGGCCCACGTGTCGAGGTACCGGACGAGCAGCTCACGGGTCACGTCGGCGATGGACATGGCTAATGTTGGCATCCGTGACGCCGGTTCTGGAACGTCTTATGGACCCTCACCGGCGGATAGATCAGCGGCATCTGTGGACTGGCCTACCGCCGCCGCCTACGGTTCGCCGCGGGACAGCCGGCTCGGCCACCAGGAGGCCCGGCCGAGGTCCACGGTGAGCGCCGGTACCAGCAGCGTCCGCACAACGAGCGTGTCCAGCAGCACGCCGAATGCGACCGTGAACGCCAGTTCGGCGAGGAACACCAGCGGCAGTACGGACAGCGACGCGAACGTCGACGCGAGCACCAGACCGGCCGAGGTGATGACGCCGCCGGTGACCGCGAGCCCGGCGAGGGTACCGGCCCGGTGCCCGCGTTTGCCGGTCTCCTCCCGTACCCGGGTCATCAGGAAGATGTTGTAGTCCACCCCGAGCGCGACCAGGAACACGAACGCGAACAGCGGGAACGCCGAGTCGGTACCGACGAACCCGAAGATCTCGCGGAACACGAAGCCGGACGCCCCCAGCGTGGCGATGAACGACAGCACCACGGTCAGGATCAGCACCAGCGGTGCGAGGACCGCGCGCAGCAGCAGCACCAGGATCACGAAGACCACGACGAGGACCAGCGGGATGATGGTGTTGCGGTCCCGCTTCGCGGTGTCCTGGACGTCGAGGTTGATCGCGCTGAACCCGCCGACCTCGGCGTCGGCGCCCGGTACAGCGTGCAGCTTCACCCGCAGCGCCTTGATGACGTTGTGGCCGGCCGCGGTGTCCGGCGCGACGGTGAGCGTGACGTCGACCCGGGCCAGCCCGTCGACCACCTTCGCCGGGGCCGGCACACCGGGCGGCGCGCCCGTGAACGGCACGATCGGCTTGGCCACGCCGGGTACCTCGCTCGCCGCGACCATCACGTCGCCGAGCTTGTCCGCGTTCGCGATTATGACGGTCGGGGTACCGGTACCCGCGTCGAAGTGCTCGCCGAGCACCCGCTGGCCGGTGACCGAGTCCTGGGTGGTGGTGAACGACTTGTCCAGCGGCACCCCGTTGGGGTTGAGCTTGACCAGGCCGGCGGCCATGGCCAGCAGGATCAGCGTGGTCAGCACCCAGACCCAGCGGTACCGGCGGCCGACCACCCGCGACACCCGGCCCCACAGGCCATGCTCCTCGGCCGGGTGCGAGCCGTACTTCGGCCGGAACGGCCAGAACGCCACCCGGCCGGACAGCGCGAGGATCGCCGGCAACAGGGTCAGCATGCCGAGCAGCGCGGCCGCGATGCCGATCGAGCCGACCGGGCCCAGCCCCTTGTTCGACTTCAGGTCCGACAGCAGCAGGCACATCAGCGCGACGATGACGGTACCGCCGCTGGCCAGGATCGGCGCGAAGGCGGCCCGCCAGGCCGCCCGGATCGCGTCGAAGCGGCTCGGGAACCGGCGCAGCTCCTCCCGGTACCGGGAGACGAGCAGCAGCGCGTAGTCGGTGCCGGCGCCCAGCACGAGGACGTCGAGGATGCCCTGGCTCTGCCCGTTGAGCGTGATGACGTCGTGCTTGGCCAGCAGGTACACCGCGCCGTTGGCGATGGTGAGCGCGAAGACGGCGGTACCGAGGACGACGAAGGGCAGGATCGGGCTGCGGTACACCAGGATCAGGATGACCAGCACGATGATCCCGGTGACCAGGAGCAGCACCCCGTCGATGCCCTTGAACGAGTTGCCGAAGTCGGCGAACAGGCCGGCCGGCCCGGCGACGTGCGACTCCAGCCCGGGACTGGTACCGGCCAGGTCGCGGATCCACTGGACCCCGTCGCCGAGCACCTTCGGATCGGTCCCGGAGAACTGGACGAGGATCTCCGCGGCCTTCCCGTCGGTGCTCCACACCGGACCCAGCGGCGCCCCGACGAGCGCAGCGCCCAGGTGGCTGCCGATCTCCGCCTTATCCTTCTGGATCTTCGTCTTGTCCGCGTCGGTCAGCCCGCCGGCCCGGACGTAGACGACGATGCCGGTACTCGACTGGGTCGAGGTGAACCGCGGGATCAGCTCCTGCACCTTGGTGGACTCGGCGCTCTGCGGCAGGAATGCGCTGTTGTCGTTCGTCTGCACGTCTGAGGTCTTGCCGGACAGCGGCCCGAGCGCGCCGCCGGTCACCAGCCAGGCCACGATCACCAGCGCCGGTACCAGCCAGCGCCACACGCTGCCCCCGCGCGTCCGCGGCTCCTGCCTGGTCGGCTCCTTCTCCTTGACGGTCGTCATCTGGCGCCCCTCCCCCGAAGTGCCATGCTGTCGCCGAGTGTCAGGGTGAGGCTATCGGCGCTTGCTGAGAGAACCGGGCCGCGTCGCTGTGACGCACTCCACCACGGAAGCCGGACTACGCTTGCTCGCATGACCACGGTGCAGGCCCCGTTGACCGTGCTGCGCCCGGGGCTCGTCGACTACCAGGCGGCGTGGGATGAACAGCGCAGGCTGCACGCGGCGGTGGCCGACGGGCTGGCGCCGCCAACCGTCCTGCTGCTCGAGCACCCCGACGTGTACACCGCGGGGAAGCGCACCGAGCCATGGGAGCGGCCGCTGGACGGCACCCCGGTGGTGGACACCGACCGGGGCGGGAAGATCACCTGGCACGGTCCCGGGCAACTGGTCGGATATCCGATCCTGCGTCTCGCCGGCCGGCTCGACGTGGTCGCCTACGTCCGCCGGGTCGAGGCGATGCTCATCGCGGTCTGCGCCGAGTTCGGGGTCACGTCCGCCCAGCGGGTCAAGGGCCGCAGTGGAGTGTGGGTACCGGCGGACGAGCGGGGGCCGGACCGCAAGGTGGCCGCGATCGGCATCCGCGTCGCCCGCAGTACCACCCTGCATGGCTTCGCCCTCAACTGCGCCTGCGACCTGTCGCGCTTCGACCGCATCGTGCCCTGCGGCATCGCCGACGCCGAGGTCACCTCGCTGTCCAGGGAACTCGGCCGCGAGGTGACCGTCACCGACGCGCTGCCGGTCGTCGAACGGCACCTGCCGCTGCTGCTCTAGCGCTTCGACTTGTGCTGGTACCCGACCAGCATGGCGACGACCGTGTCCTTCGCCCGGTCATAGGTCACGCCAAGGCCGGTCAGCACCTGGGCGGCCGTGCCCTCCGGGACGCGCATCAGACTGAGCAGCAGGTGCTCGGTACCGACGTAGTTGTGGCCGATGTGGCCGAGTTCGAGCGCAATCTCGACCGCCTCGCCCAGGGCCTGCTTCGCGTCCTCGGTCACCGGCAGGTGCCCGCCGGGCGACCTGCCCCCGCCCGGGGTGAGCCGGGCGTGCACCGCCTCGGACACCGCCTCCAGCGACCCGACCAGCGTGACGAGTACCTTCGCCGCCAGCCCTTCCGGCTCGCCGAGGATGCCGAGCAGCAGGTGCCCGGTGTCGATCCGGTCGTGCTTGAGCGTGCGGGCGCGGTCCTGGGCCAGCACCACGACGTGCCGGGCCCGCCCGGTGTACCGCTCGAACTGGGCGTCGGCCCGCCGTTGCTGGGCCGCCTGCTTGGTGACGCCGAGGGCGTCGCCGATCTGGCTCCACGAGGCGCCCTCCGCGCGGGCCGCGTGCACGTAGTGGTCGACGAGCTGGTCGCCGAGATCGACGAGGGTACGGCTGCGCAGCCGCGCCTCGCCGATCTTGGCGACCGGGTCCGCGTCGGGCAGGTCGGCGTTGATCTGGTCGATCAGCTCCTGGAGTTTCACGGTGAGTGGCGTCACGCGCGTCAAGTGTGGGTTGACGGTACCGTTTCGTCAAGCCCAGGTTGACGCTATGGCGAAAGCCGGTGCAGGTCCCGCGGGAAGAGCGTGGTCTGCCGGACGTTGGCCGTGCCGGAAGGCCTGCAGGTACGCCTCGTAGGGTGCGAGGTCCTGACCGGCCAGTGCGGCGAGGTAGTCGCCGTACCGGTGCAGCCGCTGGCCGCCGGTCACGATCTCCAGGCCGCGGAAGAGCAGGTCGAAGCCGTTGGAGAAGGACGGTCGCCCAGGTTCCGGGTGGGTGTAGAACGGCCGCACCGCGACCCCGGTCCCGTCGAGCATGGCGGCCATCACCTCGCGCACCACCGCCATCACGTCCCGGTGGTCGCCGATGAACCCGAGCTCAGCGTCCAGCGACGTGTACTGCGCCAGATGCCGTACCGTGTCGTGCGGCTCGGCGCGGAAGACCGGCCCTACCTCGTACACCCGCTCGAAGACCCCGACCATCACCTACTTGTAGAACTGCGGGCTCTGGGCGAGGTACGCGGGGCGGCCGAAGTAGTCGATGCCGAAGACGTTGGCGCCCGACTCGGTCGCCGAGGCGACCAGCTTCGGCGTGTGGATCTCGGTGAAGTCCAGTGCGCCGAGAGCCTGCCGGAACCCGGCCACGGCTCTGGCGGACAGCTGATGCAGCGCGCGCAACAGCAGACAACCCGCACCCGTCATTCTGGTGCGGGGTTGTTATTTCCGCCATCATGAAAGCGGCTCGGCGACAGTAAGGGGCGGTGAACCGCGCTTTGGCCGTTGGCAAAGAATAAATCCGCCGTCAACATGCAGCCAGCCCCATATGGTGTGTTGCTCTATTGGCATATGGCACCAACGACACAGAGCGTTTGTTATGATCCGCCCCGGCCCTGGTAAGACTTGATGCGGCCGTTTCGGCGTGCAGGCTTCAATCAAGGCACGCAGGGCGAGATGGTGGCCGAAGCATGGAAAACGCTCACGGCATTGTTTGTCCTGGCACTTGCCAAACTCGTTCGGCCGGTGCCTTGCATATTCGCGGTATGCGTCGCGCCACTTGTCAGGGTCGAGGCAATCTGGTGGCGGGGAACTCGGCGGGTTGTTGAGATCGAAAGACATACCAGGCTCCCGCAGCTTGCGCGCCAAACCGAAAGGGTGCGGGAGGCCGCCCCTGTAGGAGCGACCCCCCGCTTCTCAACCGATTCCGCTGAACCTATGAGTGGCCGAATCGGGAGCTATTTTGTTCGAGGGGCGTTTATATCTTCTTGCGCATCCCTGCGCTTCCGCCCACCACTGCGGGGTAATGCGTCAGCAGACGGCCAAGACGGCGAGCCGTGGCCACATACAGCACGGCCGTAAACAACTCGCCTTCGTCATCGTCGAAAGCGATGGTCACAATCGGCACGCTGGACAGCGGAAAGCCGTCAACTGGCACACCTTGCATAAGTTGCACCGCAACGGCCAGCGGGTTTGGCGCGATGGGTGCAAGGTTAACGGCCCGCGACAAATGGTGGCCGCTGTTGCTTGTGGCCACCGTGCAGGTGGTCTTGTCGCACCACGGCGGATGTTCCGGCATGGGGCTGCCTTTTACGGTCTGCCTGGCAATGCTGGTGTCGGTCATTGGTGGGCTCTCCCAAAGTAGGCAAACGGCTTGGCGGGCAACGGTTCATCCGACTGGCGCTTGGGCGCGAGGGTTAGCCCTGGTTGGCGTTTGGGAAGCTGGCCATAATTCAGTAGCGTTTGCTGCAACTGGTTACGGCGGCGGCAAGGCTCAGCCACGCGGCAAGTTATACACCGGCCGCCAGCATCAGCCAGCAAGTGATCTTTTAATTCAGCCTGTAGTTCATCCAGAGCGCTACTGGCGAGGTATGTGGCCATAGCTTCGCTCGCCTCCCCTGCACCAAAATTAGGGCGGGAGGTAGCGACCAGGCCCTTTGACTGCTGACCGCTACCCCCGTGCTTGGGAGGTTAGAGCGGTGTAGTTATCGATGTATCGCAGAAAGCTATACGGGCTCGATACCCAGCTTGTGGGCCAAAGCTTCCATCTCCGTACCGATGGCTTGGCGCTTGGCGCGGTAGATCAGCGTTGTCACAAGGTTGTGCGCCAGCGGGTTGAAGCGGAAGTGTTGCGGTGCCGCCCGTTCAGCATTGGCCAGGTATTACAGTCGTGGTTTCACGGTGAGTCGTGGTCCGCGTTGGATGAGTAGTCGTCGGTTCCGGCTACGGGGTTACGAAGAGTGACGTCCTGCGGAGGCGGGCAGCGCGTTGCCGGTCGGAACTACAGCTGTGTAATTAAGCCCGTTCGTCCTTGGTGGCAATGGCCGCTTGGAAACCAGCCAGGATGTGCAAGCAGCCGTAGACCTCTTGCGCACCCCTGTCGGGGTTGCCTTGCAGATCATCAGCGGCGCGCTCAATCAGGCGCGCGCCAAGGTCGGCATTTTCTGGCGGGAAGGCTTGCACCCAGTTATACGTTGCTTGGCCAACCCATGCTGGATCTTCATGTTCCCGAGCAGTCTCCAAGCCGGTACTTGCTGCCATCATGCCAAGATCGGGATAGCCCATGCTCTTCAGCGCGTAGCGCGTGCAAAACAGGGTTTCAACCATCTGGCTGGCCATATCTTGCCCGTGACCCGCAAGGTCAATAAGGAGGTCTGGCAACAGGGGTGCCAGCGCCGCATAGTCTGCGGCGTTGCGTAGCTCAGTGGCCCCACGCACGGCGCTGTGCAGCTCGTCAACATCCCTGGTGGGTTGTCGGCGTTCGCCAGAAGCGATCTCTACCAGCGTTGATCGAATCGCTGGCACATACTTGGTGGCCTGGCTGCGCAACGGGTCGGTGGGGTCGCCTGGTTGCCCGAGGAGTTGCGCAACGGTGACGTTCAGGGCTTGGGCGATGGCTACCTGGGTCGATTTACGATCAAGTGGCCGCGCGCCGGTTTCGATTTGCGAAATATAGACTTGGGATACGCCGGCAAGATCGGCGAGGGCTTTCTGGCTCATACCACCTCGGCGGCGCCGCCAGGTGCGTATGCGCTTGCCGATGTGCTCTGTCATAACACAAGGCTATGCCTTGCGCGGGCTTGGGCACCACTGTCTGTTATACGCACCGTGACCAGCCAAAACTCTGGTGCTCGTACATCTGTACGATTACTGTGGAGATCTAGCGCCCCGGCGAGTCGGGGTCGTGATCTTGCGTTTTCCCTGGTCAAAGCCCTGTCGATCTTCACTCACCCTGGTAAACTGACTCTGTCCGCTACTTCGTTTTTGGAAGTGCTGCCACCACACCTTCACCGCCCGGTTGGACGGCCTCATTGCCTTACCACGGCTCGGGAGTGTCTTCACGCGCCGGCGCCAGACCGCCTTCCCAGCTACCGGCGGCTCTCTCGGCTGGCGGGTCGGCGCGCTACTCGGTTCCGTCAGCGCCGTCACCTTCGAGGTTACCGATCGGCGCCAGTTGTTATTGGCGGCGTGACCCTCGTCGCCCTCGCCCCGCTGGAAGTCCGGTTTCGGCTGATGAGGGCGTAGGCTCAGCGTTGTGACCCTCGTCCAACCCGACGGCCGCCGTATGCTGCGCATCGAAGCGCGCAACGCGCAGACGCCGATCGAACGCAAACCGCCGTGGATCAAGGTGACGGCACGGATGGGGCCGCAGTTCACCGCGCTGCACGGGCTGGTACAGCGGGAGGGTCTGCACACCGTCTGCCAGGAGGCCGGCTGCCCCAACATCTACGAGTGCTGGGAGGACCGGGAGGCGACGTTCCTCATCGGTGGCGATCAATGTACTCGGCGGTGTGACTTCTGCCAGATCGACACCGGGCGGCCGGCGGAGTTCGACGCCGACGAGCCGCGCCGGGTGGCCGAGTCGGTGGCGACGATGGGACTCAAGTACGCCACCGTGACCGGGGTGGCCCGGGACGACCTGCCCGACGGCGGCGCGTGGCTCTACGCGGAGACCGTGCGGCAGATCCACGCGCTGCTGCCCGGATGTGGGGTGGAGCTGCTCATCCCGGACTTCGACGCCGACCCCGCGCAGCTCGGCGAGGTGTTCGGTGCGCGGCCGGAGGTGCTGGCGCACAACGTCGAGACGGTACCGCGGATCTTCAAGCGGATCCGGCCGGCGTTCCGGTACGGGCGCTCCCTCGACGTGCTGCGTCAGGCGCGGGCCGCCGGGCTGGTGACCAAGTCCAACCTCATCCTCGGGCTGGGCGAGGAGCGCGCCGAGATCTCCCAGGCGCTGCGCGACCTGCGCGACGCCGGCTGCGAGCTGGTGACGATCACGCAGTACCTGCGGCCGTCGCCGCGCCACCACCCGGTGGAGCGGTGGGTACCGCCGGATGAGTTCGTGGAGCTGCGCGAGGAGGCCGAGGCGATCGGTTTCGCCGGGGTGATGAGCGGCCCGCTGGTGCGCTCGTCCTACCGGGCCGGCCGGCTGTACGCGCAGGCCGTCGAGGCGCGCGCTACTCGCTGACCGCGACCTGCTCGCGCGGGTTACCAGGTCGGTGGCGGCGGCCAGCGCGCCGACGCTGAACGTGGTGCAGCAGCGCGGAGACCTGGGTGACCGCGAACACGAACACGAGGTCGAAGAACAGCTCGGCCAAGGTTGGCCCGCTTCTCCCCATCCTCCGGCACGCGACCACGGTACTCATGAGGCTTAGACTCGGCGGCATGGCTAAGGCAGCGGGCCCGGAGAAGGTGTCGTTCCGCCAACGACTCCGGCAGATCGGCATGGTGTTCTCGTTCACTGCCAAGCGCGACAAGTGGTTCATCCCACTGGTGATCGTCGCCGTCCTGCTGCCGCTGATCGCGGGTACCCTCCTGGTCACGTTCACCGGTGGCTGGGTATGGCTGGTGACCGGCGTGATGGGCGCGCTCGTGCTCGCGATGGCCGTGCTCAGCGTCCGATCCAACAAGGCCATGATGACCGAGGCCGAGGGACAGCCGGGGGCGGCCGCCTCGATCGTGGAGAACATGCGCGGCGACTGGCGGGTGACGCCCGGCCTGGCTTCCACGACCCAGATGGACTTCGTGCACCTGATCATCGGCAAGCCGGGCGTGATCCTGCTCGGCGAGGGCAACCCGTCGCGGGTACGCGGGCTGCTCGGGCAGGAGAAGCGCCGGCTGTCGAAGGTGATCGGCTCGGCGGAGCTGCGCGACTTCGTCGTCGGGCACGACGAGGGTCAGGTACCGATCGCCAAGCTGCGGGTCACCCTGATGAAGCTGCCGCGCACCCTGTCCGGCAAGGAGGTCAACGCGCTGGACCTGCGGCTCAAGGCGCTGACCGCCCGGCCGCAGATGCCCAAGGGCGCGATCCCGAAGAACATGCGCCCACCGAGGGGCGCGTTCCGGGCGATGCGGGGTCGCTGAGCCCGGCTTTCCCGTCGGTTAGGTCCGGGGCGGGTGGCCGTCGAGGACCACCGAGCCGGCGGCGCGGTCGTGCAGGCCGCGGCTGCCTTTCATGATCAACGCGGGTACCAGCAGGCAGAGCAGGACGCCCCGCAGCGCCGCCCGGGGCGGCCCGAGCCGGCCACCGTCCTCGATCGCCACGCACCTGATCTTGGCGAGCCACATGCCCGGCGTCTGCGCGAACAGCCCGACGAACACGGTGTACTCGCCGGCCAGCACCAGCGGCGCCGCCCAGGCGTCGCGGCGCGGATCCGCGAACAGCCCGGCCGCGAGCAGGCACAGGATCCAGTCGACGAGCAGCGCACCGAAGCGGCGGGCGAGGCTCGCCGGTGGGTCGACGACTGCCGGATCGGCCGCCGAGGTCGTACGCTGTGCCACGGGTACCGAGCGTAGCCGGCTACCCGGAGACGTGCCCGAGGTGGCCCGCCAGGGACGTAACATGGCGGAAACATTTGAGACACGCTCGGGCAATGCCATGGTCATAGCGTCGCGGCCAATATCCAGCATCGACGCTGACCCACCTGTGGATCATCAGGAGGACGTGTTGTTCGCCAATTCCGAGGAACTCCTTCGCTACCTCGAAGCCGAGGGCGTGAAGTTCGTCGACGTACGGTTCTGTGACCTGCTGGGCATCATGCAGCATTTCAGCCTCCCAGCGGAGTCCTTCGACGAGAACGCCTTCGCTGAGGGCCTCGCCTTCGACGGATCCTCCATCCGTGGGTTCCAGCAGATCCACGAGTCGGACATGCTCTTGCTCCCGGACGTGTCGAGCGCCTTCATCGACCCGTTCCGGACCGCGAAGACGCTGGCGCTGAACTTCTTCATCCACGACCCGTTCACCCGCGAGGCCTACTCGCGCGACCCGCGCAACATCGCCAAGAAGGCCGAGGCCTACCTCGCCTCCAGCGGCATCGCGGACACCGCGTACTTCGGGCCCGAGGCGGAGTTCTACATCTTCGACTCGATCCGCCACGAGACGGCGACCAACAAGGCCTACTACTACATCGACTCGATCGAGGGCTGGTGGAACACCGGCGCCGAGGAGCCCGGCGGCAACCGCGGGTACAAGACGCCGTACAAGGCCGGCTATTTCCCGGTACCGCCGCTGGACCACTACGCCGACCTGCGCGCCGAGATGGTCACCCACCTGATCGACGCGGGCTTCAGCGTGGAGAAGCTGCACCACGAGGTCGGCACCGCCGGCCAAGCCGAGATCAACTACAAGTTCAGCACCCTGCTGCACGCCGGCGACCAGCTGCAGCTGTACAAGTACATCCTCAAGAACACCGCGTGGGCCAACGGCAAGACCGTGACGTTCATGCCCAAGCCGCTGTTCGGCGACAACGGTTCCGGCATGCACACGCACCAGAGCCTGTGGACCAACGGTGAGCCGCTGTTCTACGACGAGACCGGGTATGGCGGCCTGTCCGACACGGCCCGCTGGTACGTCGGCGGACTGCTGCACCACGCGCCGTCGCTGCTCGCGTTTACCAACCCGACGGTCAACTCGTACCGCCGCCTCGTGCCCGGCTTCGAGGCCCCGGTCAACCTGGTGTACTCGCAGCGCAACCGCTCCGCCTGCACCCGGATCCCGGTCACCGGCGCCAACCCGAAGGCCAAGCGGATCGAGTTCCGGGTACCCGACCCGTCGTGCAACCCGTACCTGGCCTTCTCGGCGATGCTCATGGCCGGCCTCGACGGCATCAAGAACAAGATCGAGCCGCCGCAGCCCATCGACAAGGACCTCTACGACCTGCCGCCGGACGAGTTCGCCAGCGTGACCCAGGTACCCGCCTCGCTGGACGCGGTGCTGGGGGCGCTGGAGGCGGACAACGACTACCTCCAGGCCGGCGGCGTGTTCACCCCGGACCTCATCGAGACCTGGGTCGAGTTCAAGCGGGAGAACGAGATCGACCCCGTTCGGCTGCGCCCGACGCCGCACGAATTCGCGATGTACTACGATGTATGATCCCTTCACACGCGAAGCGCCCGCCGGCTTGCCGGCGGGCGCTTCGCGTCGATGGGTGTCCTGACTGCTACAGCTCGATGTCAGCATGACCGGGGCACGGGGCCGACGGGTGTCTTCCGTGTCAGGCAACCACCACAGGTCCCTTACGAGCGCCAACGCCAAGCCTCACCAGCGGAAGCCGGCCATGAACGTCCGCCCACGTCTGTCCTTGTGCGTGCCGGTAGTCACTCAGTTAGTCACTCCCCCGGCTTGCCGGGCACCAAGAGATGTCCGGCCCGATCGGGCTACCGACGCAGCAACGAGCGAGGGTCGAGCTGGAACGGGAACGGACTCTCGACGGCCAAGACCTCGCCGGTATTGATGACCACATGCTCGACGTAGTGAGTACTGTCGAGCCTGTACAGTCGGAGCCCGACCGAGGGAGGCTGTTCCAGCTCAACGAGCAAGTACCACCCGATCTTGGCGGTAGCGTAGAGCTGCATCTTCAGTACGCGGTCGACGCCGGCATTGCTTGGCGAGATGACCTCGCCTACTAGAACAACCTCGGCCGCGTTGACAAGGTTGCCGTCATCATCCGTGTTGGCGATGACTAGCTCCGGGATCACAATGCGGCCGGTTTGCAGTCGCACGTTGACTGCCTCGAATACCAACAGTCCAGCTGCCGACGCTGCGGGATCTAGCGCGTTCGCCAAGAGACGGGACAGATGCTGATGTCGCTTGCTCGGCGCAGGGCTCACCAACAGGCTCCCATCGATCAACTCGATTCGGTCTGTGGTCTCGCCGAGCGCGAGGTACTCCGCTTCGCTCCACGGGCCGACGTGCTCGAGAACCGCTACGCTCATCGCGGACTCACCTCCCGGGACACTAGACCCCGTCGTCTACGAGCGCGGAACCTAGGGGGCAGAGGGCAGTCGGCTTGAGTCTCTGCCAACCCTCGGCTGATCCGATCCGGCCAACGGTTCACTGACTTTACCCGCTTGTATGGATGCATGGATGCAGCTAGGCCAGCATACCTGGAGCGCCTCAAGCCTGAGCCGGCGTGCGGCCCGTCGGCGGTGCGACGGAGTGGACCTGCCTGCCTCGCCCTGGTCGTCGCCACCGGCCGGCGCCCCTCGCCGAGCTGTCGGACGGCGCTTCCGGCTCACCAGCCGAACAGGCGCTCGAAGACCTGGCGGGCGCGGCGGGCGGTACGCAGGTAGTCGTCGACGAACGCACCGGCCTCGGGAGCATGCAGGATCCGCACCACGCCGGCCAGTTCCGGGCCGTGCCGGGGCAGTTCGTCGGAGGTACGGCCGCGTACCAGCATCAGCGCGTTGCGGACCCGGCTCGCCAGCGTCCACGCCCGCGACAGGGCCACCGCATCGGCGCCGTCGATGAGCTCCGCCAGCCGCGCCGCCTCCAGGGCAGGCAGGGTACGGGTGGTGCGCAGCGCCGGTACCTCGTCGCCGAAGCGCAGTTGCAACAGCTGTACCGTCCACTCGACGTCGGCCAGCCCGCCGCGGCCCAGCTTCGCGTGCAGTGCCGGGTCCGCCCCGCGGGGCAGCCGCTCGCTGTCCACCCGCGCCTTGATGCGCCGGATCTCGGTGACCTGCTCCCGGCTCAGCCCGCCGGCCGGGTACCGGACCCGGTCGGCCAGTTCCAGGAACCGCGCCGCGAGCCCGGCGTCCCCCGCGACATACCGGGCGCGCAGCAGCGCCTGCGCCTCCCACACCTGCGACCAGCGCTCGTAGTAGTGGGTGTACGCGGCGAGGCTGCGCACCAGCGGGCCCTGCCGGCCCTCCGGGCGCAGGTCGGCGTCCACGCCCAGCGGCGGGTCGGGCGCGGGTGCGGAGAGCAGCCGCCGTAGCTCCCCGGCCACCTCGTGGGCGGCCGCGGTGGCGTCGCGGTCCGCGTCGTACACGAAAAGCACGTCGGCATCGGAGGAGTAGCTCATCTCGTACCCGCCGAGCCGGCCCATGCCGATGATGGTGAACGGCAGCCCGGAGCGGTTCGTGACGGCCAGCGTGGCGGCCAGGGTGGCGTCGGTGACGTCGGCGAGCGCGGCACCGACCGCGCCGAGGTCGACCAGGCCGAGCAGATCGGCGCAGGCGATCCGGAAGAGTTCCCGGCGGCGCAGGGCGCGGACGGCGGTGATCGCGGCGGCCGGTTCGCCGTGCCGGGCCGCGGCCGCGGCGAAGCCGTCGCGCAGCACCTCCGGGGGGCGGGGCGCGAGTTCCGCGTCGTCGGCCAGCAAACGCAACGCTTCCGGGTCACGGGCGAGCAGGTCGGTGACGTACCGGGACAGCCCGAGCAGCCGGGACAGCCGCAGCGCGACCGGTCCCTCGTCGCGTAGCAGCCGCAGGTACCACGGGGTCGCGCCGAGCTTCTCGGACACCTGGCGGTAGGCGAGCAGCCCCCGGTCCGGTTCGGGCGCGTCGGCGAACTCGGACAGCAGCACCGGCAGCAGCTGCCGCTGGATGGCCGCGGTGCGGGACACGCCGCCCGTCAGCGACTCGATGTGCCGCAGCGCGCCGGCCGGGTCGGCGTACCCGAGCGCCTCCAGGCGCAGCCGGGCCGCGTCCGGGGTCAGCCGCAGGTCGTCGCCGGGTACCTTGGCCACCGCGTCGAGCAGCGGCCGGTAGAGCAGCTTGGCGTGCAGCCGCCGGACCTCGGCCGCGACCGCGAGCCAGTCGGCGCGGAACCGCTCGACAGCGTCGCGACCTTCGCCGGCGCGGTACCCCAGGGCGTGGGCGAGCCAGCGCTGGCCGTCCGGGTCGGCCGGTACCAGGTGGGTGCGGCGCAGCTTCTGCAACTGGAGCCGGTGCTCGACGGTACGCAGGAACCGGTACGCCCGATCCAGCGCCTCGCCCGCGGCGCGTCCCACATAGCCACCATGTGAGAGCGCGTGTAGGGCGTCCAATGTGGACGGTGAGCGGAGTGTTTCGTCGGCGCGCCCGTGCACGAGCTGGAGCAGCTGCACGGCGAACTCGATGTCCCGCAGGCCACCCGGGCCACGTTTGATCTCGCGGTCGCGCTCCGCCCGTGGTACCGCCGCGACGATCCGTTGCCGCATCGCGCGGATGTCCGGTACCGCCTCGGGCCGTTCGGCGGCGTGCCAGATGAGCGGCTGCAACGCTTCCAGCCACTCGCGTCCCAGATCGAGGTCGCCGGCCGCCGGCCGCGCCTTGAGCAGCGCCTGGAACTCCCATGTGCGCGCCCACTTCTGGTAGTACGCGAGATGGCTGGCGAGCGTGCGGACCAGCGGCCCGTGACTGCCCTCCGGCCGCAATGCCGCGTCGACCGGCCAGGCGACCTGGCCGCAGATCTCCATCAGCCGCACGGCGACCCGGGTGCTCGCGCTCAGGTCCTCGTCGGCGCGCGCGACGAAGATGGCGTCCACATCGGACACGTAGTTAAGCTCGTTGCCGCCGCACTTGCCCATGGCGATGACGGCGAGCCCGGTACCGTCGCCGCCGGCGAGCCGGCACGCGGCCCGCAGCGTGGCGTCGGCCAGGGTGGACAGCGCGGCCATGGTCTGCTCGACGTCCAGCGCGCCGGTCAGGTCGCCGGCGGCGATCCGGAGCAGGCTGCGCCGGTACGCCATGCGCAGCCGCGGGACGGTCGTACCGTCGAACCGCAGCGCGTACCCGTTCGGCGCGGCCAGCGTGCGCCACTCCCCCGGGTTGGCGACCAGGTGATCCCCGAGAGTGTCCGAGGCGCCGAGGACGCCCAGCAGCCGGGCCCGCAGGCTCGGGTTGACCCGCAGGCGGAACAGCAGATCATCATCGTCGCCCTCGGCCAGCCGGTGCAGTTGCCGCAGCGCGAGGTCCGGGTCGGCGGTACGGCCGAGCGTGTCGAGGATCCCCTCGGCGCCGGGGTCGGCCGGCGCCCCGTCCCACAATCCAAGAGCGCGCAGAAGCTGCTGCGCCCGTCCCGGATCGGCGAGCCGGTACCGGGCCAGCGCCGCCGCGGCGCCGACCGGCCGGGCCATGCCGGGCGGGGTACTCATGGACCGCGCAGGGCCGGGAGCTCCCGGCCCGGACTGGTGGCCAGCGTGCCGAGCGCGATCGCGGCGAACCGGCGGGCGAACGGGCGCCACACCTCTTCCAGGTCCGGCATGACCGCGTCGCACGCGGCCACGACGTCGTCCGGCGCGATGCCCAGCTCGGCCAGCTCCGCCGCGGTGTCGGCGGCCCAGCCGGCCACCATCGCGGTGTCGCACTCGATGTGGAACTGCAGGCCCCAGGCCCGGGTACCGAGCCGGAACGCCTGGTGCGGGTAGTACGTCGAGGCCGCCAGAAGGGTGGCGCGCGGCGGCAGCTCGGTGATCTCGTCGCGGTGCCACTGGAGGACGTCCGGCGCCAGTGGTACCGGTGCCCACAGCACGTCGCGCTCGGCGGCGTCGCGGCGGGCGACCAGCCGCGGCCCGATCTCCGGCCCGGCCGGGCTACGCTCGACGGTCCCCGCGTGCGCGGTAGCGAGCAGCTGCGCACCCAGGCAGACACCGAGCGTGGCGACGTCGTACCGGACCGCCTTGCGCAGCAACCCCTCCAGGCCTGCGAACCACGGCGCGCTCGGGCTACCGTCCGGCGCCGGGTATGCGTGCTGTTTGCCGCCCATGACGACCAGGGCGGCGTACCCGTCCAGCGTCTCCGGCAGCGGGTCCCCGGCATGCGGCCGGCAGACCTCCAGGGTCAGGCCGCCCTCGGTGAGCCAGCCGCCGAGCCGGCGCACGTCGTCGGTCGGGTCGTTCTCGATCACGAGGGTGCGATTAGCGGCCACCCCACGAGGCTAGCGCCGAGGCGGGCGGCCTCTGGACTGAGGAGCGCAGCGACGAGGGAAGGGGTCGCCTGAGGAGCCTCGGCGCCGCGCGAGCGCAGCGAGCGCCAACGTAATAGCGCTAGGCTGCCCTTCGATGTCCATACTGCGGCCGCCCGCCCTGCGGCCCGGGGACACCGTCATGCTGGTCTCCCCATCGGGGCCGCCCAGCGCCGAACGGGTCGCCCGGGGTACCGATCTGCTCTCCGCCTGGGGCCTGCGGGTGGAACTGGGTGCCGACGTCTACGGGCGGCACAGCTTCTACGCCGGTACCGATTACCAGCGGCTCGCCGCCCTCAATGGCGCGCTGCGCGACCCGGCCGTGCGGGCGGTGATCTGCACCCGGGGCGGGTACGGCGTGCAGCGCATCGTCGACGGCGTCGACGTCGATGCGGTCCGGACGGATCCGAAGCTCGTCGTCGGGTTCTCCGACATCACCGCGCTGCAACTGGCGCTCTGGTGCCGGGCACGGCTGGCCACCGTGTACGGACCCGGGGCGGCGTGGATCGACGACCGTACCCCGCAGGTGTCCGCCCAGTCGCTGCGTGCCGCGCTGATGAGCACCGCGCCGATCGTGCTGCGGGCCGACCCGGCGGCCGAGACCGGGCCGGTGACGATGCCAGGGCCGGCGGTCACCGGTACCCTGCTCGGCGGCAACCTGTGCCTGCTCACCTCGACGATCGGTACCCGCGACTTCCCCGACCTGCGCGGCGCGGTGTTGCTGGTGGAGGAGGTCGAGGAGGCGCCGTACAAGGTGGACCGGATGATCACCCACCTGCGCCGGGCCGGCGCGCTGGACGGGGTGGCCGGCATCGTGCTGGGGCAGTTCACCCGGTGCGCCGACCTGTGGCCGGTGACCGTGGCCGAGGTGCTCGCCGAGCGGCTCGGCGACCTCGGGGTACCCGTCCTCGGCGGGCTTCCCGTCGGGCACGGCTACGGCCAGCTGACCGTGCCGCTGGGGGTACCGGCGACGCTCGACGTCGCCGCCGGTACCCTCACGGTCTCCTCCGCCGTGCGTCAGGAGTCCTGACCGGCCGCCGGGGTGTAGATGGCGAACTTGTTGCCGGACGGGTCGAGCAGGTGCGCGAACACCAGACCGTTACCGGCGTCGGTCGGCGGTACCAGCACCTTGCCGCCGGCCGCCTCGGCGGACACGCAGCTCGCCGCCACGTCCTGGACGACGATGTAGAACACCGCGTAGTTCGGCACCTGGCCGCCGGTCGGGAAGATCCCGCCCTTGATGGCGTCGGGCGCCGGGGTGGTGACGACGTGGTACGGCATCGGCCCGTCGTCCGCGGCGAACGACCAGCCGAACACGGTGCCGTAGAACCGCTGCGCCGCCTCGGGGTCGTCGGTGCCGATCTCGAACCAGCCGATCCCGTGGGTCATCGTGGACATCGAACTCTCCCTTGCTCGTCGGGTTGTCCCGATGAGCCTGCGGGGCGGCCGCGACACCGTCCTGTCGGTGTTTCAGACCAGTGCCGGGCTGCGGATCTCGCTGGGGATCTGCAGAGCCGCGAAGTCGACCGGGCGGGGCGTGACGACCTCGTCGATCTCGACCGGGTCCACCATCCGGTCCAGCCGGAAGCAGCGGATCGAGCGGCGCAGCCGGCACCAGCCGATCAGGTACCAGTGCTCGCGGCCGCCGACGTAGCCCATCGGTTCGATCAGGCGGATGCTGGCCGCCCCCTGCCGGTCCCGGTAGCCGAAGCGCAGCACCCGGTGCGCGGACAGCGCCCGGGCGACCGCAGCCGGTACCGCGGGCACCGACGGGTCGCCCAGCAGGATCACCCGGCCGGCCAGCTCCTTGGCGGCGGTGGCGTCGGGCGCCGGCATGACAGCGACCACCTTGCGCAGCGCCGACCGGGCCGCGTCGGCGAACGGGGTGCCGTGCAGGCCCTCCAGCGCGACCGCGATCGCCACCGCCTCGGCCGGCGAGACGTTGACCGGCGGCAGCGTGCGCGCCTTGTCCAGCACGTAACCGCCGGTGCGGCCGGGATCGGCGTAGATCGGCACGCCGGCCTGCTGGAGCGCGCCGATGTCGCGCTCGACCGTACGGCTGGACACCTCGAAGCGGCCGGCCAGCCAGCGCGCGCTGCGCGGCCGCGGGCTGACCGCGCGCAGCTCCTCGACCAGGGCGTAGAGCCGATCGGTGCGGTTCATGGCGGCAAGCTACCGCCCGGGTACGACAGGATTCACATAATGCCGAGGTAGCGCTCGCGCTCGTAGGGGGTGACCTGGCGGCGGTACTCCTCCCACTCGGCGCGCTTGTTGCGCAGGAAGAAGTCGAAGACGTGCTCGCCGAGGACCTCGGCGACCAGCTCCGAACCGGACATCACGTCGATCGCCTCGGACAGGTTCTCCGGCAGCGCGGCGTACCCCATCGCCGTACGCTCGGCCGCCGACAGCGACCACACGTCGTCTTCCGCCCCGGGCGGCAGTTCGTACCCTTCCTCGATGCCCTTGAGCCCGGCCCCGAGCAGGACCGCGAAGGACAGGTACGGGTTGCACGCCGAGTCCAGCGAACGGACCTCGACCCGGGCGGAGTTCGGCTTGCCGAACGCCGGTACCCGCACCAGCGCCGAGCGGTTGAGGTGCCCCCAGCACACGAAGGCCGGCGCCTCGGTGATCCGGTCCGGCAGCGCCTGCGGGAACAGCCGCTTGTACGAGTTCACCCACTGGTCGGTGACCGCCGTGTACTCCCGCGCATGGTGCAGCAGCCCGGCGATGAACGACCGCCCGACCTTGGACAGCTTCATCGGGTCGCCCGGGTCGTGGAAGGCGTTGTGCTCGCCCTCGAACAGCGACAGGTGGGTGTGCATCCCGGAGCCCGGCTGGTCGGTGAACGGCTTGGGCATGAAGCTCGCCTCCACGCCCTGCGACACCGCGACCTCCTTGACCACGTGCCGGAACGTCATGATGTTGTCGGCCGTGGTCAGCGCGTCGGCGTACCGCAGGTCGATCTCCTGCTGGCCGGGCGCCACCTCGTGGTGGCTGAACTCCACCGAGATGCCGATCCGCTCCAGCGCGAGTACCGCCTGCCGGCGGAAGTCGCGGGCCACCGCGTGCGTGGTGTGGTCGAAGTACCCGCCGGCGTCGACCGGTACCGGCGGCGACCCGTCCGCCGGCAGCGTCTCCAGCAGGAAGAACTCGATCTCCGGGTGGGTGTAGAAGGTGAACCCCTTCTCCGCGGCCCGGGAAAGCGCGCGGCGCAGCACGTGCCGGGGGTCGGCCCACGACGGCGACCCGTCGGGCTGCAGGATGTCGCAGAACATCCGCGCGCTCTCCCCGCTGCCGCCGCCCTCGAACGGGAACACCTGGAACGTGGTCGGGTCCGGCATCGCCACCATGTCCGACTCGTGTACCCGGGCGAACCCCTCGATCGCCGAGCCGTCGAACCCGATCCCCTCGTCGAACGCCGCCTCCAGCTCGGCCGGCGCGACGCTGACCGACTTCAATGTGCCAAGCACGTCGGTGAACCACAGCCGGACGAACCGGATGTCGCGCTCCTCAAGAGTGCGCAGCACGAACTCCTGCTGACGGTCCACGGTCCCACTCCTCGCCACGGCACAGTTTCTCCCGACTGCGTTACCGCGACGTTACGCCACCACCCGATCATCCGTTGGACGCGGTGGGAGGTGGACTGTGTTGGGCAGCGCCGTTCGCTGCGGCCTGGGTGGGGCCGCGCTGGGCCTCGCGACCCTCGCCGCGTTCTCCTTCGTCGGCGTGCCGGTCGTCCCGACCGGGCTCGAGGACGCCCTGCTGAGCGCCGAGGACCTGCCGCCCGGCTTCGCGCGGGAGGCCACGCCGCCGGGCCCGGCCGTCCCGGCGGGCTGCGCGGGGCTGCTCGCCGATCCGGCCGCCGGGTGGGCGGGGGCGGTCGAGCGGCGGTACCGGCAGGCGGGCACCGGCGCCCGGGTGTGGGAGGCGGTCGCCCGGCCGGACGGCGACGCGCTGTCCGACCTGCGCGCCCGGCTCACCGCGTGCCGGAACCTCATGACTCATCGGGTACCCGGTGGCGAGGTGTACGAGGTGGCCGGCGGGTACCTCGCCGCCGCCCGGGTCGGGCGGACCGTCCTGGTGCTGCGGTACCTGGGACCGCAGCCGGCCAGCGAGATCCTCGACACCGCCCTGGACAAGGTGGGGGCGGCTGCCGCCTGAGTGAGAATGGAGGTATGCCGACGCTGCGCCTCGCCCTCGCCCAGGTGGACTCGACCGTAGGAGACCTGCCCGGCAACGCGGCCACGGTCCGCGACTGGACCCGCCGCGCCGCCGGGGCCGGTGCCCATCTGGTCGCTTTCCCCGAGATGATGCTCACCGGGTACCCGGTGGAGGATCTGGTGTTCCGCGAGTCGTTCGTGGCGGCCTCCCGCGACACCCTCCACCGGCTCGCGGCCGACCTGGACCGCGACGGCCTCGGCGGGATCGCGGTCGTGCTGGGCTACCTGGACGCCGACGGCCCGGCGCGGCTGTCCGCCGAGGCGGCGCCGGACCGCGGGCCGCGCGACGCCCTCGCGCTGCTGCACGGCGGCCGGGTCGTGGCCACCTACTACAAGCACCACCTGCCCAACTACGGCGTCTTCGACGAGGACCGGTACTTCGTGCCCGGCGACACGCTGCGGGTGGTACGGATCGGCGGGGTCGACGTGGCGCTGACCGTGTGCGAGGACATCTGGCAGGCCGGCGGGCCGTTCGCGGTGGCCTGCAACGCCGGTGTCGGGCTGGTGGTGAACATCAACGCCTCGCCGTACGAGCTGAACAAGGACGACGTGCGGCTGGCGCTGGTGGCCCGGCGCGCCCGCGAGGCGTGCGCGGCCGTCGCCTACGTGAACATGGTCGGCGGCCAGGACGAGCTGGTGTTCGACGGCGACTCGATCGTGGTGGGCGGGGACGGCCGGCTGCTGGCCCGCGCGCCGCAGTTCACCGAGCACCTGCTCGTGCACGACCTCGGCCTGCCGGCCGGTAGCGAGGCCGATGACGAGGTCGACACCGACGTGCCGGCCGTGCGCGAGCCCATGCGGGTCGAGCGGGTCCACCTTTCCGAAGAGGTACCGGCACCGCCCGGCCGGCCCGACGGCGGGGGCATCGCCGAGCGGGTGGCCGACGAGGCCGAGGTGTGGCAGGCGCTGGTCCTCGGCCTGCGCGACTACATCCGCAAGAACGGCTTCCCGTCGGTGGTCATCGCACTGTCCGGCGGGATCGACTCATCGGTGGTCGCCGCGATCGCCTGCGACGCGGTCGGGCCCGAGCGCGTCGCCGGGGTGTCGATGCCCAGCTCGTACTCGTCGCAGCACTCCCGCGACGATGCCGCCGACCTGGCCAAGCGGACCGGCCTGGACTACCGGACCGTGCCGATCCAGCCGATGGTCGACGCGTTCCTGGCCAACCTGACACTGTCCGGCCTTGCGGTGGAGAACCTGCAGGCGCGGGTACGCGGGGTGATCCTCATGGCGCTGTCCAACCAGGAGGGCCACCTGGTGCTCACCACCGGCAACAAGAGCGAGCTGGCGGTGGGGTACTCGACGCTGTACGGCGACTCCGTCGGCGGGTTCAACCCGCTCAAGGACGTGCCCAAGACGATGGTGTACCGGCTGGCCCGCTGGCGCGACGAGGAGGCGGTCCGGCGCGGCGAGCAGCCGCCGATCCCGGAGAACTCGATCGTCAAGCCGCCCAGCGCCGAGCTGCGCCCGGGCCAGCTGGACGCCGACTCGCTGCCCGAGTACCCGGTGCTCGACGCGATCCTCGCCGGGTACATCGACGGGGACCTGGGGCGCGACGAGCTGGTGGCGGCCGGGCACGACCCGGCGACCGTGGACCGGGTGCTGCGGATGGTGGACCTCGCCGAGTACAAGCGGCGGCAGGCGGCACCGGGTACCAAGATCTCCATCAAGGCGTTCGGGCGCGACCGCCGGCTGCCGATCACCAACCGGTTCCGCGAGACCGCGCGGCCCGAGCCGGAGACGGTACCCACGGCGGGGACTGTGACATCCTCCACTGACCCCTGACCTGCACGCCTTCGAAGTGGGACCATCGAGACCTGGCCCGGGGACCGCGCGACGCGGCCTCGAGGAGTTGAGGAGACATCGATGTCCCAGCCTGAGGTGGCGTCCCTCTACGGCGGACCGGCCACCAAGCGGGTACGTACCCGTGACCTGATCCTCGCCAAGCAACGCGGCGAGCGGTGGGCCATGCTCACCAGCTACGACCAGTACAGCGCCGGCCTGTTCGACGCGGCCGGGATCCCCGTGCTGCTGATCGGCGACTCGGCCGCGAACAACGTGTTCGGGTACGAAACCACCCTGCCGGTCACCGTCGACGAGCTGCTGCCGCTGGTTCGGGCGGTGTCGCGGGCCACTCGGCGTGCCCTGATCGTCGGGGACATGCCGTTCGGCTCGTACGAGGAGGGGCCGACCCAGGCGCTGCGTACCGGCGTCCGGTTCCTCAAGGAGGGCGGCGCGCACGCGGTGAAGCTGGAGGGCGGCCGGCGGGTCGCCCCGCAGATCGCCGCCATGACCGCGGCCGGGATCCCGGTGATGGCCCACGTGGGCTTCACCCCGCAGAGCGAGCACGTGCTCGGCGGGTACCGGGTCCAGGGGCGCGGCGACGCGGCGGAGGACGTGGTCGCCGACGCGCACGCGGTCGCCGAGGCCGGGGCTTTCGCCGTGGTACTGGAGATGGTGCCGGGCGAGGTGGCCAAGCGGGTCACCCACGACCTCGCGATCCCCACGATCGGGATCGGCGCCGGGCCGGACTGCGATGCCCAGGTACTGGTGTGGCAGGACATGGCCGGCCTGCGTACCGGCAAGGCGCCGCGCTTCGTCAAGCGGTACGCCGACCTGGCCGGGGTGCTGACCGATGCGGTACGGCGCTTCGCCGAGGACGTCCGCGACGGCGAGTTCCCCGCCGGGGAGCACACGTTCTAGATCCCGAAGGTCTCCGCGAGGCCGGTCCGGCCGGCGTCGGTGAGCCGTAGCGCGCGCTCACCCGGTACCCGCCGGGCCAGCCAGCGCAGTTCCATCAGCCGGCCGCACACGGCGGCGCCCAGCGCGCCCGCCAGGTGCGGCCGGCGCTCGGTGAAGTCGATGCACAGCCGCGCGAAATGGCGCCGGCTGGCTCGGGCCGCCTCGACGTCTATCTCCAACTCGCCGAGCACCTCTCACCGGCGGGCGCCAGCCGGTAGCGTAGGCCGCCGATCGTTCGGCCCGCGCCGAAGCGTTCCAGCCGTAGCCTCGGGCCATGGACGATCTCCCCGAACTCGTACCGGCAGCCGTCGACGAGGTACTCGCCATCGCCCAGGGCTGGCTCGGCCGACGGCACGTGGACGCTGCGCCAGGTGGTCGAGCACGTCGCCGAAGTGACGTACTACGCGCGGATGATGTCCTAACGCGGATTTCCGCGCAGGAGGATCGACACAACCGGATCTCCAGGCTGCTTGACGCAGCCGTTCGGAGATTCCTGCTACTGACCTGGGCGGACATCGGAGAACTGTCCACAAGGGTCAGTCATCGTTGTTGCGCCGA
>WNGR01001651.1_pt1 | contig 26740 bp, 32 predicted proteins | sample 5407581 | NCBI WGS metagenome assembly WNGR01 (sample SAMN13153383, study PRJNA577476) | soil metagenome | isolation source: 80 cm soil or saprolite under Garry oak tree replicate 2 | place: USA:California | collected 2016-06-15
TAGCCCACTTGGGCAAAGACAGTTTCAGCAGCATCAAGGATGGAAGCGATGCGCTGGATCCCTCGCGTTCGTCGCTGAACGGGCTGTGGGTGTTTCCGCTGATCCATACTGTGCATCAATCCTTCGTTTCAGAGAGCGCCCGATTGCGCTTGTCTCTGGTCTCTCCGACAAACCTCTTGACAATACGAGTAAAAAATCGTATAGTTACTTGCGAGAGCGAATAAAAACTCGCTTATTTAGTATAGCATAGCAGGACAGCTTTGTCCACGAGAACAGAAGAGGATTGCAGATGATCATTACAACAAATCGGTACGTTGTGAAAGCAGCATACGCGGAACAGAACCAGGAGCATATTCGCCGGGTGATGGATGAACTCCGAGCCTTAAACCGGACTGATCTCAAGTATAGCGTCTTTGTGGAAGACGACGGAAAAACATTCATTCACTTGCGTTTTTGCGCGAACGAAGAGGCGAGCAAGGTGTTTGACACGCTGGGAACCTTCCAGGCGTTTCAAGCAGCGCTTCTTACGTGACCATCCACCACTTCGACCGTGGGTCGAAACGCCGGCCCGTGATGCGGCCCTTAACGGTCACGCCGTTTCGGCGCAGCTCAGATCGAACTCGCAACTGGCGAACAGCCGCGTAGATGCAGAGGATTCCCAGGAAACCTATCGAGAGAGCGATGGCGCCAACTACAATGAAAAAATCAATTCCTGGCGATTGACGTATCGTGGTCGCCACGTTTTGGAGGAGACTGATGGCACCAACACCATTGATCAAGTCGCTCATGGATTGCATCTGCTACATCAAACGTACTTGTAAGTGAATACAAGTGCGCTCTTTGTTGTTCCTGGTTCATCCCCAGAAGCCTCAAAGCGATGGCTTTTTTGGTCTTACTCCAGGTCCCCAGGCCGTTTTCCGTGTAGAGTAGGCCGCCAGCGAGGTACTGCGGTTGCAATCCTTTTCTGTCGGCCCCTCCGCCAAACGCAGCGTGCATCTTTCAATGCACTGCGCTTTCCAGTTGTTCATTCCGATATCTTCTGTCGTGTAGGCTGTCCTGTGTGGATAGCCTTGTGACAGCGGCGACAAATCACCAGCGTCTTTCTCCGACGGGCTATCATGACTTTCACCCATCGGGGTCGATCTTTCTTTCCCTTTTCGAGGTCTGCGAGTTTGTGGACGTGATGAACTTCGACGTTTTCTCGTGATCCGCAGAGTTCGCAGGTGTCGGCAAGGAGTCGTTTTACTAACTCCGTGCGTTCGGTTCTCTGGTATAGGGGTATTTGATCGATGATTGTGATGACTTTCTGTCGCTTGAGCGCTATCGCCCCAAATCTGGCTACGAGCGGCTTTTTTCCCTCACGTTGGACTTGGATTTCCAGGCAAGTATAGGTTACTCCATCTTTTGTCTGGAAGCTTGCCTTATATTTTTGCACCTGAACCATCATGCTTGTTCTGTGCTTGTAGGCAAGCGTCTTGAGTAGTGATCTCCTTGCGACCCAGTGGAGTTTCCAGAACCAGGAGACATTCTGAGCTAGCAGGTAGTATTGCACTATTCCCCGATGTTCCTGCTGATACCGTTCAATGATGGTGAAATCATCGTCGTCCAGCATCTCGGTACGATGAATGGATTTTCCTGCCCGTAGATAAGGGATGCATTTGCTTTCGACGACATCTGGTGGCACGAGGAGCGCGAGGTGTCCGTTCGCACTTCGGCGTTTCTGGGTGTGTTTGGTGTCGTTTTGTTGGTTCACAATGTGGTAGTTGAGGAACCGCGCTGCGTGAGTGCTAGCGTGGGTAATCAGCGTTTTTTCCTGGGACATTTCGAGCTTGAGTGTCTCGCGCAAGAAGTGACTCAGCTGTTGCTTGATTTCTTCAGCTTCCTGTCGTGTTCCTACGAAACCAAAGAGCGTATCATCCGCATAACGAACATAGTGGAGCCGCCGGTATCCTTCGTCGTGGGGATCGAGCGAGGGGAGCTTTTGGAATTGTTTACGCAATTCTTTGGCTTCCTCTATTCTTCCTTTTCGTCTGAGATAACTGGCTTTTTCGCTTAGTTTGTTGTATATCGGATTGTCTGCTCGTTTCCCTCCTCGTGTGTATTTAGGCATTAACACGTGTTCAACATACTGGTCGAGCTTGTCGAGATAGATATTGCTGAGTATCGGCGAGACCACGCCACCCTGTGGGCATCCGCTCAGGGTCTTGCTGAACGTCCATTCCTCGAGATATCCGCTTTCGAGCAAGTGTCGAACGAGCCTGAGAAACCGTTGGTCGTGGATCTTTTCCGCGAGGATGGCAAGGAGGACATCGTGATTCATCGTGTCGAAGAATTTAGCGATATCGCCTTCCACGAACCAGCGAGAGCCAGTCCATTTGGTCTGGATCTCTTGCAGGGCCGTGTGACATCCTCGATTGGGGCGAAACCCGTGGGAGTGTTCGCTCATTTGCGGCTCGTAGTATGCTTCCAGGATGGAACGCATGACTTCTTGCAGCAACTTATCCTCCCAGGTGGGTAGGCCCAGAGGTCTTTGACCACCTTTCTTTTTGGGAATGTAAACGCGCCGTACCGGCGTCCATCGATGTCTTTCATGACGCACCTCGTCAATCAGCCGCTCGATTTTTGCCATCGACATTGCATCTACGGTTTCGTCGGTTGTTCCTTGGGTCATGGCTCCCCTGTTTTTATACAGGCGGCCATAAGCCCGTAGGTACAAATCCGGGTTGTACAGCATGCGATACACGTCGTCCAAGGGCAATCCTTGTTTGCCGCGTTCTCGGACGATTGCTAAGACAGTTTCGGCGTCCCTCATCGCGAGTACCTCGCTGTGCTTTTCAAGCTGAACTCCCTGCCGTCCTTCGCCATGTTCTCAGCTTTCCTGAGATCGGACTACTATGACGGCTCCGTTATCATAGACCTCTCGGTCCTTAGACAATCCCATGTTCCGCTGGTGATCTACGTGTCGAGCGTCCCTTAGGTAGTCTTTTCATCCCTTGAGCTGCCCCGTCGGCAGTTCTGTCGCTCCCTAGAGGTGCATATATCGACCCGACATATATATGCAGGGGGTGATGCCGGTATCAAACGCTTTCCGGCAGGTTGGCTACTGAACCCAGTCAGGATTGGACTTTGAGCAGTATAGCCCTTACCATAGGACGCAGGTCTCGCCACCCCTTTCCTCTTTGCGTTTTGAGGAACTGTGGCTTTGCCAACATGCTATTTTCCCGTTCCATCTTTCGATGTCAGGTAGGTTGGTTGACCTTAGAAACCTCCTCTAAGTTTCTGCTGATTGCATCAGCGATAGATCATCATGTGACATGGCGCACCTGGTCGTAGCCACTACCCCGGACGGCGTGTTCAGGTTCAGGCCGAACACGCGAAGAGCCTCGAAGAGGATATTCAGCGCGGCATTCTCGTCTCGATCCCCGCTAGAGCCACAGGTGGGATTCGGACAGACGAAAACCCGATCAGCCAGCGTGGGATCTTCTTTGCGCGCCCCACAACAGTGGCAGAGTTGACTTGACGGGAAAAACCGATCCACTTTGAGGAGCATCCCGCCAAGCCTGGGCACCTTGCTTTCTAGCAAAGCGAGCAGCTTGCCCACCGCCGCATCAGAGAACGAACGAGAAAGGCAGCGATTGCGGATGAGGCCTTTCACGTGCAGATCCTCGACCGCGACGATGCCAGAGGTTGTGGCGATCTGGGTCGTCACCTTGTGGAGCCAGTCGAGCCGGATACAGGCAATCTCATGATGCAGTCGCCCCACCTTGTCCTTCGTCTTCTGCCAGTTTTTGCCGCCTTTGGTGCGTCGTGCCAATTCCTTATTCAACCGGCGCAGCTTCTTCAACTGCTGTTCAAGCGGTCTTTGGTTCTCATACCGCCTGCCATCAGAGAGCGTTGCGAGCCGATTGAGACCGACATCCACACCCACCGCAGGGTTCGTGTTGCAGACGAGTTCATCAGGCATCTCCACCGTAATGGAGACAAACCACCAGGATGCCGTTTTTGAGATGCGAGCGGACAGAATCTTGCCTGTGAAACGCAAGGACTCAGACATGTTCACCCGTCCGAGCTTTGGCACGCTGATCCAGTGGTCACCCACGGTGAATTTATGGTTGGCCAGATAGAACGATTGGCGCGAGCGCTTCTTGCTCTTGAATTTCGGATAGCCCGTTTTGCGGCCGGCTTTGCGTCCCTCAAAGAAGTTCTTGAAGGCCGCCGCTACATCCATGAAAGCCCCCTCAATGGCGCACTTGGTGACATCATAGGTCCAAGGCAACTGCTCGCGCCGAAGCGCGTGGAACTGCGTGCGCAGTTTGAGCGCTGACGGCTTCTCGCCAGCTTCGTCTAGCCTCTTCCACTCGACTACTGCCCAGTTGAAGGTGAAGCGGGCGGTCCCTGCGGCCCTGGCGAAGTACTTGGTTTGTTCAGGCGTTGGGTTGAGCCTGATCTTGTGCGCTTTGATCATCCTGAATCGCCTTCTTGAGCGCCTTTCTGCAGGTCCGCAATCCCTACAAACGTGAGCTAAAACCATGGGTAATGGTGATCAAATCCTGGACCAACTCTTGCTCTGGACTGAACTCTTCCGCGTTCATGACCAGCAACTCGCGACTTCTGGGTGCGACAAAGATGAACCAACAGGTGGTAGCCGAAGCGGGCAAGTCGGTCTTGATGCGCTAGCACCACCCGCTCCACCTGTCCATCCAGAATGGCATCGATGTTAACACATATTCGCGTAGAAAATCAACAGCTAGCTAGAGCTCCTTGCCTCTATGATATCACCTCCACTTGAGCGCCATCTCGCAGGTAAACATCTTCATCTCTTTGCCGCCATTCTCCGGCGTTTGTATAAGCACTTGCTACAACCCTTCGTCCTTTGAATCGTAAAGAATGAAAGCAGAACAGTCAACCCGTTAAAGCCAGGAAGATGGAACATATGCATACACAAAGCTACAAAGAGCAACTCCACGCTCCCTTTGATTGGTATCGTAAGATGCGCAACACCCAGCCCGTTTTCAAGAGCCCTGACTGGGGCGGCTGGCAGGTCTTTCGCTACGCCGACGTGTCGCGTGTCCTCTCGGAGTATGCGACCTTCTCGTCCAGCGGCCAGCGGATAGAAAGCGCTGAAGGCTCCACGGACGAGACCGACCCATTCGAGTCCAGCATTCTGCGCATGGACCCGCCGCGCCATCGCCACTTGCGCAGCCTGGTTTCGCAGGCCTTCACTCCGCGCATGGTGGCGCAATTGGAGCCGCGCATCAGCGCCATTACCAACGACCTGCTGGACCATGTTGTCGCCTCGGGTGAGATGGACGTGGTGCGCGACCTGGCCTATCCCCTGCCCGTGACCGTCATTGCCGAACTGCTGGGCATCCCTGCGGAACTGCGCGAGGATTTCAAACGCTGGTCGGATGCCCTCATCACCGATGACGGGGACACGTCGGAGGAGGAGCGCAAAGCACTCTTCCAGGAGGTCCAGGGCATGTATGTCTACTTCACGCAGGTGCTTGAGGAGCGCAGGCAGCATCCGCAGAACGACCTGGTCAGCGCGCTGCTGGCGGCTGAGGTCGATGGGCAGGGCTTGAGCAACATGGAGCTGCTCGGCTTCTGTGGCCTGTTGCTGGTGGCGGGCAACGAGACGACGACCAACCTGCTCGCCAATATGATCCTCTGCTTCGACGAGCATCCCGACGTGGTGGAGCGACTGCGCACGAATCGCGCACTGGTACCGGGTGCCATCGAGGAGAGCCTGCGCTATTACTCGCCGGTGAAGGCGATGGTGCGCATTACGACAACCGAGACGATGCTTGGCGATCAACGTATCGGACCGGATCAGTTTATCGTGGCTTATATCGGCTCGGCCAACCGCGACGAGGCCGAGTTTCCCGATCCTGATCGCTTCGACATTGAGCGCGAGCCCAATCGTCACATTGCCTTCGGCCGTGGCATCCATTTCTGCCTGGGCGCTCCCCTGGCGCGCCTGGAGGCGAAAGTCGCGCTCAATGCCATGCTCGACCGCCTGCCTGGGCGCTGGCAGGTGGCTGATGAGCCGCTTGAGATGATCAAAAGCTTTGTCATCTTCGGCGCAAAGCGATTGCCTATGACGTGGGGCGTATAATGCCTCTTGTTAGTCTTGCCAGTCCTGTCTGTAGCTTCACGCCTCCTATCTTGCTCGGAAAGCACTTGCGAGAGGCTGGAACTAGGTGGGTAGCAGGAACTCAATCTGGTACTTTGCTGCTAGTGTCACTAACTTTTGTATATCAGGTGGTTCAAAAGGAGGAAGTGTCATGGTTTGCGCAGGTTCACCCATCTCTTCAATAAAGTACTCAAACCCTAAAGGACCGCCTGGAGAGGTGATGATCTCCAATTTCAGTGGTGTTGCTTCTCCCGCTTTGAGGGTATGGACGATGCCCCGTGGTAAGAACACGTAGTCGCCAGGAGATGCGCTCCAAGTCTGGTCCCCGCAAGTGATGGTTGCCGTGCCTTCGAGAATGTGGAGCGTCTCATCTTGCTTATAGTGAAGGTGTGGGGGCGGTCCCGATCCCGGGGGTTGGGTGCTGATTTGAAGCGCGAAGGCGTTTTCTGTCTGTTCACTGGTCAGCATGATAATGACTAATGCACCCAGAAACCAGAACGCTTTTCCTTCCTCTGGAGCGTGAACAAATCCTCTCAGTTCTTGTGCCATAGTGAGCCTCCTTCATGTTGTTTTCTTTTGGTAGCCAGAACAATTTCCAATTCCCTCCTCATGAGGATCAGAGTGAACTCCTAATACTATCCAGTGTCAATCCTTGCCCAGAATATCACATTTCCTGTACGAGTAAGTATGATAGAGGACTACATACAGGCTACCTCGCGGCAGAGGCTGGAGAGAACGGCTTGTATTTTTTCACGCCTCTTGGTACACTATAAACACAGCCGTCGCAAAGACGCCCCGCCCGCCTGGAGGGTTGAAAACATTTCGTTACGTTTGGGAATAGGCTTTGGTCATTAGGAGACACAGCATATGAACTTGCATATACATGGGCATGTTTTGCCAGGAGACAAAGAACAAGACATGTACGTTGTGAATGGTCACATCACATTTCAGAAAGTAAAAGATGCAAAGACTGTGGTAAAGGATGGCTATATTCTTCCTGGCCTGGTTGATAGCCATGCTCATCTTAGTCTTGCCAGTCCTGCAGGTGATGAAGCCTCTAGTGAAGAAAGAGTTCGCGCGAGTGCGAAAGAGCATTTACACGCCGGGGTACTCGCTATTCGTGAGCCGGGGAGTCCTGATTATGCTTCCAAAGAGATACGTCCGGATGAGGGATTGCCTAGAGTCCAGACTGGAGGAAGATTTTTAGCTCCACCAGGCAGGTATTTTCCGGGTCTTGCCTGGGAGGTAGAAGAGGATAATCTTCCAGGCGCAGCTGAAGAAGAAGCTCGCAAAAGTGGTGCATGGGCAAAGATTATTGGCGATTTTCCGAGTGAGGATGGTCGTTTTCACCCAAACTTCCGTTTGGAAACACTCAGGCAGGCAGCCGAGCGCGTTCATAAGGTAGGTGCGAGAATTGCCATTCACTCAGTCATCCCGGAGAGCATTGAAATGGCTATTGAGGCTGGATTTGATTCCATAGAGCATGGCACGATGTTAGAAGCTACCCACATTGTTGAAATGGCTCGGCGAAAAATAACACTTGTTCCAACAATGATTATTAGAGAGGGTATCTTAGAGTTGGTGCGTGGGTTCGGACTAACGGCTGATGAGTCCAGGAGAGTGGAAATTGCTGTAAAGAAGCAGGCAGAGATGGTGCGAAAGGCTGTCGAGGCTGGTGTTATGGTGTTGGCAGGGACAGACGCTGGTATGGTGGCGCATGGCATTGTTCGCAGAGAGATAGAGAATTTTTTTGAGGCTGGAATTCCTGGGGAAATAGCATTGGGAGCAGGTTCATGGAGTGCCCGGGCGTTTTTGGGATTGCCGGGAATTGAAGAGGGAGCGCATGCAGATCTGGTGGTATTTGCGAAGGACCCACGACAGGACAAAGAGGTACTGAGCAAGCCAACATTTATTATGCTTGATGGCCAGCAGGTAAGGACCTGAGAATGCTTGAAGTTTATCCAAATTTATTCGTGGGCAGTATGGTCGACTATGAAACCATCGTCTCGAGTCAAACGGGTTGGGCTATAGTTCATGCTTGCAAGGAGCCATATCATCGTAAGGCGGTGGGTTACTGGCTGTGGAGCGCTCCTAAGAGCCATCCCGAGTGCCTTATTGCACGTAGGGGAAACAGGGTAATGGTGTGCCTGCTTGATCTGCCTGTTTCTCTGTTCATCAAGAAGGCGATGATAGACCAGGTGTTGGATTTCATTGATGAGATGCGGGCCAGTGGTCTGAAGGTGATGGTTCATTGTGTTGCGGGGCGGTCGCGTAGTCCTTCTATTACTCTGCTCTACCTGGCTACTCGACTGAATGTTCTTCCGACAGACTCGTTTGAAGCTGCGGAGGAGGCTTTTAGACGTCTCTATCCCAATTATAGTCCTTCGAGGGGTATTCGTGAGCATATAAGGCGGTATTGGCGGGAGTATTGTGATGATGGGAGGAGGTGTCGGGTCTAGTCTGAGTTCCTTGATTTGCAGTGATTATTATCTTCGACGACGGGCCTCTTCACGAATAGCTTGTAGATTGATCAGTTCTGCTACTTCGTAGGAGGTTGGCGTACTACCAGGCAGGGGACGAAGGCGTATCAATGATGGGAAGTGACCGATACGCCCGTGGAGTTCGGCGAGGAGAACGAAGGCTGCGGGTGCGTAGCCGGGTGGGTTGATGAGGAATGGTCGTGCTTGCCACTCTTCGGATGATAGACCGACGGCGTCTACAACTGCGGTGATTTGTGGTTCTAGTGGTTCTGATTGGTCGATTTGGATAGGGATGGTCCGAACCTCTTCAATAGAGGTGTAAGCGAGCGCTTCGATCTGCGCTCGCTGTTCGGGTGTAAGTGGGTGGGTGAAGTTTAGGATGAGCATTACTTGAGCTCCAGTATTTCTTTCGTCTTTTGGTACTCAATCCCCTCGATATAAGTCTCTCGTAGCTATGATGCGAGCTTGTGAATGCTCTTTGAACCAGCGTTGGCTCGGATAGGCGTATTCGACGGATGCATCGGGAGGCCATTGCCAGATACGGTAGAGTTGCTGTAGGGCCGGTTGCGCGCTGAAACGCTGCCAATGTTGGCCAACTCGTGGATCATCAAATGAGGCCATCTGCTCATTCACCAAGGCAGTTATTTCATCTATGCCATACTTCGACATGCCACGATCAGAGCGAAACGCAGTGTAACGTTTGGAGTAGTCAACCAGGCCCAGTTCGGTCGCATCGATCCGCACGCTACCTAAGCCAATTGGTTTAGCATAGCCGATTTTGTGGCGCATATCTGCTTGCAATACAATGGCGAGCATGAGAGCTGAGAACTCATCGGCTTCCAGGTTGGTGAAGTCGATACGAGCCGAAAATTCTGTTCCAACATCAAGTGGCTCGATGTACTGATTGCGATATTCTCCTGGTTTATTGCGTATCTCTATCAGACGGTTCTCAGTACGCGGTTCGTCGGAGTGATGGAAGTAGAACTTTCTGCCCGCGATGTAGCGGCCTTGTGGGTCAAGGTAGAAGGCGCGATGGCGTGGTTTAGGCGTGTCCAGCACGGCGGTATAGATGGGTTTGTAGAAGCGAAGGCTATCTTCGTAGATCACTGCATCCCCGATGTTGACCTTGCCTAGAAATACTGGCGCATTTCTCTGTCCGGCTTGCATCATCCCGAAGAGTCGACAGGCAATACAGAGGGAGGTGTTGTTCTGGCAATATGCGAAATCAGGTGGCACAGGGTTTTGTGTGTACTCACGGGGCATGTGAAACACAGTCATACAACCACTACAGAGAGTTTCGACGACGCTCCGCAGCAATCCCTTGAGAGAGGTTCCCGGTATAATCTGCTCACCTGCTTTGTTGCGAATATGTTCTCCTGGATAGTGCGGGTCTTGCACAGGTGAGCTGGCGTCACGAATGAATAGCGGTGTCTCGGCCTTTATATACAGGTAGAGATAGCCGGAGTATAGCTTACCAGGATGCGCCTTATCGGGTGCGAGAGCGTTGTGCCAGACGGGTCTACGCCGCTCTGGTGGATGCGCTGTATCTATGGGCACAAAATCATAGGGATTCATGCTTTATTTGCTCCTGTTGACTCTGATTGCTTCTGGAAAGGTACAAGGTTTTTGAAACGATAGGCGAAGTTCAGTGCCGTATCGGGGTCTATATATTCGCATATGACCAGATGTACTCGTTCCGCGTCTGCCAGCGTAGGTAACTGCGGGTAACGCAACAGGCGCGGAATACGAACCTCTGCGAAATCTCCTGCTTGCGCTGCCGAACCGATACGATCTAGCTGTTGCTGCTCCAGCCTTTTCCCGAACAGGAAATATTCTCTGTCTCTGGGAATATAGGCGTCTAACATGGTTTTGCTGGCGTCTTTTAGTACCGGTTTATATTTCCTGGACCCTGTATAGACAACCTGTATATTTGTATCCTGTCGCTCCCAGCGCAGTTCGCCCAGAGCATGAAAGATACGCCCCGACGTGTAGGGCGTGAAATCGAAGGTAGGATCAAAGAACGCGAAGTGCAACAAATCTTGTCGCGCATGCTGTTGGATGACACGACGAGGCTGCTCCTCTAACAGCATGAGTGTGGGAGTGTCGAGCGACGTGTTGTGCGGGATGTTGCTATTATAGGCTTGAATGAACGATGCGAAATCCTCTCCTTGTATTATCCCCGCCAGCAGTAGTTCGCCCGTTGCCAGTTCGGTTTGCGTTGCCTGTGTCATCACTAGCTCCTTTGTGACACACCTGTCGGAGTCTCCGGCGCGCTCGTCAACTCTTGCATTCGTACCACAAACGCTTCGATACTCTGTCCCTTGAGGTTCTTCAATGCCTCACCTTTGAAGATTCGCGTGTTCCGAATGCCGCTCGGCACATGTGCTACCCTCGATGACAATTTGAGTATGTCATCGGGTTGCGTGTCATGTGTTGTCGCCTCTTCTCCTAGCCAGCTTCCTAGCCCCCATAGTTCGTCATCCTTTTCTCCGTTCTTGCTTGTTCGCGCTGTACTCAGCAACACACCACCCTTATGTGACCCCTCATCCTGCTCATTGATGCTGGCCTTGACCTTGCCTAGTCCACGCGAGCGACCAGAGCCGATGCGAATCAGTTCGTCTTCCAGGTCCTGGATAATGACGAAGAGCATTCCAAGTTGCCAGATTTCAAAGTTGCGCAGATGAATTTCTGTGGTGAACGTCGTTCCTTCGGTCACGACTTCCAGGTCGAATTTCGCGCCTCCCCCTGTGCCACCGGTGAGTCTGTCGATGGCGATACCATCACGGTGCTCGATGAGCTTCTTTTCCTCATATGCTTTCGCTGGCAAGTAGGCATCCTCGACGGCGATGCGTCCAATGTATGAGGTTGAGCCGAAGAGACGACAGGTGGGGCATGAAGCGGCGTACACAGCGTGTGGGGGCATGTCTTTTTTGAAGCGGGAGCTACAGGAAGGACGATAGAGATGCCTGTCATCCCGTGCATCTTCTCTCTCTGAGAGTGGATTGCATGCCACACGCGGCTTGATGCTGTTGACGACCTTCTCAATATGGCTGCGGAAGACACCTTTTAAGGAGCTGCCGGGAATATAGACCTCTTGTTGCCCATTGTGATAGGTCATCACGGGAGCCATATCAGCACCAATCACGGTTGCATAGCCCGTCTTGACCAGTAGCGGTCCCTGTGTGGTGATATCCAGGCGCAGGCGCGCCTCGTTTACTAGTGCTTTTAACATATTCTCTCCTCCTCTATTATGAATTGGCAGTCGCATGATCAAACAGCGAATCGATATGCTGCTCGAAGAAGGACTGTACGTTTTCGATAGGCATAAGTCCCTTTTCTCGCAGTAACAGGTAACGTTGCAGGCGTCGCTTGCGCTCCGCATCGTCTATGCCGGAAAGCTCCAGGTAGCGAATCTCCAAATCGTTGAGGATACACGCTCCTAGTCCACGCGAACGCAGACCGCCGACACCACTGGAGCCACTCACGAACTCGCCGAGTCCGATACTAATAAGCTGTAAGTCTTGCGGGGTGGCATTCTCGATCACCAGGTGCAGTCCGAAGACTGTGGTGGATGGCACGACCTCGAAATCATATTTCGCGCCACTTTTGGCCGTCTCGCTATCCCGATCAATGGCGACGCCATCGCGTATTTGAGTCGTCCCGCTCCATTCATCGTTGATGAGATAGAGGTCATTGACAGTAATACGCGCGGCGGCGAAGGGCGAGCCGAAAAGCTGGCAGGTCTGGCAGAGACTCTTACGTGCGTCCTCTAAAATTTTCTCACTGTTGTTGGGATTAGCGCGGCGTGCATCTGCTATCTTCCTCTGACGTGCCGTTGGGCACGTCTCATCCGGCATTTCTTGGGTGGGTAGTCCACATGAGTGCAGACCGAGATCGGTGGGGAGACTTGCCACCATCTTCTCTATTGTGCTACGTAGCGTTCCTTTGAAGCTTGAACCGGGGATGAAGGGTAAGCCCTCCGGTGTCAGCACGACGGGGCTGTCCGTGTAACTGAGCGTCACCTTGCCGCCGCCTATGTGCAGACCTGTCCTCATCTCTAGCTTGCCATCGAAGACGTAGCGATTGCGTAACTCGTAGCGCATCGGCTGTGTAGATTGTGTGTATTTCGTCGAATCCTGTGTCATTGTACCCTCCCCTGTCGTGTTGCCGGACCCCGATAGTTCCCTTGAGGTCTACCCTGATTTCTCGTATTGTCGCGGTCTGCATCCTGAACGGCTCTTGTAGCTCCCATGTAGGCATTCTCCGCCAGAACGTGCTGGATGAATTCGCGCGCGAGCAGCATCTTGAGCGTTTGCACATCCTCTCGTGACGGCTGCTCCGCTCTCGATTTCATGATGGGCGGTACATATGACTCTATTCTTTGCAACTTTTGGCCAAGTTCTCGATAGAATATAGGGATATGGCGCTCTTTAGGTGGCCACGTTCTTCGGTCACGTTGACGAGCCACAAACCTTTGCAGTTGGTCATACGTGTTCGCTAGTGAGACATTAAGCAGGCCATTAGTTTGCTTCTGCGGAAGCTGGTTAGCGATACCTCGCATAAACTCAACCGCTTGTGGATAGAGTTCTGTATCGCTCAAGAGCCGTATCTTCTTTTGCTCTTTTTCGGTTATCATGGTTTAATTCTTTCCTCTATCAGGCTCATTTCGTACTCATACCGCACGACAAGTTGGCGAATTAACTGACGGATGAGTTGCAGGTATACCTCTTGCCGCTCTTGCTTGCCCTCATCGGTCGTACTATCAATGAAGCCATTACAAACATTGTTAATAAATGTTTCAAGCCCGCTCTCTATGTCCTTTTTTAGTACTTCACCGAAGAGTTCTCCCTTTGCTCCCACTTTCTTCTTCCATCCTTGTTCACCTTTTTGATGCGCGGTCTGTTTCTTGATGTAGTCTAATATATCAGTTACTTTCAGCGTCGTCTCGGCAATATTTTCCAGGCCCGTCATCTGCGATCTATGTCGCTCCTGCTTCTCGCTTCCCTGTTCCTCTCTGAAGGACCGTACGGCGAGCATGCCTAAATCCTGTGACTTCTTATAGAAGTCTTCAGACCCGGCTTGCTTATTGACTCGTATGATAAGCTCGATGCGTTTTTTCATACTTGCTCTCTTTCTAAATGAAAAGGGTCGGAAATCGAGATACGCCCGAACCCCTCCGAACGGCGACGTCCAATGCCCGTCTCCTCAAGTGTGTACAGTGCTTGTTGTAGCGCATCATCCAGTGCAGAAGAGCAGGAAAACAGAAAGGTAGACCCTGTCTCTAGCGCGTAGTCGTTCATACGCGGTGTCCCCCACAGTTCATTCCAACCCGTGATGCGCTGTATGCCCGTCGCTTGATACGCTCTCTTGAATGTGTTGCCTGGCTGATTCAGCATTTTACCGAGCATCGCTCCATCGAGCGACTTGCGATAGCGTAAGAACTGGTCACACAGAATACTCGCCGAGTAGAGTGTAACGGCAAAGTAGAAAGGGGCAAGGCTGACTGCATGGGAATCCTGTGCCTGCTTTCTGAGCGTGGCATCGAAGTTGACGAGTCTTTCTATAAAGTGAGCGATGTTCTCGCGTCGTACCTCACGGGTAGCGACCTCGACGCAACCCAAGCCGCGCGTGCGCCCGGTGCCAATACGAATGACATGTTCATCATTGGCCTCTTTGACAAACTTCACGAATGTGTCAGCAAGTTCATCGGGCAACAGTACTTCGCCCCAAAGGCGCATATTCTCGTCGAAGACCTCGCGGTTGTAGAGGATGCCGTCCTCGACGACACCCCAATCACGGTTGATGCCAGTGCGGGTTTGAAGCCGAGTGCTGATTAACGCCTTCGCCCGCAGGTGCGGATCGTCTCTGTCGCGCCTGTAATAGCCGCTCACTTGCTCCATTGCCTGATTACAATTGACGTGAGTACAGGTATCATGTTGCTTCAGGGGAACCAGCAAGGCTGGAAGAGCGTGTTGTTCGCTCTCAAGCTCAAGCAAAGAAAAGACGGTCCAGTCCAACAGTGTATCGCGTATGCCATGCCGCTCTTCGTCAGCGTCTTCGTCGTCTGGCAATGGCTTGAAACCGGAGAAGCGTTTGCACGTCTGGGCGGTTTTGGGTATGGGCATGACCGGCAATCCCGACACAAGCATATCCCTTTCCTTGAAGAATGCAGGGTAAAGATGAGGAAAGGATACCTGCTTATTAAGGAAGAGTGCGGAAAATTCTTTGTCGTCTTGCGGGTGCAGGATACGATGAGCGGCGGCGAGACTCCCAAGCAGCGTTGTTCCTGGAATATACTGCGCTGTTGATGCGCCATCTTCGGCATGGTCGGAGCGTATCGCGAGCGGCGATTGAGCAATCACATGAACAGACAGATGTTTCACGATTGCCCTCCTTTCTCATTGTGCCGGTAGCCGCTCAGCACGTCCAGATGTGCAATCCAGGATCGCCACCGCTCCTCTCCACACCTGTTGCCATCGAGTCGAACCTGCGTAATGCGGCAACTACATTGTCCCTTGCCCGTTGATTTGTTACCGCCAAGCCGCTCGACCATCAAGAGGCCAGCCAATAGGAGGAGCAACGAGTAGGTTGGCACGAGCGTCCCCTGGTCAGAGGTTGTTAGCGCTGGCAACTCAACGGGAGTACAATTGAGCTGCCCCTTGATCGTTCCCTCAAAGGTGAGGAAATTGGCGCCGAACTCGCTGGTATAGAGCGCCTCATTCGCGGCGGTACGTGTCAGACGGTCTATGCGTACCTGTGTCGAAACACTGGTTTGTATCTCTTCCGATATACGGCGGTCATCTTGTGCCTGCTTTGCATCGTCGAAGCGCAATCCGCCTGGGTGGAGCGGCGAGCCGAAGATACGGCTGATGAGTGTTGGCGTTCCGCTATACTCAGCCAGCGCCGCGTTGGTAACGTGAGGACTGGAAACATGTGCCTGTGCATCTGGGATATAGAAACGGCACAATTGCTCGCAATGCTCGCGTAGGACTCCCTTGAGGGTCGAGGCTGGCACATAGAGATAGTTGTCCGCGTCGCGGATGACAGTGCGGTCAATCATGCCCGCGCTGATACCGGTCCCCAGGTGGAACGGCGTCGCAAAGGCGAGTTCGTAGTTTATTTGAACAAGCATCGCTGGTTGTACCTCTCCTAAAAAGACACGAAATCATAGAGTTCGATAAAATCGAGCAGAGGCGTGCGGTACGACGCACGATTGCCCCTGCTTTCCTTGCCGTCAAGAAACCAGGGGAAGAGCGTTCCCATCTGCTGCTGCTTCATTGTCTGGCGGATATCCAACTCCCGCACCATATCCTTGATGAAGTTGCGTTCTTTCTCCTTCCAATTGCGCAGCAGCGCGAGTGCTTCGAGAATGGTCCTTGTATTGTCCAGTTTCAGAATAGCTTCGCGCAATTGATGCAGCTTCGTGCGCCCCAGCCGCATTTTGTTTCCCTCTCTGAGCTGATCCAACAACCAGTTCAGTTGAGACAACGTGTAGGGCCGCATTGTCGCATAAAACTCGTTTTCTATCCCGTAACTGCTTTTCTTGCCATGCGTCTGGTCATAGATTTTTCCATAGCTCAGGCTAGTATTGCCTGTGACCACCAGAAAATTAATTCGCGACTGCTCTTGCTCGCTGCTCCCATTCCTATTACTTATAGCGCCAGACTTCTTCGCCGCCTTGAGCGTCTCTTCGACAAGCATCCGCGACTGACTGAAAGGATACTTGACTGGCGCAAGCACGACGCCGACGGAGAGTGTGTACTTCTTGTCTGTGTACTCATTAAACTTCTCCGCGAGAGTACGAGCCACTTGCAGTGCCTTGTCCGCAGGTGTCACGATAACGATATCGTCGCCGCCGATGAGCAGGATATCGAAAGGAAATTTGCCGCCCTGCACTGGAAGATGCATTCTCACGGCGTCCCCCATTGCGTCGAATACGGCTTCATCGACTTGTGTTGCGCTATCCTGCACTGCTTGTAGGGTATCCATGCTAGAGAATACCTTGCCCATGCCGTTCGCATCGGCGTAAATCAGACCGAGATACTCCTTGCCATGTGCGAATTCACGAAAGACGTTGAAGTCTTTTGGACGTTCTGTCCCTGCGGGAAGGGCATAGAGCGATTGACCAGTGGCATCTTTTATACTGAGTACCTGCAATATGCGTCCCCAGAGCGTCTGATTCGATACCAGTTGCTTTTGCGCGGTCCGAATGAGGTCTTGGATGCTCCATGTGACGGACTCATTCTCTTTCCGCTTCATTTCGCACACGCGGCAATAGCGGCCCTCTGGCTCATCGAGATCGCTGGGGTCCTTTAGGATTTTTTCCGCGTAGTTCATACCACACGAGTTGCAGGTGCAGAGCAGGGAGTGCGAAGGAAGAGCGATAATATCCGCTACGTTCTCCTGCTGTGAGTCGTCCTTTGACCTAATAACTTGCTGGCCGTCCTTTGCGAGTCGCAGCCGGATACGTAGCAGTTCCAGCACAGCGGACATCTCGACATCCTCGTTGAGTTTTGTCGCCGTCATCAAGTTTTGTGAATCATTGTCAGGAATAGATTGGATTGCATAGGCGATAGAGGCTCCGCCACCCGTAGTATCATAGTAGAGATTCTGCACAGCTTTACCTAGCGACTCAGCTTTGTCCGAGTCAATGAGGAAGAGGGCAGATCCCCCATTTGCATAGATTTTTGTGGCTCTGAAGTCTGACTCCGCCTTTCGCACCGTTTCGACCCGGTTAAGCTGGTCCAGGATAGAGCTTGCGCCGCGAATCTCTTTGAGCTTGCTCGTGCCAAAGACATAGCGCTTAATGTGGTCGGTATCAAATGCTATCAAGGATTGTGACACCACTATCTCCCCTTCTTACTGATATTCTCTATATTCATCTCTTTCTCTACTTTCCTTCGTTGTCAGCAATAGTAGCATGTTTTTTGGCTGGAGACATCCAAATCACTTGCTATGTATCTACAAGTCAGTTTGGATTACTTTTTTCCGCGCATGAGGTATACTCTCTTCATGAGAGAAATAATCGGCGAACCGTGCCTGGACAAATAGATAGTTCACAACCGGCTTTTCGGGCAAATTCCAGGCGTTACGACATTCCCGATAGATGATGTTTGTATGGTGACTGATAGTTGAGGACTTGATGCCGAGCATAAGCGCAACTTCATCAGGACGTAGCCCTTGTGCCAGCGCTTGCAAGACTTCACATTGTTTGTCGGTAAGGGCATCTACGACCTGCTTGCAATGCAGCCGGTTTTCTGCTTGTTGTTGCTCGCGCTGCGTCAGTATAGTGTCAGATGGCGTGCGGTTGAGCATCAGGGCGAGAAAAGGCTGTGCGGCACGAGCAAAGGGCACCTCGATCAGTCGCCTGCCATCTTGCGGAGAGATGTGCATGGCACCACTGTTATCATCGCGCTCCTGGATCGGCTCAGGCGTATAGAGGTGCAGAAGTTCGTCAGGGCTATCAAAGTAGAGCAGAGTCGCGGAGAACGAGAGGAAGGCCATGAGGCGTCGCCCACCGGAGATAGAGAAATGGATGATGTGCTGCCGCTGCTTCAGATCACGAATCAGTTCGCCAATCGTATCGAGCGTACCGTGCGCAGTTGGTTCATCAATGATATCATCGACGATATCATTGTTATCGTAGCGCGTGAGAACCTGCTGGCGAAAGTGGATGAGCAGGCTGCACCCCTCGAAGGTGTAACGGTCTCCGACGAACTCGGCGCGCAGCCGCTCCAGGGACTGTTGCACTCGCGGCGAGGACGCTGGATGGACAACGATGACTTCGTAGATAGGGGTACCGCGCTTAAGCAACAGGTCGAGTGTGAAGGTCACGATCTGGGGCTGTCCGCCGAGGGTTGCCACCAGTGTATGTTTATAGCCTTTGTACCCTTGCATCACCGTTTCTCATTTCTTGGTTTGCTTGTATGTTTAGGAGAAAGTATATATGGTCGCTACAGATAACACAGAGATTACAATTGACACTATCAGTTCCGAAAGTCTACCCGCCATCCTTATTGGCGGGCCACCTAAAGCAGGCAAATCCGTTCTGACATACAACCTGACACGCGCACTACGCTCCAAGAAGATTCCTCACTATGTGTTTCGCGCCAGTCCAGACGGTGAGGGAGACTGGTCCTTTGAAGGCGACCTGGATACAGTGCGTGAGCTCCATATCAAGAGCAAACACGATTGGTCAGAAATATTCAGAGAGATTGCCTGTCACGACCTCCCGCATCGGCAGCTCCCTCTGATTGTCGATCTTGGTGGCCGTCCCACGGAGGAAGATACCTGCATTTTCCAGACCTGCCAGAAGGCCATCTTGCTCTTTGAAAAAAAAGACGGATTAGAGAAAGATTTTCATACCTGGCATTCCTATATCGAAAGAAACAACCTGGAGCTCATCGCGGAGATTCGCTCGCAACGGTCGGGGGACTCTGCCCACACTTCACAGGGACCAGGTAGCGAAGGATCTATGACTACTCTGAAGCCAGGAGACCTCAGATACAACATAGAATTTGGCGCACTGGTTGAGCGCATCATAGAAATCTTCAGCCGCTATACGTCCGAACAACTAGAGCAATGGCACCTGTCTCAGGTTCCGTCCAAGTCAGTTGTGAACCTACCAAAACAACTTTCCACATTAGCCCCCGAAAACGACGACGACGCGTGGAGACCGAAGATGCTCAAGCCTCTACTAGCTAGCCTGTCTGAGCAGGCTGCCTTCTCCGTCTATGGGCGCGGTCCAGCCTGGTTGTATGGCGCGCTCGCGCTCCATGCAGGTACGCGACCATTTCAGCAGTTCGATGCGCGAATCGGCTGGGTTACACCACCTTCCCTACAAGCCGCTGCTACAGCGGAGCAAGCGACTTCATCCATTCTCTCTATAGAAAGACCTTTTGTAAGCGACGATACCCATGCTATCGCTCTCTACCCCACGTATAACTACCTTGACTTCAGGGTGTCGGACCAACTGATGTTTCCAGAGCCGCTTCCTCATCGCGGGGTGATTGTAAGCGGCAAGCTTCCACTCTGGCTGTTCACGGCCCTTGCCCGCTTCTACGTGCAAAGGAATGTTCCCTGGATAGCCTTGAATGATGCCCGTGACAATCGGCCCGTCGTCACCTACTCGCAGGTTGACTCTCATCCTATCGGTAAAATACTGCCAAAACTCGTATAGTATAATGCTGCTAGATACTCTGGTAGAGTATAGCACAATTGTGTGTTAAAAACGAGTAGTTGTGGGTAGAAATTGCTAGTTACGTGATGGTAGAACAGGTGGTACTTCTTATGAAAAATCAAGAACTTTCTTCAGTTGCGGCGCAATCGCCTTATATGCACCTTTCATGGCGCACCGAACCAGAAATTGACTTCGAGCGGCAGAAATTCCTTATACAGCGCTTCACCATACAACCCGACATCCAGCGAGGCATCTACCCCTTCAAAGATATCAAACTTAGTCGCGCCGATATCCAGTGGCTGCTCACCACGCATGAAAAAGGATGCGGCCCAATAGACTGGAGCGATGTGCAGCAGCGTGAGTGTACAGGATTGGATCTCCGAGGCGCTGACCTCCGGCGGGTAGACCTGCGCAACTTACCGTTAACGCGCATGCGTGGAGGGCTTACCCGTGACGAATGGAATCTCACCACCCTTGAGCAGCGCCATATGGGAGGAGTGCATTTGCAAGGAGCCGATCTCAGTGAGACGCACCTGGAGGGAGCTATCCTCGAGGGAGCTTACCTGGAAGGCGCCACTCTTCGAGATACGTACCTGCAAGAGGCCAATCTCTTTCGGGCAAATCTGAAAGATGCCTATCTTCGCAAAGCCCATCTGGAGAAAGCCAAACTCAGGGGTGTACGCATGGAAGGTGCGTATCTTCCCAAGGCACGCCTACAGGGAGCCGATCTGCGCAATGCCTTCTTCGATAGCGCATCTAACCTGGAAGGGATCATCCTGAGTGAAGAAAAGCATGGTTGTGCCTTGCTCGCGGATGTGCATTGGGGAAGTGTCAATCTCTCGGTAGTGAATTGGGTGCAGGTAAGAATGTTGGGCGATGAAGACAAGATACGCCAACGGGAGAGAGGCAGGCAAACAGGGACAGTGGGAGAGAAAGGGAAGCTGCTTGAAGACTACCACGAAGCAGTCCGTGCCAACCGGCAGCTTGCCAATGCTATGCGAGCGCAGGGGATGAACGAGGAGGCCATTCCTTTCGCTTACCGGGCGCAGTGCTTGCAGAGACAAGTGCTCTGGCGGCAGGTGGTATGGGGACAGGTAGAGGCATTGCATGCTGACGTGCAGCCTAAGGGGCTATGGAAGCTGGTCCAGGCCTTGCGCTGGCGCATACTAAAATTTGCCGCTTTTATCTTCTCGTGGTTCCTTGATTTGCTGGCCGGTTATGGCTATAAGCCAGGTCGCAGCCTCTTCATCTATTTGCTTATGATCGTGCTATTCGCTGCCTGCTATAATCTGTCTCCCTGGCCCTTTTGCTCTGAGTAACCCGGTGACAGCCCTGGCGGCGTTGGAGGCTGTTACGGGCCTGTTTATCGAAATTAGCTTTATCGCCACGTTTACCCAGCGATTTTTTGGAAGGTGAAAGGATATAAGTTCTGATGGACACGCCATTTTCCCCTACGGGGCCAACCAAACTCTATGCCCTCCTCTTAAAATTGCGCCCGCTGCAGGAGGGTACGCTTATGCCTTTTTCGGGGGAACTGGTGCATGGGGCATGGTTGGACTGGCTGCGCTCGGCGGCTCCAGATGTGGCGACATGGCTGCATGAAGGCAACAAGCGCCGCTTCTTCACCTGCTCGAGCCTGCAATTTCCCATTTCCGTGTCAGGATTGCGTAATGCTGAACGGGAAAACGTCCACCTGCCCGTAGACCCGGAGAAGGTCTACACCGTGCGTATCACCTTGCTGCTCGGAGAGCTCTTTCCGCTGTTCCATGACGCGCTGATGAACTTCAACAGGCAGCAAGCTGGAGCCGGGAAGCCACCGTTTATGCGCATTGGCAAACAGTTGTTCTTGCTTGAAGAGGTCGTTGCCGGGGCCGATGATTCCTCAGGGTGGACCGGGTTCACCTCCTTTGGTCAGCTGGCCGAGAAGGCGAAAACGCTGCGCCTGGGACGGATGGAACCGGTGGCGCTCGAATTCGACTCGTTAACAAGCTTTAGTAGAGGAAATCAAAGGGATAAAGCCTATGGTAACCATCACGCGCGTTTGCCGTTGCCGCACTATGTCTTTCCTGGATTGGCCAGACGCTGGCAAGAATTAGCTCCGCCTGAACTGGCGGGTATGGTTCAGAGGGAGTGCATCGAAGAATATTGCCAGGACGAGGGAATAATCATCTCCGATTATGATCTCAAGGCGCATCAAGTGAAATTTACCACGCATGTGCAGGTGGGTTTTGTGGGCAAGTGCAAGTACTCTCTGCGCGGACCTGACGAGTCAATAACGCCAGAGGCACCGTTGACGGTACGCCAGCAAATATTGCTGCTGGCGCAACTGGCCTTTTATACGGGTGTGGGCTATAAGACGGCAATGGGCCTTGGCCGAACGCGACCACTGTAGGGATGGTACAAACCCCGTCACAAGTTACTGACATGTACCTTTCCGTTGGACGGATAGGCTGTAGGGGCCGAACCCTCGTTTTCGGACAATCATGCTCCTGCTTTCGTCGCATTTTGCAGGATGGCGAAGCGATATCTGGCAAAACCGGGCTAATTGTCTGTTTTAGTAACGGGTGCTTCTAAGTATGCGCTACAATGGGTGAGTAAACATGGGGTTCATTTCATGACTGGGTTATAATAAGCACAACGATATGACAGAAGACATACAGATTAGAGAAACAAATGAGACAGATCTTGCCTGGACAACAGACCTATTGGAAAAACAGTGGGGTTCAACAACCATTGTTACCAGAGGGAAAAGCCAAGATGCTCGTAAGCTTCCTGCATTAGTAGCAATATTGAATGGTGAACGTGTTGGACTTCTTAGCTATCACATCGATGGTAAAGATTGTGAGATTGTATCATTAGATAGTCTTGTTGAGGGGAAGGGTATCGGTTCAACGTTGATAGAGCAAGTTAAAGAGATTGCACAAAAAGCAGGCTGTCAAAGGGTATGGCTTATCACCACAAATGATAACCTCTATGCATTGCGGTTTTATCAGAAACGTGGTTTTACCCTTTCAGCTTTATATCCCAATGCTTTAGAACAAACAAGGAAGATTAAACCACAAATATCCCTTATTGGAAGAGATGGAATACCTTTGAGAGATGAAATTGAATTGGAGTCGAAGGTTAAGTAAAGGTGCATTTCGTTCATCCGAGAGACAAGTGTACGCGAAAAGAATTGTGTCAGAACAGGAAATCCTCTCTCCAAACGTTTGCCGCCCTACAGGGCTTCTCAAAAGTTGTATTCCTCGGCTGAGACTTGCCGCCTGCGGCGGCGAAAGAGGAAGAGAAAGAGCGTGGCGCAGCGGGCCGGGCCCGCTGCGCCACGCTCTTTCTCTACTTTAGGGGTGGGGCGGGGAACACATGTGATGACTTTTGAGAAGCCCTGTGCCGCTCTAAGAGCCCAATTGACATTTTCGCTTTTTTCCTTTATAGTTACTATATGGTTTTATTAAAACGTTTTGTCAAAGTCATACGGATAACTTTAGCAGGGGGAAAGATGCTATGTACGAACTGCTCGTGCTGGCCTTGCTGATGCATTGGCCGTTGTATGCCTACCTGATCGCAGACATCGCCAATCACATTCTCGGTCCCTGGGAGCGTATCAGCCGGGGAACGCTCTCGTCTCTGTTGACCAGATTAGAGCAGGAGGGGTTGATTGCACCGGCTGATCCGACACAGGTACCTTTTTCCACCGACCGTCCTTCGCGCGTGTTTGCGCTCACTCCAGCAGGACGGGAGCGTTTTTACCGGCTCATGATGGATACCACCTCGAATCAAGGAACCTATCAACGACTCTTTCGCATCAAGGCGCTGCACCTGGAGTACGTCTCGCCAGAGGATCAACTGTCCCTGGTGGATCATTACCTGAGCTACTGCCAGATGGGTTTGCGCTACCAGCAAGCCGAGGCGCAGGATTTTGTCACCAATCCAATCAAACAGCGGTCTGTCAGCAGTTTCTATAGCGGTGTCGCACTGGATTTGATGGATCTGGTCAGCCAGCAGTGGCAACTCGAACTTGCCTGGACGCAGGGCCTGCGCGAACAGATTGTCGCCGCTCAGGCGCCTGGCAAGACAGAAACGTAACTGAGTGAAAGGAACGAACATGTCCACTAATCCTACCCTTCCCAAATGGCTCAGGCTTGCCAATCGTGCGATCATTGCTTTCAACCGCCTGGGCATGAGCTTTGGCACCTGGTATATCCTTTCAATACCGGGCCGCAAGACCGGTAAGATGCGCAGTACGCCCGTCTCTGTGCTGCACGTGAATGGTCAACGCTATGTGGTCACCGGCTTTGAGACGCAGTGGGTCAAGAATGCACGGAAAGTTGGTAGGGGTATGCTTGCACGCGGGCGCAAGAAAGAGCAGGTGGTTCTGGTCGAGCTCCCGGTCGAAGAGCGCCCGCCTATCCTCCGCGAATTTCCACGCCAGGTCCCGCACGGCGTCCCGTTCTTCGAAAAACTCCTCAACTTGCCCGGTGATCCAGAAACGCTCGCGGCGGCGGCTCCGCGCTGTCCCGTGTTCCGCCTCGATGGTCTGCTGCAAAACGAACAATCCGAACCTGGGAACTGATTGCCTCCTGCCATCAGGGAAAAGGCCGTCTCTCGGGTTGCAACAATGTAGACTTGCCTTTTCTCAAAGTGAAGCTACCTAACAGTGTCACCCTGAGCGCAGCGAAGGGTCTGGCGCGATTAGCAGTTCTATTTCTCATTCTTGACCGCTGCGATTAAGAGAAACATAGGACGGCGAGTTTCGTCCCGCATTTCGGGATGCTTGTCCAGCATTTCTTGTGTGGGTTGAGGTTCGGAGAGCTTCGTAATGGTGAAACCAGCGTCAATGAGCGTATTCAGATGGGTGGCGACGGTGCGATGATATTTGAGAACTTCATGGTCCAAAAATCTTGCCTGACGCGGACCTTCATCCTGGTAATGGTCGACAGGCCAATGTAATCGCTCACCATGCTGACCGTAATACCAGTCTTGCGCAGCGAGCGCGGTGAAGACCGGATGTTCGACCGAGAGGACGAAGGTGCCCCCCGGTACCAGGCAGTGATGCACTTTCTGACAGACGATGTCGAAGCGCTCGACATAATGCAGTGCAAGTGAACTGAACACCACGTCGAATTCCCCTGCGGAAAAGTCGATGTCTTCAATCGCAAGCCGGCGATACTCGATGGCGGAATCGTTGGTGCTCTCTCTGGCGCGTGCAATCATCTTCTCTGAGAGGTCTACTCCCACCACTGACCGTGCCTGCTGTTCGCGCGCATAGCGGCAGTGCCAGCCAAAGCCGCAGCCAAGATCAAGCACGTTTTTATCGCTGTAATTGGTGAAGAATGCGGGATCATCATATTTGTTCTGCTTCATAGTACTAAAGCCTCCTCGCTTCATCTTAGACTACGTTTGCCCTTTTTGAAAAGGGCGAAGTATGAGTATTGCAATACCAACTTTTGCGTGCTCGAACTCATCATCGAGCGGATTACCGGACATGGCCTTGGAAGCTATGGTTTTCGAGTGCCAACGGGTCAGCGCCCGGTGCCTGGACTGGCCATCAGGGCGGAGGCGTATAGGAATTAGAGCGATGTCTGTTAGAAGACAGGAAAGGAGCATGAAGAGTGAGCTGTATGGCATGTTTGAGGCGGATCAGGCAGAACGCCAGGGTTATCCTCCAGTGGGCACATCCGAGTACTGGCAGTTGCGTACACGTGACGCGGAGCGCCGTCAGCGGGTGGCTGAGTTGATGGTGGCAATAGGCATCAAGCTAAGCCGCCCATGAGCCCGGGTTGGTCAGAGCGCGGCAGGAAGGGCAGGCCTGTCATCCCTTCATTCGACTCAGGGCAGGTTCTGAGCGAAGCGAAGGGTGACAATGTCGAGAGGCCAGGTGATTAGTCGATGACTGAATTCCAAGGAGGAGGAAGCTCTTCAGGTTCTCTCGCCTTGTCCAGTTGTGTTTGTGTGATAAAAGCTCCTCTAAGATTTGCCCCTCTGAGATATGCCCCTGTCAGGTCAGCTTCGACGAAGTTGGCCTCGCTCAGATCGGCATTGATGAAGTTGGTATCTATCAGGACGGCATTGGTGAAGTTTGCCCTGGTGAAGTTCGCCTCCATAGCGTCTGCTCCGCTGAGATCAGCACCCGTCAAGTTGGCCTCTCTCACATCGGCCTTTCTTAAGTCCGCGCCAATCAAGATAGACCAGCTGAGGTCTGCTTTACTCAGGTTCGCGCCACTTATCACTGCCCCAGTTAGGTTCACTCGACTGAGATTCGCGCCACTGAGATTATTGTTGCTCAGGTCTGTTTCATGCAGATCTACCTGCTCGCTGGGGTTTTGCTGCCGCCATGTATTCCAGGCATTGGACCCTTGCTTAAGAAGGGAGCTCGGCGCGAATATCCTCAAGTTCACCCTCCGACAAAGCCTCACGCAGGACGCTCATCACGGCCCGAGCATGTTCAGCGGCCGTTTCTCGTGGCACCTCTTCTCGTAGACTTACCCGTTGAAAGAAATCATCAAGGGAGCCGTTGCTCTCAGGGCTTGAGGCTGGCTGCTTCCCAGGACCGAGAAATGGCCGCTGCATGTACGTTTTGATTACTTTGGGCAGTTGGGAAGCCGCGTCGTGGCGTTCCTTGGGTGATATATAAGCCGCGAGCGTTTCAAGCGTCGCCTGTGTGGCACGCTGTGCTTCAATCTGTGAAGAGAGATGGGCTCGGTTGATACCGATGACAGTAGGAGTATCGTTCACTGCTTGCACCTCCACAATAAGAAATAGTACGAACTGATAGAGGAGTTGATAGTGCCAGACAATCTGTAGAGCAAATTATCAGGTATCCGGGCTCCAGTGATGTTCCTGATAGTAAGCATAATAGTTTGCTAAAGATTGTCTGGCACTATCAACTCCTCTATCAGTTCGTACTATTTCTTATTGTGGAGGTGCAAGCAGAAATAGTACGAACTGATA
>WNGR01014591.1_pt1 | contig 26729 bp, 18 predicted proteins | sample 5407581 | NCBI WGS metagenome assembly WNGR01 (sample SAMN13153383, study PRJNA577476) | soil metagenome | isolation source: 80 cm soil or saprolite under Garry oak tree replicate 2 | place: USA:California | collected 2016-06-15
TTGTCACATTTGACTTGTCTTCCACCAGATCCCAGGCCGACGTAGAAAGTTTAGACGGGAACTCCTTGGCCGCGCGAGGAAAGACTACTTGGGACAGATAGAAATCTATGACTCTTGTATTCCCAGAGAATAGCGGAACGACGTGTTCGTCGACTTGAGTGGCGTCGTCCGTATTTACGCCGTTAACCTGCCGCAGCGAATCGGGAATGTCTTTCCCAGATATGACCCACTGGTCGTATTCCATGTTAGGATTATCGAGCTTTGCGAGAAGATCAAAGCACTGGAGCACTTGTTCCTTCGTTAAACCGCCATAGTAATAGCTAAGACAAGTCAGCGCGATGGCCACGTCCGGGTGACCAAACTCGGCTCTCAAGCTTGGCACATCCTGCATTCACCGTTAGCTGGATTCCTTAGTTAGAATACTGGGTGGGCTCACCTTTGCACGATATGGCACGGCTAGTAACGTCCTACTTGGATCGAGACCATAGTCCACTCTCCACCGACGTTCCTTCAGCACGTAGCCGAGGATCCCTTCGTCATCAACCAGGAGCCCACGGAGTAAAAGGATTCCGCTCCATAAGGTTGTTCCAACGCAGCGCGAATGGATCGACTCATAATCTTCGACAGAAACTTCCTTCTGGGTTATGAAGTGGTGAGTGGCCTCTTGAATTGAGGGCGAGAGAACGGCTAGTGAAAGGGTGGATAAAGCGCCTCCAAGAGCATCCTTGGCAATGAGTGAAGAGATCTCTCGAGAAACCTTTCGATCGAGGACTCGCATGGTAGGAAATCCTTTCTCGGCCTGATCCAGCTCGAACATCTGCGGAAAACTGGCGTGCAACTGCTCGGCATGTTTACGTAATAGACCGAACACTTGCTGCGTCGTGGACCAACGATTTGGGTGATCTTCAACAGGCATTTGCTCGCCCGAGGTGTAGACTAATTGATACCGAGCGTGCAGGATCTCATCGCTCTCGTCAAGTACATCGCGCGATACTTTGGCTAACCAGTCCTGTAGGATGTTGAGTTCTTTGGCGACGGGGGACTTCTCGGGGTCGTCATAGGACGTTATGAGAGTATCGATGCACATCAGCTTCTGCGAGAGTAAATGTTCCGGTTGGACGACAAGAATGCCACCCCCAGTAGCACATTGTCTATATAGGGCGCTGATGCTCCGGACCATGGAGGCGTCCATCCGAAGATTCCGAGAGAATGGAACATAGAAAACGCGTCTGTCAGCGAGACCAGAAAGCCGAGTAGCAGTTGGAACATTTGGTTCGATAGCGGTTTGAGCGTCACGATTCTCGCGAGATTGGAACCGTCGGCTAGGGTCGCAGCAACGAGAGGTACAATAACAGATGACTTTCCCTCTCCCATGTTGAGCTGAAACGATGCACTGTGCTGACATGAAGGAGATATCATCTCGCGTGCGATGTCTAGTTGGAGTTGACGCGCCAAAAAGTTCGCGTCGATCTAATAACACCGTGTGTTAGTGCCTGCGTGTTTTGTGGGGAAATAAACTAACCTGGATCAGGAGCCAGTCAGGAGAACAAGCCGCGGCTACTTCCTCGCACGAGGTTTCCGCTTCCCGGAGGAGTTCTTCGTCCCGGCCTTTCGAAGAAAGCTCGAGAAGACGCTGAGATTGCTGATATTTGAGGAACGCTACTGCATAGCGGGTGATGGCATGTTTCCACTGATCGGTCAGAGTGTGGACGCGATCCCTCGACAGCTCTCGTAGGATGGATCGTGGCGTTATTCGAGGCCAAAGACCCGAGACGCTAACGACATTTTCCAGTTTCTGAGATGGCGCTAGAGCTTCCGAAAGCTCAGAAAATATTGCATCCTTCTTTTTAGAGCACAGGTCGCGATATTGGAGTAATGCCTCCTGAGGAGGAACGCTGCGCTGAACGAGGAAAGAAGCCCTTTTTACCAGCAAGTCACCGTAACTCCTGTTCAGGTCTTCTCCGTAGAGCTGTAGTAACGACTCCCGAGAATGTCGGAGCTCCTGAATAAGAGAACTGAGACCATCTTCCCTGGTTGGTGGTGGGTTATTTTCAGTCGCTATCGTCACAGTAGAAGGTATAGTAGCGCCGCCGGACGAAGGCCGTTCGCGAGTTGGTGGGCGTGGGAAGTTGGCTCGAGATATCAGTACTTCTCGAAGCGAAGGACTCGGAGATGACGCTTTTGGTGGTCTCGCGCTAAACTGGGGAGAAAACACGTAGGGTGCTTTAGGGGGGATACTGGTCTCGTAACGGTTTAAGATGGCTTGCAGACGATGTACTATATGGTACCTGAAATCGATATTCCGCGAAATCGATTGTAGGTAAGCCTCAACGCTTTCCCTGCAACCTTGTGTGTCGAACCATTGTTGTGGAAGGTCATAGTGTCTCTCGGGCCACTGTGCCACTATCGATTGTGCAGCCTCTAGCGTATTGTGATTGGTGATCCTGAAATATTCCTGCCTTCGTTCCCGAGCCGCCTGCTCCCAGTCGGCTGCTTGCACCTCCAAAGTTTGCGCCGGAGTTTGATCTATCGGACGACGAAACTGACATATCATACTTTGCAAACGTGCGCGGTTTGGGTCCGTGCCATCTGAAAGCTCATAGAAAGGTGTTGAAGAATGCCTAAGACCACGGAATCTTCGGTCCGTTGCAAAAATTAGAACAAGCGGAACGATATCTGCACGATCGGAACTGCTGAAGCTTGCTGCGGAGAGGCTGAACGCCAATTTGATCTTGGACTCTTGAGGATCGCGATATAACGCCTCCTGACAGATATCGTATATGCCGAGCCAGTCCTTTGAGGCGTCGAAAGTAAGCCAGTATCGACTATAGCGTAGCGAAATATGCTCGTGGGCTGGCCCAATTGATCTCCATAATTGCATTTCATCCCATAGGTTGAGCCATTTATGAGGAAGATAGGGCTGAGCGTTCCATACGGACCATGCCATCTGGTAGGCAGCATTATCAGCGCTTTCCCCATCAACTAGGTCCTGTGACTTGTGTACGATGTCCTCCTGAATTGAAGAGGACGAATACCTTGAGCTTTGCAAGTCGTGTGGGTAGTACAACCTATTACGAGAGGCGGCGCGGTTCAGCAACGAAGCGTCTCGAGGACAAATATTGAAGTCGACGGGTTCGTCGTAGAGTGCCTCCATTGCACGCGCGTGATCGAGAATGGAAAGTACAGCTGTGTGAAAGTCGTGGTGCTGTGAGAGGACAGGAAGGCTATTCCATTCCACCGTAACCATCGACTGTAGATGCGGCGGATAATATACTCTACTTGGTGTCAAGTTGCTTATCAGGTCCAAGAGCTCTGCGTCATCCTCGCCTAGTCTTTGAAATGACAGAAAAGCGGCGCTTTGCAGCATATTAAGGGACTCTTCAGTCCCAGTATGCCCAAGTAACGGATCGGGGAGGCAGTGACTCGTAAGCGCGTGCAAATAGCATTGGTATAGCTTGCTACGCAGGCTCACATATCCAGTGAGGCGTCCCAGATCGGTGTCGATAGTGTACTCATGCCATTGGACATGCCGCTCCGTTCCCGTCGTTATGGAAACCCTGGCAAAGTCGCCATCCAAACCGAACCCTATATTTCCCTGCGGAATAATGACCCGTCGTGGCATCTCCGAAGACCCGTCGCTTGGGCACAAGACAAGTTGATTTTTGAGTCCAAACATGGTTCCGCAAGACTGAAATTCATCAATAACGTAGCCCGGCATGCTTCGGCACTCCATTTCCGAAGTCTGATTGATGAAGAATACAAGGCGCAATCGATCGAGGGAGGCTTCCAGTGCTTGGTTTGTGCGCGTAATGATAATACGTTTCGGAGATTCCAGCGCCAAGAGTAAGCGCGATATCATTCGAAATGTGGCGGAACGAATATCAATCAGATCTACTGGGGCAGCGCTATCGCCAGAAATCCTGCGGAACACGGCCCGGGTATCATCTGTACGGACATGCAGTCGCCAATTAGACGGATCTGAAGTCCAAGGGGATTCAACAGGGCGGAATTCGACCTCTCCAGTTCCAAGGTCGAGCCAGTGAGAACAGTCATCCACGAAAGCCGTCGGGAAATCGCCAACAAATACTGCGCGTGGAACCAACTGTAAGAGTCGAGAGTCTTCTGGTCGCCGAGCTTGCAGGGTTAGATCTCCATCACGAAGCGAAAAGTATATCTTTAGCTCGCATTAGCCGCGGCTAACATCAACAATGATAATAACCCACCTGATACCCCGACACATTCGACCGAGTCGTAAATTCCATGCCGGGGATGTTGGCAGGAATTACGTCGAGAATCCGCTGCAAGGAATACATGAACACGTGTGGAAGAGCGTGAATCATAATAGTGATAACACTCACGGCTCCTAGGACGCTTGCGTACGTTGAATGATCGATGATTTCTCGAGGCAGTCTTCCAAGGGGGATCCCATCAATGAGTAGTTTCCCGTTCAATAGATTATAATGGACCTCCTGTCCACCTTCTACGATACAGGAGATCCACCGTGAGTTAGGACTGGGAAGTATGTGCCAATTCGAAGAGATCTGCCGACGGAACCCCGACCATACATTTGCGAGGCCGTCATCGAAGCCTGATGGGTTCAACCGTACGCCTTGGCGGAAAATTGGCTCAAGCAGATGAAGTAGCCGGCGATGGCGATTGAGAAGCCGAGTGAGATAATCAGAGTCATCGTCTTCAAGAGTCGATGGGGTATTGTCGTGAACAATTACTGCGCAATGCACAGCTATGGCGAAATCCGAGGGTTCCGAGTCACTGGACAGTGTCCACGGGACGTGCTCCGGACAAACGTCGTAGGTGGAGAAACATGTCGCTGCCAATATACATAGCCGTCGATGCAGGTCGGTGCGTGACTTTTCGTCGTCAGTAGTTGACAGCTTCGAACTAAGCTCGCCAATCCACCTATGTGCTACGCTCCGGGCCTGCCGCAACAATGTACATGCTATTCGACAAATATCGGGATCATGCGGAGAAGAGAGGAGGCGGCTGGTAAGAAGAGCTAGAGAATGTTGAACACAAGGCAGTGAGCGAAGAGGAGTGGAGTCTGACGTACCAATTGTCCTGACGGTGACTTCCTCTTGCCAGTTGGCTTCTATTCTTCCAAGAAGGGCCTCTAGTTCTTGTAGGAGCGTCCTTCCGAAGCTGGGGTAGCCAAGGTCGGTGTGCCACTCGCGTACACTGTCCGACAACGGGCCAAGTTGCCATGCTGCTTGAGTAATCAATGTATGTACCTCCTCGCGGCGAAATGAGAGCGAAGGCGATGGCAGCTCCCTTGCTATGTTCAACCATTGCAAACGTGGCCCGCTGCGCAACCCAGCAAACGCCATGTACTCATGAAGGCTCAGCTCCTGGGGGCAGTCAGCCTGAGCGGAGATCACCTCATTCGAAGTATGGTGCGTTCTAGAAACAAAGGAGTGGATTTTGCCGTACGGAGATGACACGGGGACAGGAGGTGTGCACAAATTTGTGATGTCAGATCTAAGAAAAGACCGTGCAGCCCACGAGTTGGCCATATGGTCATACAACCTGAAAGACAGCCCGTTGTTGAGTAAGACATCAGAATCATCGGCAGGAATCCGAACACTCTTGTAATGGGTTTGGTCGGAGAACGATTTCGTAGTAGACGCAATCGTGATTCGGTGGTATTTGTGATGCACTGCCCAATCTCTTAGACCAGAGTAGGCGTCTGAGAGAAGTTTAGGTTCAGCGTGGTCAGTAGCGTTGGGCATCCCGATGTCGTAGAGGATCATGTAGGTTATCTGCCGCCATGTGGAAAACGCACGTGGTGGAGAAAGCTCGAAGACTACGGACTGTGCTTGTAGTGTTGTTTGTGGGAGTGGCCACTCATGGACGTAAATCTTCAGCCCATTGGCCTCATCGTTTGTTTGACAGTTTCTACAATTCCATCTTCCCCTCCAGTTGTAGCAAGTGTGTTCCATCGTTGATGCCGCGTTCCTCAGTGATTGCGACTTCTCGTTCAAGACTCTTAGCTCAGCACGCTTTTCCTCTCGCTGCCGCCGAGCACGTTGGTCGATATCGGTGTAGAGTTGTTGTAACTGTGGTGAATCACGGTAATACCGTACAGCGAACGACGATTCAGTGACATCGTCGGAGAAAACGGATGTCGCGTAGGTAGCCTCCTCATGTCGCTGCAAAATATACTTTTCAATGAGCTCGGCACGTTGCAGGGAACCGGACCGATGAAGGAGTAAAGGATGAAGGAAATCTCGAGGAATTTCCGGTGTATAATACCTCAGGAGGAGACACTGTCGGATAGTCAAAGTATCCAGTGCTTTCCAAAGATCCATGATAGTCAAAATCATGACGGAGTTCTCCTCGGGATCGGCTCCGTAGATCTTCTTCGCGCTGGCGAAATACTGTTCGACACAGGATGCGATTACGTCCGAAGCGTCGTCGCCATGCTGAGACGAATCGACCCAAGAATCCAGTCCTCTCTCGACGGACGACTCAAAGTCTGCGAGAGCAATGCGCTTGTCGTTGTCAACAGCCGCTTTGAGTCGGCCGTCCGAAAACTGACGAAAGTCGGCTGTATCAGCGAGACGTGGCTGGTGAGAAGGGCTAAACGGCTTCGGCGAGTGGCTGTGAGGGGTTGAATCAAGTGCTTTCATAAGGTATGGACGTGAATTGTCGAGAGTGATTGCGGTATCGCTGTCGAAGTCCAACCCATCTGGGTCCCACGGCGGCGAAGTCGACTGGCTCTTCTGAAAACTTGACCATCGGTTCTGGAGAAGCTCCTCGGTCTCCGTTGCGGTGTCGCGCACGACTTGATAGACGTCGTCCGAAACAGCGGGACCCAGCTTTGAAAGACGTCGTGCCATCTTGATCCTCATCAAATGGAGCGTCTCGCTTGGAAAGCCCCTTTGGATGCAGATCCGGAGGAGGTGGGTATGGAAAAAAAGCATAAACGTCTTGTACATGTCACAGTCCAGGGATGTTTGGAGGGCAACCTTGATGACGAGCCATAAAGGCGCTCGGCGCCAGGGTTTGTAAGCGTCTTTCCAAAGAACTTCATCCGCTACCCGTTTCGTGATACGATCCACAGAGGCCGGTTGACCAAAGCCTCTTAGAATACCCACTAATAGTTCAGATATATATCGTGGGTGAGCGCTCTCGCGGACTTCGCGTACGGTAGATCCCGCCTTGACTGTAGTCGCAGTGGAATCCAACACATCTATATCCATTTGAACGAGGAAGGAGGCAAGTTCCGGAAGAAAAAATCTGTTCCTAAAGATCTCAGGGGATACCTGGACCGCAGGACCGGGATAGGAGCAAAGGAGCTTTCCGTTGGTGGACATGACGACGTTGGCTTGCGGGGAGACTTCGAACATCTCGAATCGAACATGATCGATAAGCACACGAACGAGAACAGCGGCATTCTGAGCTCGAACATGCATTACAAAGATATCTGAAAGCGAAGGTAAACAGCGATGCGATATGCGAGTGGTAATCAAGCCCACCTCCGACAGCAAGATCTGATAAGACGCCTTCGAGTCCCGCCTCTACCAGCGGCGCCCTCGCAGCCTGGTAGATAGATCCCATCATCTTTTGCATACGGGTCCATACGAGCTCCTGGGAGGGCGAGAGGTACTGGTGGAAAGTTGCTGCGGCGTGTATGAGGATGTGGCACAATGCCACATTCGTCCCGCGTTCAGCTTCCCCTTCTTGGGCCTTTTGGGGAAGCTTCGGGAGAGAGGGATGGTGAGTGTAACATTGGAAGAACCCTTCCCGCTGGTCGTTGATATCGCCACCGTAAGCGCCGTAAATAAAAGGACACGAATCGGGCACAGTACATGCAGAAGTTACCAGGGAATGGAGATTCGAGAAAGAATCATCAAAAGATCTCGAGCTGACGCGCCTCCGATACCGATTGTTAATCTTTGTCCGTCGCGTTCGTCTGTCTGTTACGCCGCACGTTTAATAGCCCACATCGCCAAGTCATGACAGCGGGACATAAAGCTACCATTGTCTGCCTTGTAAATACCCGACCAAGGTGGGAAACTTTCCTTGTCATGGAAAAGTGACAGGGGCGTCCTATTACGGACTAGGTGAGACGTCGCGCTAGACCTGATGTCGAATTCATATCCCAGTACTACTGGAAGAAGGCGAAGACTACACCCTCATTCAACGCCAGTTTTTACCTTCTCTCCGACAGGATAGGACAGACACCTAAATTATAAGGTGATCAGTAGATACGGTACCGAGGAAGCAGTGCATACTTTGAGTCGATTCCTAATATATATGGGTGCGGAAGTCGGGTACTGTCGGGAATTAGCTCTTCGGCAGTCAGAGAAATTACATGGAGCCCTATCTGGGGATCAACGTCACTGCGAACGAAAGTCCAAGTGGCATTCCCTTCAATGGAAAAGGGTGAAATGTGCCTGAGTTACAGCGAAGTGCTATTTCCTCTTGCGGAATACAAATTCGTCTCTTGTTAGAGCGGAGCTTAGTCACGGGATGATCACAACACCCAGCGTATATCCCGCGTAGCCTGGAACGCGCGTTGGTTTTCTCTCAGTTCGCCTTGCTGTTCCCTCTGTGGTAGATGCGTATGTCTTCACAATTATAAGGCCGTAGATGCAACGATCGACCTCCGAGTCTGTTGTTGCGAAGGGCGTCAACGCGTGTATTCCCGAGCTGACCCATCCGCCGGGTCTGGATCAGTTGTTGGCTCCTCGAATACACGGCGTCCACCTAGTAGTTTTTTGTTCTTGGTCTCCTTCGGCTCAAGCGTGACGGCCGCGCAAGTTCCTTCTGACCTCTCCTAGGGTGTGTGCGTCGTCAATATATTATGTGCGTTTCCCTTGCTACCTGTCAAAAGGACTCGGATTTGAGATGAACGGTCCGACCGATCCACTCTGGGTGACCACGATGGGGTGATCGTTCTAAAGTTCCAGCCTCTGTGCTCCTACGTCCAGAGGCAATCATCGGTCGACTCTGCTGCCGCCACATCCCTGCTTTGGACAACATTTCTTCGGGGAGCTGAAGCCGCCTTGCGAGCTCCAGCCGGTTTGAGACTGCTGAAATGCTAGGAAGGAAATAGCGAACTTACAGTAACATGTAATTCCGAATTTCCACTTTCGGTGGTTTCCGAACTCGCTCTCTATCCGGCCAACGGACGCAGCGAAGATAGATGCGGTGGGAGGGACGACGCGGTCTGTTGCGCAGAGCGGAGACTATTCACGAGTCGCGAAAGTGTGTAGAAAAATAACACACCGTGAATTGAGTACGAAGAGAAATTTGACGCAGCGGTGGGTACTACATCACTTTGCAAACAGTCGATTGTTACTGTATCCGAGGCCTTCTGTTCTGGCTCGCTGCCTTCGCCCGATTTTTCAGTTTACGCAACCTCCTCGAAGCCATAACTCCTCTCTAGTACCAATACCAAATACCAAATATGTTGTGAGTCTTTCGAAACCAGGAACTCGTACATTCTACAGTAACTACTGAATATTGAACACGCGGCAACTCTCGCGATTCCCACGTTCTCAGGCTCGACCTACGATTTAAACTCGCTGCTCAAGGAACGAGCATCCAAAACTCGACCAAGGTGCGTCTTATCATACCCCATTCCCTTCCTTCGCAACCCCGTCAACTCCTTGAACGTAGCTATCACGCTGGTGGAAAGCGGCGAGTTCGCCCCGGTACGGTGCGGCAGTTGCACGAACCCATCGACCTCGATCTTCTCCGCACCCGGATGTGCCATGTGTAACGCAAATAATACACACACCCTCTCGTACTCCTCTCTGCTGTCGAAGTAGAGTTGGCCCGCAAATAGATTCAACTCCGTTCGGGTGTGTGAGGGGGCTGTCCACGCTGTCGCCGGAGACTTTGGGATGATGTAGAACGTGAGGTCCGAGAAGGACCGCATGGAGGCAGTGACTCGTGGTGCATAGATATGCAGTCGCACCTTGTCGCTCTTGCGTATGTCAGGGAGCAGCTTGTTCGCCTCATATGGGCTAATGACGATCGCGACGGTGTTCTTCCCAAATCCGCTCGATATGACCCAATTGACGGGGCGGAGATAGTCTGTCAGGCGCTTGTTACTGGGGTACTTCGTTGTGGTGGCAAAATCAACCGTCGCAAGTGGAGACGGAGACCACTCTGTCGTCGAATCCAGGGCCTCGTCGATCCCAGTGGGTGCGAGCAGTGGAGTGATGTGCGTCAAATGCCTAGGGAGATTTCCAGTACGAACGAATGTGAGGATGTCGTTGCGGATGGTATGCTTTGCTGGTTCAACCTTTGGAGGGCGCTCTACCTGACGTTCCCGCTCAACCTCATGATTCACCTCCCGCTCCTGCTCTTCTGCCATCCTAACATCGGTCAGCTGAGTTACTCCAAGAAGATCCAGCCGTTGACGCAGAGATGGTATGTCGTTTATTTCCCGGTACAACCCAGCGCCTTGTGCCCTCGAAATCGGATCGTACATCTCTTCTAGAGTTCTTGACTCGCGCTGTAACCAGGCGCTCCCCAAAACTGTTAGGTCTCCGGTGGAACGGTATTGTTCGTAGACTGAAAACCGCCGGTGGTGGACGACCCCTTGCTGTGCCCAGTGCGGGAGGTGGTGAGTAATATCCTCGCAAGTCTCGTGCATGGCCCAACGGAGTATGTCGATCACGCATATCTCATCTTCAGATCCCTGACCTCTGGGAATAAGGCCGCGAATGCGACGGTCGACTTCTCCTGGTGCAAAGAACATCACCGATTGCCCCTTCCCTAACTGCCGCATCCGCATACACCCTACACCCGCTTAGCCTATTCCCTCTCATTTGTGTAACAACTCACCTTGTAGCAGCCTATCTTTAGTGACCTTCGGCCCAAGCGTGACCGCTGCGCGGGTCCCACGAGGGAGCTTCAGATCCGTCCCTCGTGTATGTGCATCATCAAGGTATACAATGCACTTGTCCAGCTGCCGATTAAAGGGAGAGGAGGTGAATGGTTCGATTGTTCCGTCCCGGGTGAGCACGGTGAGATTATCGGATTCGTTGAAAAAGATAGCCGCTGAGATATGGGGCGTAAGGGAGACTCGGAGCCAGTGTCGCACCAACTCTTCATTCTGCAGCTCTAGCATTTGTGCTCCGACGTCCAATAATACTCGAATCTCGGGATCTTGTCCGACTAGTCGCTGCAAGAAAGCTTCCACGGATTCGCGTTCGCCGTTGTTACCTTCTGTACACTCATAGCGGTTGTTCTCTGATTGGAGAAGATACTGCAAGACAAGCGTATTGGTACTTAGCTGGGAGACGGGATCCTCCTGAGTTATTGACGTCGGCAAGAGATACCGGTTATCGTTTGTGCCGCTGAAACCCGTTGTCACATTTGACTTGTCTTCCACCAGATCCCAGGCCGACGTAGAAAGTTTAGACGGGAACTCCTTGGCCGCGCGAGGAAAGACTACTTGGGACAGATAGAAATCTATGACTCTTCGTTAAACCGCCATAGTAATAGCTAAGACAAGTCAGCGCGATGGCCACGTCAGGGTGACCAAACTCGGCTCTCAAACTTGGCACGTCCTGCATTCACCGTTAGCTGGATTCCTTGGTTAGAATACTGGGTGGGCTCACCTTTGCACGATATGGCACGGCTAGTAACGTCCTACTTGGATCGAGACCATAGTCTACTCTCCACCGACGTTCCTTCAGCACGTAGGCAAGGACCCCTTCGCCATCAACCAGGAGCCCACGGAGCAAAAGAATCCCGCTCCATAAGGTTGTTCCAGTACAGCGCGAATGGATCAACTCATGATCTTCGTCAGAAACCTCCTTCTGGGTGACGAAGCGGCGAGTAGCCTCACGAAGTTCGGGGTGAATATCCAGTGAAAGTGTAGACAAACCGCCTTCCAGAGCATCCTCTGTAATGAGTAGAGATATCTGCTGAGAGACCTCTCGATCGAGGACCCGCATGGTAGGAAATCCTTTCTCGGTCTGATTCAGCTCGAACATCTGCGGAAAATTGGAGTGCAACTGTGCGGCATGTTTTCGTAATAGACCGAACACTTGCTGCGTCGTGGACCAACGATTTGGGTGATCTTCAACGGGCATTTGCTTGCCCGCAGTGTAGACTAATTGATACCGAGCGTGCAGGATCTCATCGCTCTCGTCAAGTACATCGCGCGATACTTTGGCTAACCAGTCCTGTAGGACGCTGAGTTCTTTTGCGACGGTGGACTTCTCGGGGTCGTCATAGGATGTAATGAGAGTATCGACGCACATCAGCTTCTGCGAGAGTAAATGTTCGGGTTGGACGACAAGAATACCACCCCCAGTAGCACATTGTCTATATAGGGCGCTGATGCTCCGGACCATGGAGGCGTCCATCCGAAGATTCCGAGAGAATGGAACATAGAAAACGCGTCTGTTAGCGAGACCAGAAAGTCGGTCGAGTAGCAGTTGGAACATTTGGTTCGATAGCGGTTTGAGCGTCACGATTCTCGCGAGATTGGAACCGTTGGCTAGGGTCGCAGCAACGAGAGGTACAATAACAGATGACTTTCCCTCTCCCATGTTGAGCTGAAACGATGCACTGCGCTTACATGAAGGAGATGTCATCTCGCGTGCGATGTCTAGTTGGAGTTGACGCGCCAAAAAGTTCGCGTCGATCTAATAACACCGCGTGTCAGTGCTTGCGTGTTTTGCGGGAGAATGAACTAACCTGGATCAGGAGCCAGTCAGGAGAACAAGCTGCGACAATTTCCTCGCACGAGGTTTTCGCTTCCTGAAGGAGTTCTTCGTCCCGGCCTTTCGAAGAAAGCTCGAGAAGACGCTGAGATTGCTGATATTTGAGGAACGCTACTGCATAGCGAGTGATGGCAAGTTTCCACTGATTGGCCAGCGTGTGGATGCGATTCCTAGACAACTCTCGTAGGATGGATCGTGGCGTTATTCGAGGCCAAAGACCCGAGACGCTAACGACATTTTCCAGTCTCTGAGACGGCGCTAGAGCCTCTGAAAGTTCAGAAAATAGTGCGCCCTTCTGTTTGGAGCACACATCGCGATAGTGGCGTAATGCCTCCTGCGGGGGAACGCCGCGATGTACAGGGAAATGAGCCGCTTTTTCCAGCAAGTCGCTGTAACTCTTGCTCAGGTCTTCTCCGTAGAGTTGAAGCAACGACTCCCGGGATTGTTGGAACTCCTGAATAAGGCAGCTAAGGCTATCTTCCCTGCTTGACGGTGGCTTACTCTCAGCCCCAATCGTCACGGTAGAGGGTATGGCGAAATCGAACTGTTCGTAAATCAGTAACTGTGCAAAGGTCGTCCGAGACATCAGCACTTCTCGAAGCGAAGGAGACACCGCTTTAGGAGATTTCACGCCGAATCGAGGGGAAAACACGTATGGAGTGTCGGGGGGAATCGTGATCTTGTAGCAGTCTATGATTGCCTGCAAGCAATGTATATGGTCCCTGAGATCGATGTTTCGGGATATCGATAGTAGGTAAGCATTAACACATTCCCTGCAACCTTGGGTGTCGAACCACTGGTGTGGAAGATTGCAGCGTCTCTGGGGCCACCGTTCCACTATTGACTGTGCGGCGGTTGACGCTATTTCGTCAATCGAGCTGTTATATTCCCGTCTTCGCTCGGTCGCAACCCTCCTGTAGTCGATTGCTCGGATCTCCATGGTTTGCGCAGGGGTTTCCTCCAGGGTAAGAGCAAACTGAGACATCAAATTCACTAGTCGTGCATGGTCCGGATACGTGCCATCTGAAAGGTCATAGTGAGATGGTGGAGGGCGTGTAAGATCCTGGAATCTCGTGTCCGTCGCAAAAATTAGAATGAGTGGGATGATGTCTAAGTAATCGGTCCCGCTGAAGCTAGCCGCGGAAAGGCTGAATGACAACTCGATCTTGGAGTCTTGAGGATCGCAGTATAAGGCATCCTGACAAATGTCGTATATGCAGAGCCAATCTTTCGCGGCATTGAAAGTAAGCCAGTATCGACTATATCGCAGGGAAATCCCCTTCTTGGCCGGGCCAAGTGATTTCCATGATTGCATCGCACCCCACAGCTCATACCATTTCTGAGAAAGGCAGGGTTGACCGTTCCATACAGACCATGACGTCTGGTAGGCGGCAAGTTCAGCGGTTCTCTCATCGGCTACGTCCCTTGACTTGTAGGCGATGTCCACCGGAATTGAAGAGGACGCACACCAGAAGCCTTGCAAGTCATGTGGGTAGTACACCCTGTTACGAGAGGCGGCGCGGTTCAGCAACGAAGTGACTCGAGGACGAATATTGAAGTCGACGGGTTTGTCATAGAGTGCCTCCATTGCACGCGCGTGATCGAGAATGGAAAGTACAGCTGTATAAAAGTCGTGGTGCTGTGAGAGGACAGGAAGGCTATTCCATTCCACCGTAACCATCGACTGTAGATGCGGCGGATAATATACTCTACTTGGTGTCAAGTCGCTTATCAGGTCCAAGAGCTTTGCGTCATCCTTGTCTAGTCTTTGAAAGGACAGAAAAGCGGCGCTTTGCAGCATGTTAAGGGATTCTTCAGTCCCAGTATGCCCAAGTAACGGATCGGGGAGGCAGTGACTCGTAAGCGCGTGCAAATAGCATTGGTATAGCTTGCTACGCAGGCTCACATATCCAGTGAGGCGTCCCAGATCGGTGTCGATAGTGCACTCATGCCATTGGACATGCCTTGCCGTTCCTGTCGTTATGGAAACCCTAACAAAGTCGCCATCCAAACCGGACCTAATATTCCCCTGTGGAATAATAACCCGTCGTGGCATCTCCGAAGACCCGTCGCTTGGGCACAAGACAAGTTGATTTTCGAGTCCAAACATTGTGCCGCAAGACTGAACTTTATCAATAACGTAGCCCGGCATGCTTCGGCACTCCAATTCTGAGTTCTGATTGACGAAGAATACAAGGCGCAATCGATTGAGGGAGGCTTCTAGTGCTTGGTTTGTGCGCGTAATGATAATACGTTTCGGAGATTCCAGCGCCGAGAGTAAGCGCGATATCATTAGAAATGAGGCGGAACGAATATCAATCAGATCCACTGGGGCAGCGCTATCGCCAGAAATCCTGCGGAACACGGCCCGGGTATCGTCTGTACGGACATGGAGTCGCCAATTAGACGGATCTGGAGTCCACGGGGATTCAATAGGGCGGAATTCGACCCTTGATTCGACCTCTCCAGTTCCAAGGTCAAGCCAATGTACACAGTCATCCACAAAAGCTGTCGGGAAATCGCCAACGAATACTGTGCGTGGAACCAACTGTAAGAGTCGAGAGTCTTCTGGTCGCCGAGCTTGCAGGGTTAGATCTCCATCACGAAGCGAAAAGTATAACTTTAGCCCGCATTAGCCACTGCCAACATCAACAATGATAATAACCCACCTGATAACCCGACACATTCGACTGAGTCATAAATTCCATGCCAGGGATGTTGGCAGGAATTACGTCGAGAATCCGCTGCAAGGAATGCACGAATATGTGTGAAGGAGCGTGAATCATAACAACGATAACACTCACGGCTCCTAGGACACTTGCGTACGTCTAATGCTCGATAATCTCTTGCGGCAGTCTTCCAAGGGGTTTTCCACCAATGAGTAATTGCCCGGTCAATAGATTATAATGGACCTCCTGTCCACCTTCTTCGATACAGGAGATCCACCGTGAGTTAGGACTGGGAAGTATGTGCCAATTCGAAGAGATCTGCCGACGGAACCCCGACCATACATTTACGAGACCGTTATCGAAGCCTGTTGGGTTCAATTGTACGCCTTGGTGGAAAGTTGGCTCAAGCAAATGAAGTAGCCGGCGATGGCGATTGAGAAGCCGAGTGAGATAACCAGAGTCGTCGTCTTCAAGAGTGGGTGGGGTGTTGTCGTGAACAATTACTGCGCAATGCAAAGCTATGGCAAAATCCGAGTCACTGGACAGTGTCCACGAAACGTGCTCCGGACAAACATCGTAGGTGGAGAAACATGTCGCTGCCAATATACATAGCCGTCGATGCAGGTCGGTGCGCGACATTTCGTTGTCAGTAGTTGCCAGTTTCGAACTAAGCTCGCCAATCCACCTATGTGCTACGCTCCGGGCCTTCCGTAACAACGTACGCGCTCTTCGACAAACATAGGGGGCACGCGTAGAAGAGAGGAGACGGCTTGTAAGAAGAGCTAGAGAGTGTTTAGCAAAAGGCAGTGAGCGACGAAGAGTGGAGTCTGCGTACCAATTGTCCTGACGGTGACTCCCTCCTGCCAGTTGGCTTCTATCCTTCCAAGAAGGGCCTCTAGTTCTTGTAGGAGCGTCCTTCCAAATCCGGGGTAGCCAAGATCGAGGTGCCACTCGCGTACACCATCCAACAACGGGCCAAGTTGCCATGCTGCTTGGGTAATCAACGTATGTACCTCCTCGCGGCGAAATGAGAGCGAGGGCGATGGCAGCTCCCTTGCTATGTTCAACCATTGCAAGCGTGGCCCGCTGCGCAACCCAGCAAACGCCATGTACTCATGAAGACTCAGCTCCGGGGGGCAGTCAGCCTGAGCGGAGATCACCTCATTCGAAGTATGATGCGTCGCAGATACGAAGGAATGGAATTTGCTGTAAGGGGTCGATACGGGGATAGGAGGTGTACAGGTGTCTGCAATGGTAGATGCGAAAGGACCCGCTGCCCAGGATGTGCTGGTACGGTCAAACAGCTTGAACGACAGCCCGTTATTGAGTAAAACGTCAGAAACATCGGCGGGAATCTGAACGCCTTTGTAGTGGGTTTGATCAGAGAACGATTTCGTGGTGGACGCAATCGTGATTCGGTGGTATTCGTGACGCACTGCCCAATCTCTTAGACCAGAGAAGGCGTCTAAGAGAAGCTTGGGTTCAGCGTGGCCAGCAGCGTCGGGCATCCCGATGTCACGGAGAATCATATAAGTTATCTCGCGCCAAGCAGAAAATGCGCGTGGAGGTGAAAGCTCGAAGACTACGAACTGTGCTCGAAGTGTTGCTTGTGGAAGTGGCCATTCATGGACGCTGATCTTCAGCCCGTCAGCCTCATCGTTCGTTTGACACTTTCTACAACACCGTCTTCCCCGCGACAAGTAACAAACCTCAGCGTGTTCCATCGTTGATGCCGCGTCCTTCAATGATTGCCACTTCTCATTCAAGACTCTCAGCTCAGCACGCTTTTGCTCCCGCTTCTGCCGAGCACGTTGGTCGATATCGTTGTAGAGTTGTTGTAGCTGTGAAGAATCACGGTAATACCGTACAGCGAACGACAATCCAGTAGCATAGTCGGAGAAAATGGACGTCGCGTAGGAGGCCTCCTCATGTCGCTGCAAAATATACTTTTCAATGAGCTCGGCACGCCGCAGGGAACCGGAGCGATGAAGGAGTAGGGGATGAAGGAAATCTCGAGGAATCTCCGGTGAATAAGACCTTAGGAGGGGACATTGTCGGATAGCCAAAGTATCCAGTGCTTTCCAAAGATCCAGGATGGTCAAAATCATGACAGAGTTCTCCTCGGGATCGGCTCCGTAGATCTTCCTCGCGCTGGCGAAATACTGTTCGACACAGGACGCAATTACATCCGGAGGGTTGTCGCCATGCGGAAACGAATCAACCCAAGAATCCAGACATCTCTCGACGGACAACTCAAAGTCTGCGAGAGCAATGTGCTTGTCGCCGTCTGAAAACTGACGAAAGTCGGCTGTATCAGCGAGACGTGGCTGGTGAGAAGGGCTAAACGGTTTCGGCGAGTGGCTGCGAAGTGTTGAATGAAGTACGTTCATGAGGTATGGGCGTGAATTGTCGAGAGTGATTGCGGTATCGCTGTCGAAGTCCAGCCCATCGGGGTCCCACGGCGGCGAAATCGATTGGCTCTTCTGAAAACTTGACCATCGGTTCTGGAGAAGCTCCTCGGTCTCCGTTGCGGTATCGCGCACAACTTGATAGACGTCGTCCGAAACAGCGGGACCCAGCTTTGATAGACGTCGTGCCATCTTGATCCTCATCAAATGGAGCGTCTCACTTGGAAAGCCCCTTTGGATGCAGATTCGGAGGAGGTGGGCATGGAAAAAAAGTATAAACGTCTTATACATGTCACAGTCCAGGGATGTTTGGAGGGCAACCTTGATGACGAGCCATAAAGGCGCTCGGCGCCAGGGTTTGTAAGCGTCTTTCCAAAGAACTTCATCCGCTACCCGTTTCGTGATACGATCTACAGAGGCCGGTTGACCAAAGCCTCTTAGAATACCCACTAATAGTTCAGATATATATCGTGGGTGAGCGCTCTCGCGGACTTCGCGTACAGTAGATCCCGCCTTGGTTGTAGTCGGAGTGGAATCCAACACATCGATATCCATTTGAATGAGAAAGGAAGCAAGTTCCGGAAGAAAAGATCTCTTCGCAAAGATCTCAGGGGATACCTGGACCGCAGGACCGGGATAGGAGCAAAGGAGCTTTCCGTTGGTGGACATGACGAATCTGGCTTGCGGGGAGACTTCGAACATCTCGAATCGAACATGATCGATAAGCACGCGAACAAGAACAGCGGCATTCTGAGCTCGAACATGCATTACGAAGACATCTGAAAGCGAAGGTAAACAGTGACGCGACATGAAAGTGGTAATTCAAGCCCACCTCCGACAGCAAGGTCTGATAAGACGCCTCTGAATTCCGCTTCTACCAGCGGGGCCCTCGCAGCCCGGTAGATAGACCCCATCATCTTTTCCATACGGGTCCATACGAGCTCCTGGGAGGGCGAGAGGTACTGGTGGAAAGTTGCTGCGGCGTGTATGAGGATGTGGCACAATGCCACATTCGTCCCGCGTTCAGCTTCCCCTTCTTGGGCCTTTTGGGGAAGCTTCGGGGGGAGAGATGGTGAACGAGACATTGGAGGAACCCTTCCCGCTGGTCATTGATATCGCCACCGTAAGCGCCGTGCATAAACAAAGGGGACGAATTGGGCACAGCATATGCACATGATCAATAGGCGCCAGAAGTTACCAGGGAATGGAGATTCGGGAGGGAATTAGCAAAAGATCTCGAGCTGACACGCCTCTAATCTTGTCCGTCGCATTCATCCGTCTGTTACGTTTAATAGCCCACATCGCCGGGCCGTCACAGCGAGGCACAAAGCTACCGTTGTCTGCCTTGTAAATACCCGACCAAAGTGGGAAACTATCCTTGTCATGGAAAAGAGACAGGGACGCCCTGTTACGGACTAGGTGAGACGTCGCGCTGTGATGTCGAATTCACATCCAGTCCGGTACTACTGGAAGAGAACTTTACTAGACCGCGAATGTGACAGGCTAACCTGCGCTTTGCAAGAAATTATCAACACGGAAGTACCCATTACAAACATTAGTGTCAAATCGAAACGCTGGTGGACGAAAGAACTATCTATGCTCCATAGGGAGGCAGACAATCTTGGGAGAACGGCTTACAAGCACAAGAACCGACCAGAGCACCCTGTACACGCTGAACACGCTAAGGCACGCAAAAAGTACAGCAAAACCATTCAATACTTCAAGCAACCCACTGGCGCGACTGGCTCGAGAAGGCCACAGACCCAGACATATGGACGGCACATAGATACATCTCAGCACCGGCTAGCAATGGGGGGAAATCGAGAATACCTAACCTGATAATCCAATCCGCAGCCGGAGAACACATTGCCAGCACTAACGCAGACAAGAGCACTTCGCTAGCAAAAACCTTCTTCCCAAAGAAGCCCCAGCAAGTAAACGTCAATGACAACGAGTGCAACTTCCTTCCACCAGCATGCGACATGGAGCCAATAACAAAGGAGCAGACCCGCAAACACATCGCCCGCTTCAGACCATACAAGGCGCCGGGACTAGACGGCATCCCCAACATCGTGCTGATAAAATGTGCTGATCTCCTCGTTAACAGACTGTGGACAATTTTTACAGCAATAGCCGAAAAAGGATGGTATTACGCCCCGTAGAAGACGGTTGTCCTCCAAAAGCCAGTGTACCGAGTAATAGACTTCGACCCGAGGGGAAGCATAGATAGTAGTAAGAGAGATGAGAACAGGAAACACGATAGAGGCGGAGACGGAGACGCAACAGAGACGCGGACGGGATCGTTAACGCAAAAGTGAAAGCATGATATTTTCATAGACACGTGAGGTATATAAAGCAAGCTTATTAATCAAAGAGTAACTCGTTTCGAGCCCAGTGAGGACGTAGTCCTTACACCAGGCAAACCAAGATACGATATCCCTAAAGCATACAGACCTATAGCTCTCCTGAACACAATGTCGAAAATACTCACGTCTATCATCGCAGAACAACTCACGTACTACACCAAGCGAGGTGCACAGAAATGGATTCAAAAAAAAAAAACTACTGGAAGAGAGCTCGAAGGCTACATACGTCTCATTCAGCGCCAGTTGTTACCCCTCCAACAGGATAGAACCGACACCTAAGTTATAAGGTGATTAATAGATACGGTGCTAAGGAGGCAGTGCATACTTTGAGTCGATTACTAACATCTATTGGTGGGCACGAACGAATGGGTGTGAAAGTCGGGAGTTAGCACTCTGAGAGTCAGAGAAGCTACATAGAACCCCATCTGAAGATCAAAGTCACTGCGAACGAAAGTCCGAGTAGCATTTCCCTTCAATGGAAGACAACACTGTCACTGCATACATAAGCCCGGGCCTGAGGCCTGAGTAGTGAGTACTAGAGAGTACTGAGTCACAGTGAAATGTGCCCGACTTACAGCTAAACTTATCAAACTCGGGCTGGCGAAGATCTATTTCCTCTTGCGGAATACAAATTCGTGTCTTCCTGTTACCGTAGAGCGGAGCCCACTCACGGGATCGGGGTGATCACGACACCCAGCGTAAATCCCGTGTAGCCTGGATCGCGCGTTGGTTTCCCTCAGTTCGCGTGATCCTACGACGTGATGAGGACCCCGGGTAAGGTTTATTAGCAAAACCAACCCAACATCCGTGTGCCACCTACGATGGGTGGAAAAAGGAGCGAATTCTATAGAATAAGGTGGGCGGCGCGAAGAGACGTGCCCAAGGACGCGCCAGTCATTATCAATAGACCTATGATAACTGGTGGCAAATCGAAAAGTTGTTCCGGTGTAGCGAGTAATAGATGTCGACCCAAGGGGAAAAAGTAATAGAGAAGAGAATAGGAAACACGATCAAGGCGAAGACGGAGATGCAACGCAGACGCAGACGGAAATCGTTAAAGCAAGAGTAAAACGCATGTTCGTTTTCGTAAGCGAGCATGAGACGGACAGTGGACAATAGTGCTTAGTAATCGAGAAGCTATGTAATCTACCATTGCGAGCCCAGAGAGGAGTCAGAGGCAAGGTCAGAGGACACGGTTTACACCGGGGCTCTCGATGCGACGACTCACACACAAACGCATATGTAGAAATTTTCACTCTCCACGCGCTGCAAGTCTCGCACCTCGATGGGGTTCCACAGCACAGGCACAATCCTAAATGCCGAACTGGCCGTTAGCATCAAGGGAACAACAATGTCGAGATTGGGTGATTGACCATTGGCATCGACCGTAATTTGATCTACCATTCAGCCCGGGGTTTATGCATCCACATCGGCGGTTCAGTAGTTCTCTCTATGTCACTATGGAAAACTTATGGGGGGATCGTGTTTTCAGTTGGCAGAACTCATTCCCTTCTCCGAAAACTGGTGGAATAGCAAAGCCTAATACTGATGAAAATTCAGCACCAGCAAACCCAAACGTGGCACGAACAATCAACTCGGATACCCATGTAGATGTCCCACTTGAGCTCCGCAATAGCGACCACAACCTGCTTCTTTCTCATCTTCTTCGCTTGGAAGTAGTGCACAGAAAAAGTCGACATGCAGGCAAGGGACAAAGATGAAAACAGGCTACTGAGGACACTAGGCAGTATCGAGCGCTCTAAAGACGACGCAGACAAGTAAATACCAATGGACGCCAATGGAGAGATCGTGCGTCGGAATCAGGACACCTGTTAGAGTGACCACGCATTCAGACACCGCCCAAACAAATGGAATCTCGACTCACCGTTCTTGATGGTGAACCTGAGCGCTTGGGTTACTCGTTACGCCAATCATGTCCATCAGTCGACGCAGCATTTGACGGTACATCCCATTCCTCGACATAAGGTCGCCAGAACGCGGACGCTTGCCGCGTGACGCTAATCCCACTCGCACTCACGTGCGATTCGGAGGTGGCGCGAAAAAGAACTTCGAGATGGAGGGTTGCGAGGACGAATAAAACAATAGTAGCGCCCAGAAGAGATAAACGGGATGTGATCGGTTATTAGAGTAAAGCAGGCGAAATGAGACGACAACGAACATGTGGGCATGTCGAATTACAGCCTAGGATGGTATTATTGGCATGGGTGACAACGTTCGGGGCAATGCGGAGTGCAGGGACAACAAGATAACGAGAAATGCCACAAATGGACTCACCCACATCAACCAAAAGGTCTTCACAAGCCCGAGCCTGGATTGACAAGAGTGTCGAGACGTCGAAGCTCTAAAGTGCTGCGAGATAATATAAACGAGCGACCTCGATTAGGCAGCTTTATTCGAAAAGCGTACAGTAAAAACAAATACAGTACTACGTGCTCTCCGAGTCTTTGTCGCTCGATTTGGGGTGTTCAGCTCGGTCCCCCGTCGACGCCGTCGTCCTCGCGCAATTCGCCTACCTGGACTTTGGGTACGCATTCTCAAGAAAAAATTGCTCCCATTGCAATTCTTTTTCATGTCCTGCCAAGTGTCCCACCCAACGATTACAATCATTCGTCATGGCACCACGTAACCTACCAATCTCTTCTCCATCTTTTTTCTGATCTTGTTACCAAGGGACTCAGGGCGATGGTAGGTGATCAGCCCTCAAGTTGACGTCGTATGCCGAAATTTTGGAAGCCGCCCACCAGGAGCAGCCACGGCGTTGGGAGGATTGCTGGAGTCTGTCCCTGCTGTCAGCGTTCCAAACGCCCCTCATCCTTCAGTCTGTATCTCCGAACCCGAGATAACACTCCGCGTCTACCGGACCCGCTGCGCTCTATGCTGATATTGACACGATCCTCCTGCAAAACTTGGACTCGGGGACTTAGAACAAGTACTATGACCGTCTTTTCGTTCGTCTGTCCATTATATAAACCGCACTCGGGGCGCCATGCCTGCATGCTTGGCTCACCTCAGCTTTGCAGGGCAGTGACACTGCCATGCTGTCCAGTGGTTCGTGTGTTGGTGTTCACCTTGAGGGGACAGGCAGGTTCCATCCTGAAGAGCAGTCCACCGAGGGTCCACCGGTGGGTGGCGCGTTCCCAACCACAGTCATATGGTGCTGTGCTGTCTATCGACCAGTCCGCGCCTTTTCCCTTGTCGCCAAGATCAAGTGCTCTGCGCACATGGTTACAAATTTGATATTGCAGCTCGTTACCTCGGCGTGTAGGCATCTTGATAGGCATCCCCAAGCCAATCGTCGTCAACGCTGGTCGCTGCCACCTCGCCACACATGCACAGCACAGTGCACATCAGTGCCAGCTTGGTGATGGCGGTCCATCGCGAATCCGTCGATGGTGCAAGTGCGCGAGTCCACACATCTGAGCCCTAGTAATACCCAGCCCCATGCGGAATCCAGACAATCACTTCCTAGAAAGGAACCACGACAGCAGCTCATTGGGCACCTCGTTTACAAAGCCCGTCGCCAAGTTATTTGCTGTCATCACAGTGGGGCGGGGATTCAATTTGGCGCACGTTCCAGGCCCACGCGAAGCACAACTTGAACGACGATGACGACTTGAATCCCCCAATTTGAACATCGCTGTCATGGTGCAAATATTTTTCTTGGTTCCTCTGTCGACCTGGGCTGAAATGAAAAAAAAAAGTGAGTAAGAAGAGTCCAAGTTTCCGGGCCTGTCAGAAGCAAGACCAGACAAACCACTCAATATCGACCTGAAACGGCGGAACGTTGGAGTGCCTAACCTGATGGGTAAAATGTGCCGTACTGTACGGCCTGTCGAAATGCGTACGACGCAGCACCTGAAAAGGGAATAGAGGCGGCGATAGAATCAATGATTTGCATCGAGTGTCGTACGGAGGCGATTCCGGCGTTGACGCATCGACGGAGTAACTCTGCTGCGTCGGCGTTACTGTAGACGGGTAGCCAGTGGTAACGCAGAGGGGCTAGAACGCGGATCTATGACCACCACGATTGGGCACGATTGGGCGCAGAAGGTCGATGTATCGATGTGCCGTACAGCAACGTTGAGCAACCCCGTGGGCCGCCGGCTCGTACAGTAGATCATCAGGTCGGGTTCTGCACACCCCAGATTCTGCCCTGATCATGGCTTCCTCCATTTTCATTTTTCAGGCACACTAGTGGGGGCCTTACTAACTTACAACCGGAGCTACTAGCCTACTGTATGTGCCGCTCAGGCTCGCGCGATCTGATCCCAGCCCTTCACTAGCTTCACCGTGCACGTCATCTCCGCTGTCTTAAACCCAGCTGCCCAGCGAGGAGACCGGATGGAGAGCTAGCGTATGTGTCATCCGAGAAGGACACGATAGTGCTCGCTCGCATACGTACAGTACAGAGTACTGCCATGAATTACTGTACTCGGGCTGTATCATGTGGTGTGAAGAGCAAGGTGAAGAGAGAAAAAAAAAAGTTGCAAACAATCTTCTCGCCCAATTCGGGAAAGAGCCACAGAAGTTTCGAAAAGCAACAGAAGTTGCCCGTCCCCGTCATTTTTCGCAAGCGTCATGACTCTGTAACCCCACCACGTTTCCGGGAAGGGCGTTCGACGGTATTGCTGTATTTTCATACCCCGGCCCTGGATCGTCTGAAAGCCTGTCAATGACTTTTGACACTGTCAGCTCTTTGTCAGGTGAGACCTTCTCGCCGGGTACGCTGAACCCCTGGGGTGCCGTTGACTTTGGGAAACGAAGCTAAATGAAGGGTTGATTACCGTTGATACGTATCAAAGCAGAATTTGTTTAACGCTGCTTCGGTGGTGGCCTAGACCCGGAAGATAAGACTACACTGGTCATCCTAGCAAGTTGCCCACTGGATTCGCGGATTGTCTAGGCTCACGTTGTTATTCGGAAATGGAATTCGACTCATTTCACGATAACGCCACAGATGTCAGTGCGCCCTGTGGAGTTGTCGCATCCAATTTGGAACGTTCATAAGACTTTTGGCCGCGGGCTGAGGTCGTTGGCGAGGTGGGTGTAATCGTCCATCACTCCGTCGTTAAGTCACGGGAACAAAGAGGAAATGCGCTTATCGGGACTCACCATCTTATACCCTCAAAGCAAGCGAAGTGTCTTCTAGATTATTGATCAAGAACTTCTTCAAGAACCGCCGAAGAACCCGTGCTCCGGGACACACTTATGCAGTACAGTATGGGAGCCGGGAGCCCTCTCTTTGTGCAACATATGACGTACCAGAGTGTACAGCAGGGTCGTCTCGCACGACGACCAACGTCGAGCGGTTACTATTACGTTTACATAGAACGGGGATACATACTCCAAGTTTGGAACAGTCACCCCTGTACAAAACAAGTCATATGAATCGCGGAACGGGGTTCTATGATCCCAGGACTCGGAGACGCCACTGGTCGGCCTGCCCTCCCCAATCCTCATATTACGGGACCCCGCATTTGATACGCCGAGCCCAAACTTGGACCACCCTTTCACCACTTTAAGTTATAACTATTGCTCTTCTTGCTCTTCTTTCTCTTGAAAAGCCTTTCCTTGTTCTCGCGTCTGCCATTACTGCCGATGATGTCCCCCACAGAGCGCGCAACGACGACTGAGGTGAGTATCTATTATACCCCTCCCCTTCGTTGTCGCCGGTAAGCGCCGTCGTCACGAGATGGTGCGCCGATGGCCGAGTCTCAGACGCGATGTCTTACCACGCCTGTAACACCAGCAGAGGAGCCTAGATGGGATCATCGATCGCCGTGTCTTTCAGGGAATCCTCAACCTCAACGACAGCGACTCGACTGATTTCTCCACGCAACTGTTCGACACGTACCTGGCCGTGGCCAAATCGACATTGACTGACATGGATCGGGCTGTGTGCGTATGTCTCCTCTTCCCTGGCCGGCCATCTTTGTCCTGTGGTATGCGACTTGCTTACGTATCTCCAGGGGGAACAAAGACTTTTCCGAATTGTCGCTTTTAGCTGTCTCGCTGCAAGATACGTCTGATGCCATGGGGGTCGTGCAGGTACGGCAGTCCTGTTCCCGCCTTCAGGACGTCATCCGTGTATGGACCGAGACGAAGACGGGGCCGACAGATGGAATAACTACAGCGCACGAGCACCTGAAAAGCGACTTTTCTGTAGCCAAGACTCAGTTGGCAAAATTCGTCGAGACGGGGGTTGTCCCAAGTGGTTGGGTGGCGCCACCGCTGGTTATCCCCACTAATCCAACAGTGGGGATGGGCGCGTGCCTTGGTGCCAGTGTTGTCGCGAGCAGCAAATGACACTATCGTATAGTATAGCTACCCTCTACGTGAATGCTCTCTTTTGAAATCATATTGTATCATTTATCATTTTTATCTTGATTTTTATCATTTGGTGGCTGGTCGGTACCAGTCTTTGACTTTTCGCACGGATCTCACGGTCCGGTCCGCTCTGGCCGTTTCTTCGCTAGTCAGATTCAAACTCCGATTTGTTTGATTTTTTTTTTGTCTTTCATATTTTTATTTCAACAGAGTAAATTAGCAATCAAA
>WNGR01007618.1_pt1 | contig 26712 bp, 27 predicted proteins | sample 5407581 | NCBI WGS metagenome assembly WNGR01 (sample SAMN13153383, study PRJNA577476) | soil metagenome | isolation source: 80 cm soil or saprolite under Garry oak tree replicate 2 | place: USA:California | collected 2016-06-15
CATCGAGGGGGCGCGCGAGCAGCAGAAGTATCGCGCGGGATTGCAGTTCGGCAGCCAGTTTATCGGCGGCTTGATGCCCGGCCTGGTGGTCGACTATCTTCCCGAGCAGCAACTGGACGAGGTGCGCAACGTGGCGGAGTTCGCCGGAATGCTGGCGCTGGATAAATGGACCGGCAACTGCAATGGACGCCAGGCGGTGTTCGATCGGCGGCCGCGCGAGCGCAAATATCGCGCGACCTTCATCGACCAGGGATTTTGTTTCAATGCCGGAGAGTGGACGTTTCCCGACAGCCCTCTGCGCGGCGTGTATGCGCGCAATCGCGTGTACGCCGGAGTGTCGGGATGGAAGAATTTTGAGCCGTGGCTGAGCCGCATCGAGACCATGGACGCGGACACGTTGTGGAATATCGCCGACATGGTTCCGCCGGAGTGGTACGGCGGAGAGATGGCAGTGATCGAGAAGTTGATGGAACAGATGGTGCGCCGGCGCGGACGAGTGCGTGAGTTGATCGCGTCGTTTCGGGACTCGAAGCGGGAACCTTTCCCGATGTGGGAGAAGGCGGTGAGCGTTGTGGTGCCCCGGCAGTTTGTGAATTAGGTACCAGGTACCAGGTACTAGGTACTAGGTACTAGGTACTAGGTTCGAGGTTCGAGGTGAAAGGCGAGATGCGCGGCTTTAGATTGGCGGTTGAATTGCTTGGTCAGTATGTTGGCCCCTGTAACCTGAACCTTCGGCACCTGGCACCTAAACCTCGAACCTAGTACCTCGAACCTTATAGAAAGGAGTCCGCCATGCCCGAGCGCATCCCCTGCGAGTTCTTCCTGATCCGCTACGTTCCGGACCCGGTCAAGGGTGAGTTCACCAACATTGGCGTGTTGCTGCGTGAGGCCGGCAGCCCGGACGGCACCGAGGTCCGCTTTACGCGCGACTGGACGCGCGTCCGCTGCATGGACGCCGATGCGGACATCGGGCTGCTGGAGGCGCTCGAAGGCGACATTGCCGCGCGGCTGCGGCTCGGCGCCGGCGGTGCGGCGGCACAGGACGCAGCCTCGAAGCCGGTGCTCGCGATCATCGAGGACAGCTTTTCGAACTCGATCCAGATGACCGAGGCGCGCGCGTGTCTGGCGGAAAATGTTGCCGCCGAACTTGACCTGCTGATGAAGATGTACGTCGAGCCGATGCGCGTGAAGCAGGAACGCAAGCGCACCGGACGCGCTGCGATTGCCGCAGCCATGCGCAACGAGTTCGAGCGCGCCGGGGTGTGGGGGATGATGCGCAAGAAAATCGCCGCATCTATATATACGCAGCCCGGCGACCCGATGAAGATCGACTGCGGATACCGGCCCAATGGCGTGATCCGGATGTTCCACGCGGTGTCGCTCGAAGCCGACGTCGAAGCCGCCAAGGTGCTTGCGTACTCCGCGCCGCGCCTGCATGAAGGCGTCGTTCGCGTGGAGGGCGCGAAGCTGGAGTTGACCGCCGTGGTCGAGCCGCTGCGCGCCGTCTCCGGCGATGACGGGCTCGACGATGAGAATGCCGAGCGCTACCGCTTTGGCGTGGAGACGATGGAGAGCCAGGCGATCCGCGTCGTCACCATGAACGACCTGGCGCGCGCCGCGGAGACCGCGCGCATTGAGTTGCGGCTCTAACCGGCATGGAACCGACCACGGATGACACGGATTTTAAGACGGATTAAGGACAGTGTTTCTACCAGGACGCGTTCTTAATCCGTTCGATCTTGATCCGTGTCGTCCGTGGTCGTTCTTTGTCGTAGGTATTTCAGGAAGGCACAGCGAATTGGCTGTGCCCATTTTTTTTGCAAGAGAGATCGAAAGGGGTGAGCACGTGGGTCTTCGAACTAGAGTGACAGAGGCATGGCAGAGATTGGCAGGCGTCAACGCGGCCGCGGGCGACGCGGCGAAGGGGCAGAGAAAGACGGCGATGCTGCCATCGATTTTGACTCCATACAATCACGGCCGCGTGGGCCAGAACGCAACGCCCAAGCCGACTCCCGCGAATCTCCGGAAGTTTGCCGAGACGCCCGTGGCGAGGCGCGCGATCAACGTGGTCAAAGATAAGGTCGCCAGCATGGACTGGAAGATCCGCGTGCGCCGGGGTTACAGCACCGCCGATGTGCCCGAGGCCGAGGCGCGCATGCAGGTGCTGCGCCGCTGCCTGGAAGAGCCCAATGCGGGCGACAGTTTTCGCACATTGATCGAGCAGGTGCTCGAAGATCTTCTGGTCGGCGGCTTCGGCGCGGTCGAGATGGAGGCGACCGGCGATGCCGACCGTCCGTTCCATCTCTGGGCGGTCGACGGCGCCACCATCGAGATCGACGGGACCTGGAACGGAGACGCCGCCAAGCCTCGCTATGCGCAGTCGCGCGGCGCGGTGGGGACATCGCTTGGCACGCAGAATCGCACGCCGCTGCGCGACGACGAGCTGATGTATCTGCGCCTGAATCCGCGCAGTCACACGCTGTTCGGGCTGGGCCGGCTCGAGGTCGCCTTTGAGACCGTGAACCAGTTTCTCTCCGCCAATCGCTATGCCGGACGGCTCGCGTCGAACTCCGTTGTGCAATACGCGCTGTGGCTGAACGAGGCCACGCCAGAGCAGCACGACCGCCTGATTCGCTGGTGGCAGGACGAGATCGAAGGCACCGGCCGTGTGCCTTTGCTGAGTTGCGAGCAGAAGCCCGAAGTCCTGCGCTTCGCCGGAGGCACTGACGCCGATCTGCGCATTCAGTGGCAGGAATTCCTGCTGCGCATGATCGCCAACGCATTCGAATTGCCGCCCATGCTGCTCGGCATGCAGGCCGACGTCAACCGATCGACCGCGGGCGAGATGGCCGATGAAGCATTCCAGAGCGCCGTTGTGCCCGTCGCCAAGCTGGTCGCCGAACACATTACCCGCGATTTGTTCGCGAAGAAGCTCGGCTGGCGCGAATTCGAATTTACCTTCAACGATCTGGAGTCGCGCGACGAGATGCAGGAGCTGCAGATCCAGACCGAACTGCTGAAGGCGGGCGTCCTTAGCATCGACGAAGTGCGCGAGATGCGCGGCTTGCCGAAGCTTGTAACGGCGGAGGTTGCATGAGGCTGACCATCGATAATCTTGACGGCAGGGGCGCGGTGGAATACACCGCCGCGCTCTCCGCCGATTCCCCGCTCAAGATCGAGCGAGCGCTGAATGCGCCCTCGCGGTGCATCGGCTCGCTGCTGATCGCGGCCGCTCCCACGCTTGCCGTGCCCGTTCGCCGCGCCCGCATCGTCGTCTCGGCAAATAGCGGGACCACGCTCTTCACCGGCTACATTGCCGCGGAGCCCGCGCCGGTTTACTCCGGCGCTGGCCTCGGCGGCCCCGTCTATCGTTACGCGTTCACCGCCGCCGGCGACGAGTGGCTGCTCGACAAACAGGCGCCCACACTCGCCGCGGGAGGATTCGCGCTTTCCGGCGCCACGTTGCTCCCGGCGCGCACCAGCCGGACTCACACGATTAACTTCGACGATGCGACGGCCGGCGGCGCCTTGCAAATCGCCGAGCTGCCGGCCTCCAACGTCAAGGAGCTTGCCAACGACGTTACGCTGACGGGCCAGATCGAGCCATCGCAGTATGTAACCGAAATGTTCTCCGGCGACGGAACTACCGCGGTGTTCGCCGCCGCGAACGAGCCGTTCCGCGCGGCCAAGCCCAAGCTGATCGCGGACTCGTTCGACGGACCGGCAATCGACACGCATCTGTGGAACGTCGCCGATTCGGGCTCGCACATTTCGCTGGGCGGCGCCGGGCTGGCGCTCACCGGCGGCACCGGCTTCGACGGGCAGACTACGTTGACCGCCAGCGACCAGGTGGAGATGGGCGGCACGCTGGTCGTCGAAGCGGGCAGCGTCGCGCTCACCTCGCCCTCGAATGGTGTGCTTTGCGGCCTCTACTCCGGCAGCGCGCAGCGCGCGAACTGCTTCGCGGGATACAACGTGCGCCAGAGCGGCGGCTCGACTGTCGTCACGCCCTTCGTCAACGGAGCAGAGATCGGAACCAGTTACACATTGCTCGACGGCCACCGATATACGCTCCGCATCCGGCTGCATTCTCCGGAGATGCAACGCGTGATGCAGACGTACTACGCGCGTGTCGACGGCGTTATTGAAGCGTTCGGCGGCGGCCTGGTCGCATCGCCCATGTCGCTCGTCTTTGAACTGCAGGACCTCGGCAACGCGTCGAACACACCTGCGACAGTGCTCTACGACGGCGCAATTGCCGAGTCGCCCGCCAGGTGTACCTTCGCGGCTGTCAATAGCGTCGAACTCAACGGCTCGATGGGCTTCTGCGCCGTCACTCAGACGGGCTCCGCGTGGATCGTCAGCACGCTGCCGGGCGGCGCGACGCAGACTCGCCTGATTGGGATTGCAGGCGAAGGCGTCGATTGCCAGATGGATGCCACCGGAAAGGTTACATTCTTTGCCGGGCGCATTCCTGAAGCGGGAGAGATTGTAACCATTCTGTATCGCACACGGAATCGGGCAGTCGCGCGGCTGCAGGATGACGCCGGAGTGGCCGCGGAAGCTGCCGGAGGAATGCCCGGCACCGCCCACTGGCTCGGCAAAGTCGTCAAGCCGCTGGCCCGCTCCAGCGCGGACTGTGAATCGGCTGCGCAGGCCATTCTGAGCCTCGCATCGAGCCGTGCTGCGGCAATCGCGGGCAACTACGCCGCAAGCAATCCTGCCGAAGACATTTGGCCTGGAGATGTTCTCGCTATCACGGCCAATCGGCAGACGATGAACGTCGTCGTCCGCCAGGTCAGCATTGTTGATGGTCACGCTGTGCCCGAGTTCCTCGCGTATCGCATCGCGTTCGCTAATGACTGGGCGGGGTCGCTTGGCATTACGCTGTCGGAGGCGATCGCGGCTGACGCGCACCTGCCGCCCGCGGCGCTCTCCGCACCCAACGCTGCCCTCGATAACCTGCAGCAGTTGACCGTGGTCAGCGCCACCGGCGGTGCGTTGCAGATCGATGCGGGAACGATTCCGCCTGTGGGGGGCGGCTTTGAAGTTCGTCTGCGCGACTGGGACTTTGGCCCCGGGAGCGATCAGAATCTCGTGGTTCGCAGCCCCGTCCGCAGCTTTTCGATTCCGCGGCCGGCGCAGGTGGAGCGCTACTTCGTGCGCATGTACGACGCGTCGACACCGCCGATTTATTCGCGGCTCTCCAGCGCAATCTTCACCCATCTTCCAGTCGCCTGAATAACTGTAACCAAAGGAGTCACAAATGACAGATTTTGAAACGCGCGTGCTGGCTGATTTGTGCGTCTTGAAGAGCCAGATGAAAGAGGTAGTCGGCAATGGCCAGCCTGGACGTCTCGCGCAACTCGAGAGCCGCACGTCCGACCACGAAAGAACCGTCCAACGACTGAAGGGAGTCGCCGCGGCATTCGGCGGCTTTCTCACCGTCGCTCATGTGGCCATCGACTTCTTCATTGGGCGGCGATGAAGGATAGCGAGTCAGCAAGTTAGCGGGTCAGCGAGCGTAGCAGCGAGTCAGAAGTTGAAAGATGTGTCGGGCCTTCAGCCCTCGATGTCTATGCTGGAACGTTACCTGGGGCTGCGCCCCAGGCTGGTATATGTCGGGCCTTCGGCCCTGGTTCAGTTCCACAAACTTGTGACTCGGGACTTCTAGCTTGCCAACTCGCTGAGCCGCCGCGCTCGTATAATCAGGCACATGCCTGCCGATTCGCAGACCGTGCCCCTGGTCGGGGTGATCATGGGAAGCCGCAACGATTACGCCGTGATGCGCGCGGCCGTTGAGATGCTGCGCGAGTTTCGCGTGCCGCATGAAGTGAAGGTGGTCTCGGCACATCGCACGCCGGACCTGATGTTTAAGTACGCGGAGACCGCTGCCAGCCGCGGCCTGCGCGTTATCATCGCGGGCGCGGGGGGCGCGGCGCATCTGCCCGGCATGGTCGCGGCGAAGACGGTGTTGCCGGTGCTCGGCGTGCCCATCCCGGCGACCGCGCTGCAGGGGCTCGATTCGCTGCTTTCGATCGTGCAGATGCCGAAGGGCGTTCCGGTGGCCACGCTCGCCATCGGTGCGGCCGGCGCGGCCAATGCGGGATTGCTCGCCGTGCAGATTCTGGCGACAACCGATCCCGAGTTGCAGACCAGGCTGGTCGCGTGGCGCGCGGCGCGGCACGTTGAGGTGCTGTCGCAATCGCTCGACGATGAGGTCCCCGAGTGAGCGAGGCCGTGTTTCCGGTCCTGCTGCCGGGCGCGACGATTGGAATCTTCGGCGGCGGCCAGCTCGGGCGCCTGACTGCAATCGCCGCACGCAGCATGGGTTATCGCATTCACGTGCTCGACCCGGACCCCGGATGTCCGGCGCGCTTTGTCGTCGACCAGTGCGTGGAAGCGGACTGGACTGATGCTCACGAGGCGGCGCGCCTGGCTCGCGGATGCGACGTCGTCACATTGGAGATTGAGCAGATTTCGCTCGCCAGCATGAACGCTGCCGCAAGCTACGTGCCCGTGCGTCCCAGCGAGAGTCTGCTGGAGGTGATCCAGGACCGCGTGGTGCAGAAGGACTGGCTGCTGCGCAACGGATTTCCGGTGGGCAAGTATCGCGCGGTGCGCACGCTGGATGAATTGCGCATGGCGGTGATCGAACTCGGCGGCAAATGCTTCTGCAAGAGCGCTACCGGAGGCTACGACGGCGCGTGGTCGGCGCTGGGTGAAGGGCCGGGCGTGGTCGAACAAGCGATCGATCTCGACCGGGAAATTTCGATTCTGGTTGCGCGGTCGCCGCGCGGCGAGGTCAAGGTGTATCCGGCTGCGTGGAATCATCATGATAGCCAGATCCTTACGTGGAGCGTGATTCCCGCGCCGCTGCCCGACGCCATGGCCTCCGAGGCAAAGCAGCTTGCGCAGGCGATCGCGGACACGTTTCTGCTCGAAGGGATTCTGGCGGTCGAGCTATTTGTAACCAAAGATGGCCGCCTGCTGGTGAATGAGCTCGCGCCACGTCCGCATAATAGTTACCACGCCAGCGAGCGCGCCTGCGTAACCAGTCAGTTTGAGCAGTTGGTGCGTGCGGTTTGCAATCTTCCGCTGGGCAGCGCCGATGTGGTGCAGCCGTGCGCGATCGCGAACCTGCTCGGGGATTTGTGGATTGGGCCGCATGGCCCGCGCGTGCCGCACTTCGACGCTGCGCTCGCAGTTCCCGGCGTGCGGCTGCATTTGTATGAGAAGCTTCGCCCGCGCAAAGGCCGCAAGATGGGTCACCTGAGCGTTGTCGGCGCGACGCCGGAGGAAGCGGTGGAACTGGTGCTCAGGGCCAAGTCGATGCTGTAATTATTGCTACCGATATTGCAAACATGAAGCAACTAACTATTGCTAATTCAATAGTTTGCCAAGAAGCTATGCTCTTTGAGGTCAAACTGATTGCCAAAGACCGTGACGGAGCACACAGAAGGGTGCGGGCTGAACCGATATAGTGCAATTGATTGCGGGGGAGAGATTGTATGTAAAAGCTTTCAGTAATCCCTTCCTCATTTTGTTACCTTGTCGCCCCAGAGATCGCGTCTGATAAGGTATCTATAGTGGATGGGTTCGCATCCGACCTTAATTGTTATTGCCACCATGCCGATAGTGGAGTAGGGTAGGCAGTCGGAACGAAGAGCGATCCACCGAACCGGCCAGCATTAGCCAAGAAGGGTATTAATATGCCGATTCAGATCAGAGATGTAAAGTCGCTGCCAGTAGTTGAGGAAAAGATTCGCGCTTTCGAGGCACGATATGCCATGTCCAGTGAGGCGTTCACCGTCGATCTGGACAGACGCGTAACTGTGCCCGAGTTCGATGCCATCGAGTGGAATTTCCTTTTGATGCAGAAGGAGGCGATGGAAGAGGACGATGCCTGTGGTGCGCCTGTCATCTGGTCGAACTACCGGAGCAAGATCAGCGCCGTGGAGCCTCGTACAATGTACGATGATGTTGCGGCATAGATGATTCGTTGGGCGGTGTACAGCGAGTGGTTTAGAGATCACTATGATGTACTCAAGCACGATCTCCTGGAACCAGGGTGTATCGAGATTGGCCCAATTCTAGAACCCAAAGACAGAAGGTTTCCCCGACAGGCCCCATTTGGGGCCGATTGGGCAGTCCTGTACGATGACGGGTATTATTTCCGTGTAAAAGAGACTTTCAACCGTATGGGCCGTCCACAAAGTGGCATGGGGCTGCGTGAGCATTTCTCGTACCATTACGGCAGAGCCCACCCTCGGGTGGACGCCGAAGGTTTTCCACTAACTCAAGAACCGGATACACCCTTCGCGGAGTTGAGGATCGATGTGGATCGCAGACTTGATCCCCATATCCACGTGAACTCTCCAGATCACATCACGCAAGATCGCGTGCGCGGGTACTCTATAAGAGATGCCGATATGATCGCGTTTTTGAGGGCAGTGGTAACGCACCGGAAGAGCAAAGAGCCGCTGCACAAATTGCTTGGAATCACAATTCTTCCATAGAACACGACAATGGCAAACTGCTTCGACTATACGACGACATACTTTTGGAGAGAGGGAAAGCCAAATCTCCATGACTGCCTCCGCATTTCATTCGAGGCGGCCAAAAGACATGGAATCGGCAAGATCGTCATTTTTACGGGCGTAGGGGAAGGAGTCAGGGCAGCAGTCCACGATTTTCTTAGCCAAGAAGATTATGCGGACATCCGCCTCGTGGCCGTAACCTTTCCACACGGCCACAAACACGACATCCCCGATACGGATAGCGAATGGATAGCAAGTAACAACATTCCGCTCATACGCGCACACTTACCTTTTGATCCGATCAAAGCTCAGTTCGCGGGGCACGGTGTGCTAGGTCAGGACTTCAGTTTGCTGGGAAACGTGCTGAATATCTTCGGCGGAAGTATGAGCTTGTGTGTCCAAGCCGTGCTAATGGCGTGTGATGCTGGCGTCATCCGGAAGGGCGAACATGTTATCTCGCTCACTTCTGATACCTCGATCTTGGTTCGGGCTGCGCCGACCTCTCATTTGCTTACAGATTTCATCGTCCGAGAGATTTTCTGCAAATCCGCATTTATGGATATTAGCAAGAGAGAAACCGCCATTGAGGCCGGTGCGGCGACGAGCGCGGAAGAAATCACGGCGACTGGTTCGCCGAAGTTGATTGAAGGTTGATTAAAGACCATGGGGCTAAGCCATTTTGAATGGGAATTTGAGGCTTAAGGATCAACCTGCCCGATTTCTTCGCTCCAGTTCTGAAGGTGTGCCTCCGACGCGAAATCTTTGGGATCCCATTCATCGCTGCGTCTTCGCCAATGAAGTAGGGCTCGTATCCTAGACACGATCCGCTGCGTAAACAGTAGATATGGATTATCCACGGGACATCGAAAATTCGGGGCCGTTTGAGGCGCGCTACCTGGCGTTTCTTGAAACCATCACGCAGTTGCGGCCGCGCCTGCATCGTTACTGCTCGCGCATGACCGGATCGGTGCTGGACGGCGAAGACATCGTTCAGGACACGTTATTCGAGGCGTATCGCAAGCTGGACCAGTATGACGACAGCCGTCCTTTGGCGCCGTGGCTGTTTCGGATTGCGCACAATCGGGCGATCGATTTTCTGCGCCGCCGCGGTGTTCGGATCGATGCTGAGACGACTGCGATGGAACCGGAATCGGTGCCGGCCGCCGAACCTGCGGTCCTCGGCGTGGGCCGCGCGGTCGAACAGTTGGTGATGATTCTGCCTCCCAAGGAGCGGGCTTGCGTGTTGCTGAAAGATATCTTCGACTACACGCTGGAGGAGATTGCGGAACTCGTCAGCTCTACTGTCGGCGGCGTGAAGGCGGCGCTCAACCGGGGACGATCGAAGCTCGCGGCATCTCTCGATCCGGTGCCACAGCAGCGCGTGGTGAGCCCCGAGTTGTCGCGTCTCCTGCATCTCTACGTCGATGGATTCAACAAGCGCGATTGGGATGGGCTGCGCGAACTTATTAGCGCCGACGCACGACTGCTGGTTGCGGATCGCTTTTCGGGTTCGATGGACGAGTCGCCATACTTCGGACAGTATGCGCGCCAGGCCGCGTCGTGGCGGATGGCCGTCGCGGAGGTGGATGGCGAGTTGGTGGTGGTTGCGATGCGCTTTCATGAGAATGGATGGCGACCCGATTCGGCCGTCCGGGTTGAGGTGGTCGATGGGCGCGTCGCGCGCATTGTGGATTATGCGCATTGTCCGTGGGTTCTGCAGGCGGCAAGCTCGGTGGTGGTGGGCGGCGTTGATGTTTGAATCGCCGCGACGAAGAGCGTGTCCACAGGGGCTAAAGCCCCAATTGATATTGCGGCGCTTACGGCACGGGTGAACCCGTGCCCTTCCGTGTTCTGCGGCGCTTACGGCACGGGTGAACCCATGCCCTTCCGCGTCCCAACTGTAAGGATGCGTATCCTGGGTCGCCTGTGAGCCGTAGTAGATGGCAGAAAGGCAATTCAAGGAGGATCGACCGATGCAGACGAAAGAGGCTATTCAATTTGCGCTTGCAGTTTCGAACGGGGCGGTGATGAGTGTGATTGACGAGATGAGTGGCAGCGCGACAACGTTTCCGACGCCGAACGGCGGGTGCCATCCGCTGTGGGTTCTGGGTCATCTCACGCTGGTTGAGGGTATGATTCCGGCGGTATTGTTCGGGGATAAGAATCCGGCGGCAGAGTGGCAATCGTATTTTGGAGAGAACTCCGTTGCCGTCGCGGATGCCGGTATGTATCCACCGTTCGCCGAGGTGCGCGAGAAGTATCGTCAGTTGCGGGAACAGAATGTGAAGCTGCTGGAGTCGCTGAGCGAGGCGGATCTCGACAAACCGACGAAGGCGCCGCCCAAGGGACGGGAACGCGAGTTCGCTACGTATGGGAGCAGCTTTTTGACGCTGGCGCTGCACCAGACGATGCATCGCGGGAACGTGACGGACGCGCTGCGAGCTGCGGCGCGCGTGGCGGTGGCTGCTTAGGCTCCGATCCTTGATTTGCAAAAGGATGGAGGGCCGGAGATGCGCGATTGGATTCGCTGCATCTCCGGGTGGTTGTGGTTGGACTGCTACTTCTTGCCAATGCAGAAGGTCAAGGGGTTGTCCTTACTTGGGTCGTCGACCAGACCGGTGGTAAGGCTGCGTTGGGTAGCAAGATGAGCCGTGTAGGAACACTGCGGCCACGTGGTGATGTTCTGGAAGTAAGTGCCTGCGCCTCCGCGGGGCCCTACCACTGTCAGCGGCGCCGGCAACACAATGGGCGCCAAAGTGGTGATGGAGACGGTGAACGAGGCCAGCAGTTCGTGGTCCGCCGTGTAAAGGACATGGAGATCGTTGGCGAGCGGCGAACAACTGCCGGGGCCGATGAACTCCTGCAGGTTGATGAGGCTGACTTCCGCCCAGTTATCGATGTGGATCTTCGATAGCTGGTTGGTGTAGTCGGGAGCGGCTCCACCGTTGACTGCAACGATGGTGCTGACGCGAGTGGCCTGGAAGATGATGGCGGCGTTGATGCCGTTCTTCTGGTTGCCGGCGGGAACGGCGGTTCCAGCGTTGACGCCCGGGTTGAGCGGCCCGCCGGGGAAGGGAACGTGGGATGCGAAGCCCATGAGCCAGCCGTTGAAGGCGTCGTCAAAGGCCATGGGGTCGACGGCGACCCAGCCTTGCGGGTCGGGAACGATATAGTGGTCCGGCGGGTTTGGTCCCGGAGGTCCAATGGGTGGAGTGGGTGAGGTTGTGCCGGTGCCGCGGATGCGAACCGACTGGATGGTGAAGGGATTGCCGTTCCATAACGTGTAGCGGCTGCCGACGAGGACCTCGGTGACGAAGCCGGAGGTGATGGGTTTCGGCGTCGGCGCAACGATCGGATCCTGAAAGAGGAAGCGATAGGCCATCTGAGCACCGGGATGCGCGGGATCGTACTTCGGGCAGAGACCGCGGAGGCTGAGGCCGCCGAAGAAGCCGAAGTTGGGACCGCCGTGACCTGCCTGGGATTTGTTGGTGAGGCCGGAGCCGGGGTCGATGTCGCCCAGGATGCCGAAGTCGCCGACGTGGGTAAACCATGGGTGATTGAAGATCGGCGGACAGACGAGTTCGCAGAAGCGCGAGCAGCGCCGGAAGCAGATCCAATGGCAGAGCTGGATACAGTAGGCTTGAAGTTTGAATTCGGTGAGGAGGCGGCTGTAGAGGGCCGTGTCTCCAGCTCCGACGGCAAGGCTTAGCTGCTGCAACTGGGCGGGGTTCTGCGCGAGCTGACCGGTGGCGACGGCGAACTGCCAGGCCTCGTGATACTCCTTGTCGATTGCCGCAAGGGGAAATTTGATGCAGATCGTTGAACAGGCGAGGACGCAACGCCAACTGCAGAACCACTCGCAGATGAGATAACAGTACTGGGCGATATCGATGGCACGGATAGCGGCTCCGAGCTTTTCGGCGTCGCCTGCGTTGGAGGCGGCGACGGCCTGATCGAAGATGTCCTTCTTCTCGAGGAGATGGCGCAGGGCCACGCCGGCAGACTGGAGCTCTGTAACGAGATTGGGGACCGGGATCTTTTCGACGGTGCAGACCCAGCGGCACATGAGGCGGTAACGGACGGTGCAGACCCAGTGACAGAAGAGATGACAATAGGGACCGAGCTGAAGCTTGTCGGCGATCTCGCCGAATCCCGCGCGGTCGCGCTTGTCGAGGACCTGAGCGAGCCTGGTGGTGAGCGCTGTATCGGCGGTTAGTTTGACGATGGCCTGAGCCAACACGCGGGGGTCGGGTTTGTCGATGGCTTTAGGCGGACCGCAGAGTTCGAAGCAAAGGAAGACACACTCTTTGCTGCGGATCCACTCGCAGACATAACGACAACGCGCGAGTAATCCGAATTTGTTGAGCGCTTCCTGGAAGGTTCTGCCATCGGCGATGCGGAACGCGTTGTAGAGGGCGGTGAACTGCTGCTCATCTTTGCCGATCTGGCCAGCGATCGCGGCCCCTTCGAGAAGATCGCGCAAGACATCGAGTTCGAAGCTTTGGTCTGCCATGATTTTCCTCCTGTACCAGTTGGTGATTCACTTCGCAGAAAAATGTGCCGGCGCTGTTAGAGCGCGCGACGAATACGAATAACGGCTGCGCCGCATTCGTTGGAAATGAGGATCGACATGATGGCCTTGCAGAGGTGGGAGGGGTGGAGAGGTAGAGTTTTCCGCGTGATGTGGACCGGGGGTCCGTGTTCGGCAGCCTTACCCTGAGATCGGCAGGCTTTTGCCGGGTCCATGCCAAGCAATTAGGCAGCGTCCGCTGCCCTCGCTAAAATATCGCCGCCATCTTGAGCGCATGATGAAGATTTGTCAACCTGCCGGCGCAGCGAGGGCAATCGCATTTGAAAAATCCCTAAGGAAAACGAGGCTTGATTCCTGAGCTGTGAGCTTGAAAGCTGTAAGCTGACAGCTCAAAGCAACTGACTTCTGCGCGTGGAGGGGTGATTTGCCTCATGTTCGGCTCCAGTAAGAGTGCGTTTTAGACGCAGGGAAAAGGGCACTTGACATATTCCTATATGGGAATGTAATGTTCTGCTCATGGCGAGGGCGAGCACTACTTCGGATGCTTTCAATGCGGTGGCTGAGCCTCGCCGGCGGGAGATTTTGAGCTATCTTGCCGGGGCCGAGCGGCCGGTTGGAGAGATTGTGACGGCGCTCAGCCTGGAGCAGTCTTCCGTCTCCAAGCACCTGCGGGTGCTGCGCGACGTGGGGCTGGTTCGGATGCGTTGCCAGGGCCGCCAGAAGTTGTACCGGACCAACGCCGAAGCGATACGGCCTCTGCACGAGTGGGCCGGGACTTTCGAGCGTTACTGGCAGCACCAGTTGAATCGAGTGAAGGAACGGGCGGAAGCGATGGTCCGCCAGGGCTCCGATTTGAAATCCACACACACAAATCTCAAGGAGAAATGATGACGATGATTGCCACGGAACAGACTCTTGAAGACCTGACTCTTACGATCAATCAGGAAATTCACGTCCAGGCGCCTCTGGATGTCACATTTGCCGCGCTGCTCGAACAGCTGGGGCCGGGCAACGAGACGCCGGACGGCAAATCTCTGAACATGAAGATCGAAGCGTGGCCCGGTGGGCGGTGGTATCGCGACATGGGCGACGGCAATGGGCATTTCTGGGCCAACGTGAAGGCGATTATGCGGCCCACGCTGCTGGAGTTCGTTGGGCCGTTGTTTGCGTCGTTCCCTTTCGTGTCGAACGTGCAATACAGGTTGAGCGAAGTCGATGGCGGAACGTTGATTGCCTTCAAGCACACTGCGCTCGGATTCGTTTCCGAGGAGCACAAGGCGGGTATGAATCAGGGCTGGGCGTCGATGCACGAGCGGGTTCGCAAGCACGCTGAAGGAAAGTAAGAAGAAGGCTGCGGAAGATTGGGACCTCGCCGAACGAAGCGTACCCCAAGGGGAGACCCTACCGGCCCAATTCATTTTGTGGCCTTAGCGGCACGGGTGAACCCGTGCCCTTCCGCAGTCTGAACAGCATGGATCACGGGCGCTTGGTGCCGGTACTTGCGTTTGGGTGCGGGTTTGGGCGGTGGCGGCGGGAGCGGCGGCAGGCCGGCGACGGCGAGCAGAAGCTTGTTCGCGGCGTTGAAGAGGTTCAGGTGCGTGTCGATGGGGCCGTCGGTGGCCGCCACGAAGATGGCAGTGCGGCGTGCGTGGTTGATGGCGATGTAGGTTGAGAAGCCCGCGCCGCCACCGGTCTTTTCGATGATGTGCGAAGGGGAGTCGAGCGGCAGGATGTGAATCCAGCCCAGGCCAACGCCCGTGGGTTCGCCGGCGTGGTCGAGTCCCTGCTGGCGGACGAGGTTCGCAGGAAGGATGTAGGCAGCCTGAGCGGAGGCGTCCTGCGCGAAGCCTGGAGCACCGGGCCCGAGCAGGTACTTGAGCCAGGTCGCCATATCGGTTGCGGTGGAGTAGAGGCCGGAGCTTCCGGCGGTGGCCTCGGTGACGGTGCATGGGCCCTGGTCGTGAGCGCCGATGAGCAGATGTGCGCATTGATCCGGGGTGGGGAAGAACGTTGTGTCCTGCATGTGGAGCGGGTTGAGCGTGCGCTCGGCGAGAAGCGCGGCGTACTGCTTGTGTGTTGCGGACTGGAGCGCATCGCTGAGAAAATCGAACGCCACATTTGAGTAGAGGGCGGCAGTGCCAGGCGTGCTACGGAGACGCTGGTTCGGCAGCCATCGCCAGCGAGTGCGGGTATCGGGGAAGGTGAAGTGGGGCGTATTACGAGGAGCGGCGCCCAGTTCGCGCGGCAGACCGGAGGTGTGAGTTGTTGTCCGCGACGAGTTTGGCGAGGACGTCGGTGGTAAAGATTTTTGTAAGCGAGCAGAGCCGCAACAGAGAATCCTGCGTGGGGAGCTGATGGGAGTTGGGCGAGGTTTCGCCGTATCCGCGGAAGACGGCTTGATCGTCGCGAACGACGACGAGAACCATGCCGGTGGCGCCGGACTGAAGGAAGAGGTCTGCGCCGAGAGCGTCTATCGATTGGGGTTGGGATTGGATGGCGGGGAGCGATGGTGGGGGATTCGCCTGCGCGAGAGCAGGCGTGAGAGACAGCACGAGCAGGGAGGCAATCAGGGCGCGCGAAAATTTAGTGTGGGGCATTCTTGTTTGCAGTTCTTAGGTTACAGAACGCAACGGCTTTTGCAGGCGGAAAAAATCGTTCGGAGGAGGTTCTCCGGATTGGTTTCGCGCCGATCGTGCCAGTGACATTGCCAGAGCTAGCGTACTTACCGGTACTGATCCCCTCAACGGGACCCAGATATCATCGCGTCTCTATCAGGTATCCACGCCTGCCCGAACAATCCCATCCTGACGGACTTTTGTGTTTCCGAAGAGTCCCATCATTCTTCGAGTGCCTGAAACGCTTTTGACATGCGGGGCACTGAAACACATACGTTAGACCGTGACGAGATGCCCTCCTGCGAACTGCGGGTCCAAATCTCTGCGTCATGCTTCTTGCTGTCGACACAGGTTGGACTATCGACCCTGAAAGTTCGATCTGATAGCGAGGACTGAAGCTATGATTTGTCACTTTCAATGAGCTTATTTTTGCGAGGTTGAAATCTTTTGCGTGTCCGGCGGCTTCTTCCCATGCATTCAGCAATAGATTCCCGGTTGATTGCACTCGCCGGAGCGAGTAGGGCTCCACCCGTCTCGACTTCCCACTGTATTGAAAATCAACCATTAGGCGGTTTGCGCCTGCAAAACGGATGATCTCCAGCGGCGCACCGATATTCCAATACTGAATGCCGGGTGGCGCAACGAGAGCTTCACCCATGTGCGGATTGACCGCAACAGCTTGGATTTCTTCGACGATCATACCGGCTTCTTCAAGAAAATCCAGCAAATCGGGCAGACGCGTCAAAAGGACATTCAGTTCTGGCAACGCCGGCAGTTGATGCGCGAGCATATTTGCCCACTCTGTTCGTAGTTCGGCATCTGTTTGTATCTTTATTAGGATTTCCGCAACGCTAGGGGTAGCAAACGACTTAACCCCACACTTTAGCCTGAACAGCTCTCGGACTTGCTCAAGGTCGAGCATTTCGGAGCGATTATCAAGAAGGTAGACCACGTCGTATAGATCACGCGGCCGCGTGCGTTCGTAAAGTGCGCGCGCCTTTTCTGCGACGAGTTCATGAAAAGAGTAAACAAGAACGCTGCTTTCCGGAATCTGGTCGGGATAGGGGTGCAATATGTTGCGTTCCTCAGGCTCTTCTTGCAACGGCTCGTGATTGGTTATGTCGAAAAGAACTCTTGGCGGAGTAGGAATCACAAGCGGACCGCGATAAGAGACCTTTCCTTCGTATGTGGTGCCTCCTTGGAGGTTGCGTCGCTCGCGCACCTGGATCATGTCGGCCGGAAATCCGATGCCGCTCAGTTCCTCTGTAACTCGTGTCAGGCGCAAGAGTGACTGTCTAATTTTGTCTTGGGAGTAAGGTGCGTCTGGAAGAAGAGAAAAGTCCAAGTCTTCTGAGAACCTGTATGTTTCGAAGTAACACTTCTTGATTGCAGTTCCACCCTTGAATATCCACTGTTCTTTTAGAGGCAATGTGCCCAGGGACGCCAAGAGCCAACCCAAGACGTAGTCCTTTTCGACAACGTCGGGCCGCAGCTGCCACTCAGCCGCTCGATCTAGAATGTCCTGCTTACTAATCATTTGTCAGGCTGCCTCTGACACAGCAGGAATGGCCGCATTGATCTTCAGATTCCAACGACGCAGAAGCTTGCCAGGCTGCTTTATTTCGGGATCGAGGCTTGAGTAACCCGCCGAAATGCGCGACTTCGCGATTTGCTGAATTTCCTCAGATCCGGGCCAAAGGAGTTCCGACAAATAGCCAAGCCGTTTCCATGCGGCCCCATTCGCCGACGCTAATGCTTCTTGCAGCACTCGTTCTGGATCCTTGTCGGGAAGTTCCCAATAAACGCTCATCATGTGGGCGAGATGTCTGATGCCGCCGCACAGTTGTGGCGTGCGTAGGCCATCGACAATTGTGCGCTCTCTCGATGAGACTTCTACCGTGATTGGGCCACGCCAGACAGAAACCGTGCCGGACAAACGCGCACGGGGAACTTTGAATAGGCGGAATTCGTAATTGGCGAGCGTGACAAAGCTGTTTCGAGTTGGCGCAGCAGTGACGACCAATACCGATCGGAACATCTGTTCGGTTAGACCCCAATGCTCTGCAGCGCTCCACCCGCCGATGTAGCAAGGGGCGAATGCCTCAACCGCGAGAATCCAAGCGTCCTCGGGAGCCGACGCCTGCCCTGGCTCAATCTCAGACGGCAGAATCATGTAAAGACCACGTCGAACCCGCCTCGCCCACCCACCGCGTATTAAGGATGCGAGCCTGATCGCGGCATCGGCTGCTGAAACGTCGAGCGCTTCGGCCGCGTCGGGGACGGAGATTAAGCCCCCCTTGGCTGCGCGAGACAGTTTTGCCAAAACAAGCCGCCGATTGCTTCGAATCTCACCGGAAACAGTCATAAATATTTTGGATGCTAATAGTTCGCTTATTCCATGCTTTCTACATTAATAATGTAGCACTATTAGATATTCTATATGCTACAACACCTAATATTTCTATCGTTTCATCGCTACAACTATACCGACTCGCTCTAGGTTTGAGAATAAGGCACTCTCAACCTATTGCTAAAAGGGCAACTCCCTCTCTATGGCGGTTACGCCAAAAGCTGGTTCGATTAGCCCGAGAAACGCCGTTCTTGTAATTCATGGCTCCCTCGATCGAGGAGCATCCGTTATCGAGGAAACTCAGCGGCCGATTCCGCGGGTTGAGGCTCACGGAAGTTGCTTAGACCGACACCGACCAGGCGGAAGAGCCTTTCCGGGCCGAGGTCAACCCGCTCGCACAGGGAGAGCGCAATCGCTGTCAGTTCTTCGCAGGATGCCGGAGGCACCGGAGGCGTGTAACTGCGCGTATGGATGTTGAACTCTTTCGTCTTCAGTTTGAGCACCACGGTTCGCGCGGTGCGCGGCTCGCGGCGTGATGCGAGCCAGACCTTCTCCGCGAGGCGCCGGATCAGGTCTTCGGTTTCGGAGAGCGGAATGTCACGCTCGAAGGTGTCTTCGGCAGAGATGGACTTGGTGGGCCTGTCAGGTGTGACGGGATTGTGGTCGATGCCGCGGGCGAGCTCGTAGAGACGGACACCATAGCGTCCAAGCTGCGCTTCGAGCGAAGCCAGTTCGAACGCGCGTAAGTCTCCGACGGTCTGAATGCCGATCTGCTTCAGGCGAGCCTCGGTGACTCTGCCGACGCCGGGGATGCGAGCGACGGAGAGCGGCGGCAGAAAGGTATCGATGTCCTTCGGCTGAATGACGAAGAGGCCGTCAGGCTTGCGCCAGTCGGAGGCGATCTTGGCCAGGAACTTGTTCGGCGCGACGCCCGCGGATGCGGTGAGAGAAAGCTCTTCGCGAATCTGCCGGCGGATCGCGATCGCAACTTTCGTCGCAGTGGGCAGGCCGGTTTTGTTCACGGTGACATCGAGGTAGGCTTCGTCGAGCGACAGAGGCTCGATGATGTCCGTATGGCGCTCGAAGATCTCTCGCGCTGCGCGGGACGCGGCCTTGTAGCGGGTAAAGTCCGGCGGAACGAAGATCGCCTGCGGGCACAGCCGCTCCGCTGTGACGGCGGGCATCGCGGAACGGACTCCGAACTTCCTCGCTTCGTACGAGGCGGCGCAGACGACCGAGCGCTTGCCTTTCCAGGCAACGACAACAGGCTTTCCGCGAAGGGCCGGATCGTCGCGCTGCTCGACCGACGCGTAGAAAGCGTCCATATCCACGTGGACGATCTTGCGCGGTGTGGCGTATTCGGAGTCCAGCAGACCGCCGGCCATGGAGTTGATTGTAAGCGAATATCGGGCGAAGACAGGCGGGCGGGATCGGTAGACCCACTCATCGCGATAATGCCGCGATGAATGGGGCACGGGCACTGGGGTGGTAGGTTGAAACGGGCTGGTCAGGCGGTGTCGGTGGTCCCACTCATCGCGATAATGCCGCGATGAATGGGGCACGGGCGCTTGGGTGGTAGAGGAAACGGGCCACGGCACTACCCGATGTCTTCGTTCCAGTTCTCCAGGTAGGCTTTGAAGTCGGACATGAACTTGCCGGCGTCGGCGCCGTCGACGATGCGGTGGTCGAAGCCGAGCGTGAAGCGCTGGATGGAGCGGATGGCGATGGAGTCGTTGCCGTCCTTGTCGGTGATGACCTCGGGCTCCTTGTTGAGGCCGCCGATGCCGAGGATCGCAGCCTGCGGCTGGTTGATGATGGGCGTGCCAAACTGTTCGCCGAAGATGCCCGAGTTGGTGAGCGTGAATGTGCCGCCCGAGATTTCGTCCGGCGCGAGCTTCTTGCCGCGCGCGCGCTCGGCGACGTCGACGATGGCGCGGGCAACGCCGAGGAAGTTCTTCTCCTCCGCCTGCTTGATGACGGGAACGATGAGTCCCCAGTCGAGTGCCACCGCGATGCCCATGTTGATGCTCTTGTTGTAGCGGATGGCATCGCCTTCGACCGAGCCATTGACGATGGGATGCTTGCGCAACGCTGCGATTGCGGCGCGCATGATGAACGGCATGTAGGTGAGCTTGACGCCGTTGCGCTGTTCGTACTTCGACTTTTCCTTCTCGCGCAGGCGGACGATGCGCGTCATGTCCACCTTGAAGACGGTGTGGACGTGCGGGCTGGTCTGCTTGGACTCGACCATGCGGCGCGCGATGATGGAACGCATCTTGGTCATGGGGACCAGTTCGCCTGGGATCGGTGAGGGCGCGGCGGGCTTTGCTGCGGCCGCGGGAGCAGACGGCACTGCGGCGGGCTTGGCGGCTGTCGGATTTTCGAGATGGCTGAGGATGTCGGACTTGGTAATGCGTCCGGCGGAACCTGTGCCGGGGACCTGGCTAAGGTCGACGTTGTTGTCCTTTGCGATCTTGCGGACCAGCGGCGACGAGCGGAGGCGCTCGCCGGATGTGGCCGCCGCAGGAGTCTCCGAGACTGGAGCAGCCGCAACAGGCTCAGCGGCGGCGGGAGTGGGTGCAGCAGCCTTCGGAGCAGGAGCCGCGGCAGGCTTGCCCGCGCCTCCGCCAATCACGGCGACGATGGTGTTGATGGTGACGGTGGAGCCCTCGGGAAACTTGATCTCGGTCAGCACCCCGGCGGCGGGCGAAGGAATCTCCGCGTCGACTTTGTCCGTCGAAATCTCGAACAGCGGCTCGTCGCGCTCGACTGTTTCGCCAACCTGCTTCAGCCACTTGGTGATGGTGCCCTCGGTGATGGACTCGCCCATCTGCGGCATGGGGACGTCGGTGCCAGGGCCTGAGCCGGCGGATGCGGCGACAGGCGGTTCAGGAGCAGCGGCAGGCGGTTCAGCGGCAGCGGGGGCTTCGGGAGCGGCAGGAGTTGCGGCCGCAGTCGGAGCGGAGGCAGAAGCTGTGCCGTTCGCGCCGTCGGAGATGACCGCGACCACCGTATTGATCTGGACGGTCGCGCCCTCGGCGATCTTGATCTCCTTGAGTGTGCCGGCGGCGGGCGACGGGATCTCGGCATCGACCTTGTCGGTCGAAATCTCGAACAGCGGCTCGTCGCGCTGGACGGTATCGCCCACCTTCTTAAGCCATTTGGTAAGAGTACCTTCGGTGATCGATTCGCCCATCTGGGGCATAACTACATCAGTCGGCATCGGAATCCTTCCAGAATTGTTCAGCGCTGTTGAGCGCAAGCATTCGCCCTGTGATTATAAGGCTTTGCCCCGGACTGTCGCTTCGAAGGGCACAAGCGCGAGGCCCTCGAATGTAGCTCACAAAAAGCAGCTGCCATCTTCACATGCGATCTGCTTTCGCCGCGAGAAGTTGCTCCAGCGACTCGCACCAGAGCATCTGGCGGTTGAAGACGCGGCCGAAGTTGCGGGCGGTGGCGTTGATGGCGCGCTCCATCGTGGGCTCGGTTGCAGGGTCGGCTTCGAGCTCCAGGCTGGTCACGCCGCGGTCGGTGATGCCGCAGGGGACGATCCAGTCGAAGTCGCGGAGGTCGGTGGTTACGTTGAGGGCAAAGCCGTGTGAGGTCACTCCCAGGGAGACGTGTACGCCGATGGCGGCGAGTTTTTTCTCGGAGATGGACATGGAGGGCGTGGGGTTGCGATCCCACGTCTCAGAATCGAGACGTGGGGCACCCGGCTTTTGCTCTTTCTGACCACTGACCACTGAGCACTGAGCACTCACATCCCCTCCGCCAAAGGTCCAGACACCCGTGCATTTCGGAATGCGCTTGGCGAGGACGCCGAAGTCGGCGCAGGTGCGGATGAGGGCTTCTTCGAGCATGCGGACGAAGTCAACCGGGCCGAGGTGCGGGCCACGCTTGTTGGGGAAGTCTCCGCGAAGATCGACGATGGGGTAGCCGACGAGCTGGCCGGGGCCGTGATAGGTGACGTCGCCGCCGCGGTTGATCTCGTGCAGCTCGACGTTGCGGGCAGCGAGCCACTCATCGGAGGCGAGGACGTTGGCGCGGGAGGAGTTGCGCCCCAGCGTAATGACCGGCGGATGCTCCAGCAGCAGCAGGGTGTCGCCAATCAGGCCCGCCTTGCGCGCGGCGACGACGCGGGCCTGGATGGCGAGGCCTTCCGCGTAAGGGATGCGGCCGAGTTGGAGGAGGTGGATGTACACGATTCAGCGTTTGGCGGGATCGGGCAGACCGAGCCGTTTGCAGATACCTTTGGCAAGCATTTCGGCGACTTCGTTATGACGAGGGACTGCCTGCATATTTCCGTTGGCTGGGTTCAGCCAAAGCGAATGCGACCCGCCTTCGCGTTTCAGGTAGCATCCGTGCAGCCGCAGATGACGCAGCAAATCCTCACGTTTCACGCCACGCGCACCACGTCCCGGATCGCTTCGGGCGGTAGACCACGAAGCGCATCCTCGCGGCGGTCCTGCAAGACGAGTGCGATTGCCTCAGCGAGGTTGTCGCGGCACTCGTCCACGGTGCGGCCTTGGCCGTTCGCCTCGGGAATTTCCGCGCAGAAGCCAACGAACCAATCGCCGTCTTGTTCGATCACCGATGTGAATTCATTCTGCATAGGGGAAGTATAGACCTCCGTCACACATTCACCGCCATGCCCGCGACCGTCGGATGGGTGTGAATCGTGGCATTACGCCTTTGCCAGGGGATTGTGCCAGCGCAGGCCCGGATACCGTGCGAAGCCGCGATCATTGGTCTGGAGTTCTCCGCCATATTCGATCGTCACGGCGGCGATCTCGGCATCGGTAACGGCTCGGCCTGACACGTGGCCTTCCAGCAGCATGCGCTTCAATATGGGCCAATGGCGATCTCCTCCCGCCAGCAGGCGGACCTGCGGAAGCGCAATCCACTCTTCTACGAACGCCACTGCTTCCTGAACTGTGTATGGCGCGCGGAGAGCGCCCTTCTGCGTCGAGATACGAAGGAACGCGGAGATACTCTGCAGTGGAATCCCTACCGGCTCGGGTGCGGAGAGGATCTTTTCCAAATACTTGCTTGCGGTTTTATAGTGTGGCGAATCCACGTCGTAGGCATACAGCAGGATGTTCGCATCGACGACGATCATTTGTACCCGGAGCCTTCCAGCATCTCCAGCAACTCCGAGACGCTTCCGGACGTCCATTCCTTCGGGAGACCGATCCTTCTCGCCTTTACTCGGAACGGCTTCGGCTTCACCGGTGCGGCGGCCTGCTGCAGGCCTGAGCGCAGCAGATGATTCACCGTCGTCTTCAAAGGCTGGCCGGTGCGGCGCATCTCCTTTTCGAGGAGGCTTGCCACGTCGTCGTCGATGGTCAAGGTCGTTCGCACATCATGATGCTTTCATTTAAGACATCATGATGTCAAGGAAGCTCGCCACCGGATTCGTTTGAGACCCTGGACGGCGTCGAAGTGATTGTCCTGGCTCATGAGGGGGAGCCGGTGCTGGCGGAAGAGTGCTGCGATCCAAAGATCGTTGGAAGGGATGGGGTTGCCGGCTTTCTTGAGTTCTGAGCGGATCTGAGCGTAATGGCCCGCTGTTTCCTGATCGACTGACAGGACGCGCGTTGCCGCAATCAATTGCTCCAGCCACTTCTCATACTCCTTGCGGCGGCGGGACTGGGTGATTCCGAACCGGTATTCGCCGAGAACGATGGCCGGTAACTCTATACTTGCCGCCTGGCTGAAGAGCCGGACCGCCGCCGGGTCGTCGTCGGCTATGGCGGAAAGAGCGTTCGTGTCTAAAATCATCTCCAGATCACGCCCAGTCCCCAGGGTCAATCTGCTCGAATTCGTGCTTCATGATTCCGTTGATGCGCGCCGTCTCTTTGTGAAGATGCTTCAGACCACCCGCCAGCCGAACCCAGGGTTTCTGTTCTTTGTTGGAGGTGGCGGCCAGTTTCTCTTCAACAGCTTCGGTCACGAAGACCCGCAGGGCAATGCCGCGCTGGGCCGCCACAGACTTGGCCCGGCGGAAGATCGGATCGGGAATCTCGAGCGTGGTCTTCATATTCTAGAGGGTCCCATATTTATGGGAGGAAGGTCAATTGCGTATTTGATTACTTAACCGATGCAGCCGATGAGTTCAGCCGCTTCAGCTCCAACGCCGCCGCGTCATACACCCCGTCGCTTTTTGGACAGCCATCGCGCGCTGCTCTGAGATGCGCCAGTGCCGCCGTCCGTTGATGATGGAAGAGCGCGGCCTCTCCTGTGAAGTAGTTCGCGTCGCAAACCTGACGGCTCTGTACCCGGGCGTCGCCGTTGAGCGCGGCCGCCATTAAGTCAGCGGCTGTTAACTGTCCCAGATCGAGCTTCAACACTGGCCCCGGCCACTTCGACAAATCCGCAACCGAAGCTACCTGCGCAAGCAGGTGCGCGTCGTCGAATCCCTGCCGCTTTGAGGCCACGTCCAGCCACAGCGCTGCGTTAGACGCCGCGTTCGATGAGGGTGAGGCAAAAATTGTGTGCTCGAAGTCTGCAATGGCCTCAGTCAGTCTGTTCTGGATAAGGTAGACGAGGCCGCGATTGTTGTAGGCAATTAGTTGATTCGGGTTCAGACGAATCGCTTCGTTGTAGCCCTGAAGCGCGCCGCCGTAATCGCCCTGGTGAAAGAAACACTCGCCACGATCGTTGTAGGCAACCGCATAGTTCGCGTCGAGGCGAATTGCATTGTTGTAATCCTGAATCGCGCGGTCGTAACTGCCCTTGTTCCTAAAGGCGTGGCCGCGTGCTTCGTAGACTGGGGCAGAGCTAAGGCCCATACGAATGGCCTCGTTGTAGTCCTGGATCGCGCGGTCGAATTCGCCCTTGCGGTTGTATGCTATACCACGACTGTAGAACGAAGCTGCCATACGCGGATTCAGACGGATCGATTCACTGAGATCCGGAATGGCGTGGTCGTAATCGCCCTTGTCATCGTAGGCGACGCCGCGAATCTCGTAGGCGGATGACAGATTCTCCGGCGTTTCCTGCCCTCCTTGGATCAGCACCGTGCATCCAGCAATTTTGGTGTCAGGATCAGCTGACCGGCACTTATTCAGGTTCTCTTGCCTGCTCTGTCCCATCGCCGCCAAGGCCACGACGACCAAGAGGCAAGTGCATACAGCTCGTTCACCTATCACTCTCAACGCTCCTTGCTCGTTGGCCGGATTGTGCATGCCGCTCCTACACATTCACCGCTTTGCCTTCGACGCTGCTGAAGCCGTCGAGCAGCGCTTCGGCGACGGTCGGATGTGCGTGGATGGTGAACATCATCTCTTCGACCGTGGCTTCGAGTTCGAGCGCGGTGACGGCTTCGGCGATGATCTCCGTTGCGTAGGGGCCGATGATGTGGACGCCGAGGATTTCGCCGTACTTCGCGTCCGTGACCACCTTGATGAAGCCGTCGTGCGCGTCGAGAATCGTCGCCTTGGAGTTGCCGACGAACGGGAATTTGCCTGTCTTCACCTGGAAGCCCTTCTCCTTCGCCTGCGTCTCGGTGAGGCCGACGCTGGCGATCTGCGGGTCGGTGTAGGTGCAGCCGGGGATGCGCTGGCGGTTGACCGGTTTGGCGTACTTGCCGGCGAGTTTGGCCGCGACAACGAGGCCGGCCATGGAGCCGACGTGCGCCAGTTGCGGCATTCCGCCGACGATGTCGCCGATGGCGTAGACGCCGGGCTCGGTCGTCTCCATCCACTCGTTGGTCATGATGAAGCCGCGGTCCGGCTTGATGTTCGTCTTCTCGAGGTGGATGCCGGCGGTGCGCGGCGAGCGGCCCACGGCGACCAGCACCTTGTCCGCCGACTTCGACTGTGGCTTGCCGTTCGCGTCGGTCCACGAGACGACTGCGCCGCCTGCCTCAGTCAGCTCGATCTTCGTGTCTTTGACGGACAGACTGACGTCGATGCCGCGCTTCTTGAACAGCCGCAGCAGTTCCTTGGAGATTTCCTCATCTTCCACCGGCACGACGCGCGGCAGCATTTCGAGGATCGTCACCTCGGCGCCGAAGCTCTTAAAGATGGACGCGAACTCGACGCCGACGGCACCCGAGCCGATCACCACCAGCGACTTCGGCATCTCGGCGATCTTCAGAATCTCGTAGTTGGTGAGGATGGTCTCGTCGGCTTTATAGCCCGGCAGCATGCGCGCGTCGGAGCCGGTCGCGAGGACGATTTTTTTGGCCTTCACGGTCTGCGACTTGCCGTCGGCGAGCTTTACGTCGATGGTGTGCACGCCGTCCTTCGCCGGGCCTGTCAGTTTGCCGAAGCCCTTGAAGGTGGTGATCTTGTTCTTCTTCATCAGGAAGTCGAGGCCCTTGGTGTGGCGGGTGATAACGTCGTCCTTGCGCGCCAGCACATTCTTCCAGTTGAGCTTCGGCTCGGCGACGTCGATGCCGAACTTTTCGGCGTGCTTCAGGTGGTCCCAGATCTCGGCGGTGAAGAGCATCGCCTTGGTGGGAATGCATCCCCAGAGCAGGCAAGTGCCGCCGAGGCGGTCGTTTGCGTCGATCAGCGCCGCCTTGAGGCCGTACTGCGAGGCGCGAATGGCACAGGTATATCCAGCGGGGCCGCCGCCCACCACTACTACATCGAAGATCGTGTCTGCCAACGGAAACTCCAATCCAGGCGAAAATGTCGCAACATTTCAATTTTACGCTGGGCGTCAACA
>WNGR01002861.1_pt1 | contig 26705 bp, 20 predicted proteins | sample 5407581 | NCBI WGS metagenome assembly WNGR01 (sample SAMN13153383, study PRJNA577476) | soil metagenome | isolation source: 80 cm soil or saprolite under Garry oak tree replicate 2 | place: USA:California | collected 2016-06-15
TCAAACATCTTCGGAGAATCCATGAAAACAAAGCTGGCGCGGGTGCTGCATCACTCATTGCGCATCAAAACCATCCGAACCGTTCTCGCCGCGACCCTGGCGCTCAGCGCCGCAGCGGCGACCGCAGCGACCGCGCAGCCGCTCGGCATCGCCTTCGTCTACCTCGGCAATCCGGGCGACGCCGGCTGGACCTATGCGCATGAACAGGGCGTGAAAGAAGTCGAGGCGAAGTTCGGCGACAAGATCAAGGTGACGCGCGTCGAGAACGTGCCGGAGTCGGCGGATTCGGAGCGCGTGTTTCGCGATCTGGCGTCCAAGGGCAACAGGATCGTGGTGGGCTCGAGCTTCGGCTTCCAGGACTTCGAGCTGAAGGTCGCGAAGGACTTTCCGGACGCGGTGTTCGAACACGCGACCGGCTACAAGAAAGCGGCCAATTTCGCCACCTATGACGTGCGCACCTATCAGAGCGCGTATCTCGCCGGTCTCGTCGCCGGCTATACGACCAAGTCGAACACGCTCGGCTTTGTCGGCTCAGTGCCGGTGCCGGAGGTGGTGCGCAACATCAACGCGTTCACGATGGGTGCGCGCTCGGTCAACCCGAAGGCGCGCGTGAAGGTGGTATGGATCAACAGCTGGTTCGATCCGGGCCTCGAAAAGCAGGCGGCGGAAACGCTGATCGGCCAGGGCGCGGACGTGCTGATTCAGAACACCGATTCGACCGCGACGATGCAGACCGCCGAGCAGAAGAAGGTGCATGCCTTCGGCTGGGACTCCAACATGAAGAAGTTCGGTCCGAACGCACAACTGGGCGCATGCGTGAGCAACTGGGGCGTGTACTACACGCATCTGGTGCAGCAGGTGATAGCGGGCACGTGGAATAACACGCCGGTGTGGTGGGGGCTGAAAGAGAAAGCGATCGACCTCGCGGACATCAACACCGAGGCGGTTTCGCCGGTAGCGCAAAAGGCGTTGAGCCAGAAGCGCGAGGACATCATCTCCGGCAAGTTCAATCCGTTCGCCGGTCCGATCGCGGATCAGTCCGGTGCGGTGAAAGTCGCCGCCGGCAAGTCGCTGAGCGATGCGGAGCTGCTGCGGTTGAACTGGTTCGTGCAGGGCGTGGACGGTTCGCTGCCGAAGTAACCGATTGATTGGCTAGCCTGACTGACTATTATCAAGGGAGATCGCCCGTGAGCCTTACCGTCTCGACCGGGGCCGCCGCAACGGCGGCCGGCTATCCGCCGCAGGGTTTGACGCCAACGCATGAGCAGATCGTGCGGCATCTGCGGCATTCGAGCCGGGTGGCCGAGCGGGCGACGTTGCTGGGGCATCATCCGTTCGGCGCGGTGCTGGTCGGCCCGGATCAGGAAACCGTGCTGATGGAGCAGGGCAATGTCGACACGGTGAATCACGCCGAGTCGGTGCTGGCTCGCGTGGCGGCGTTGAACTTCACACCCGAGTACCTGTGGAGCTGCACGTTGTACACGTCGGTCGAGCCGTGCTGCATGTGCGCCGGGACGATGTATTGGGCCAACATCGGCCGGGTCGTGTTCGGCATGACCGAGAAGCGGTTGCTCGAGGCGACCGGCGACCATGCCGAGAATCCGACCATGAGCGTGGATTGCCGGTATGTCTTCGATCATTGCCAGAAGCCGGTCGAGGTGATCGGGCCGGTGGCGGAGGTGGAAAGTGAAGTGATGGAGGTTCAGCGCAGGTTCTGGAACGGCAGATAGCGGTTCTTCTTCGTCTTCACGCGCAAGCAAGCCGCCCTATTGCTCAGAGTCCGCCCGCACCTGCGTTTGCGTCGGCGCCAACATGGCGACGCCGCAGAACCAGTCGCCACCGTGCGGCTTGTATTGCCACTGGCTGCCCTTCTCCTTGAGCACGGTCGAACACTGCTCATTCACCACGATCCCAGGATTTGCCGCCGTGCATTGAAGCATCGCGGTTTCGGTCTGTTGCGCGGCCGGCATCGGCGGTTTGCGCTGAGTGTCCGGTTCGGCGGGCGCGACCGGCGCTCCCGTTTGCATGCTTTCGATCAGCCGCCGCAGTTCCTCGATACGCGTCGAGTACCACGTCCCCAGACAGTCGGCATCGCGGCAATTCGCTTCCCGCCACACCCACTTGCTGTCGCTGTCGTTGAGAAAGGCACGCCGGTTGACGACTCTGCGCCGCGCTTTCCAGTACAGTTGCCCTAACGTGTCGTCGAGCTTCGAGAGCGCGGGATCGTTGCAGATTATTTTCTCGGCGAGCGAGCGTCCCTTGGTGCAGTCGAAGCTGGTGGCGTGGGCGGGCAGATGCGTGAACGTCAGCGCGGCGATAAGGAGTGGGCGGAAGATTTGCATGGCGGTCCCGGCAGAGCAAGGGTTTTTCATGCAATGGATGATCGGCCGAGTCGCTTGCATACAGATGCCCGAAAAACGCGTGACTTCGGGTGGGTGATTACCAAATCTTGCGCGGGGCGGCGGCGGGTCCTGGTCCCCGCCACGCCTCGAGCGTCAGGAATCGGAATTAAATGCGCACCGGGTTCGCGTAAACCCCAGTGTGCCGCCTACACTAAAGTGCCGATGTTCGGTGGGGGGGGCCTATATGACCTGCGAAGCGACATCAGACAACACGATGGGAGCAACGCCTGAAAGCACCTGCTATCGGCCGGATCTGGCCGAGGAGGTGTTGGCGTCGGAGCGCGCCGTGTTACGGCTGATCACCGGCAACACGCCGCTGCCGGAATTGCTCGATGAAGTATGCCGTCGCGCGGAAGCGCTGCTTGGCGAAGGCGCGTCCTGTTCGATTCTTCTACTGGACGCCGACGGCCTGCACGCCAGGCTGGGCGGCGCGCCGTCGCTGCCGGCGCATTTCAGTGCGGCGATCGACGGCGTCGAGATCGGCCCGCAAACGGGGTCGTGCGGCACCGCGATGTACGAGCGGCGCCTCGTCGTCGTCGAAAACATCGAAACCGATCCGCTGTGGGCGGACTACCGGCATCTCGCGTTGCCGCTCGGTTTGCGCGCGTGCTGGTCGGTGCCGTTTGAAAACGATGCCGGCGTCGTGCTCGGCGCGTTCGCGGTGTATTACCGCGCAACGCGCCGTCCGAGCGGAGAGGAAGAAGCGATGCTGCGCGACATCGGCCGCAGCGTCGGCCTCGCCGTCCATCACGACGCCATGGCGCGGCGCCTCGCGCACAGCGAGGAACATCACCGGCTGGTGGTCGATCATCTGAACGAGGGCATCGTCGTGCAGTCGCGCTCGGGCATGGTGCTGGCCTGCAATCCGAGCGCGCAGCGCATTCTGCGCGCGAGTCCGCAGATCGTCGGCCGCAGTATCCGGACCGTGATGGTGCGCGCGTATCACGAGGACGGCTCGCCGATGAGCGAGGCCGAGCGCCCGACCGTGCAGGTGCTGGCGACCGGCAAGCCGACGCTCGGCGTCACGATCGGAGTGGAACTGGTCGATGGCGACGTCGTCTGGATCACGGAGAACATCGTGCCGATCGTCAAGCCGGGCGAGAGCGAACCCGGTTCGGTGCTGATCTCCTTCACCGACATCGGCCCGGTGCGCGAGGCGCAACGGCAGCTCAAGTTCCTCGCCACCCGCGATCCGCTCACCGGCCTTTACAACCGCGCTTATCTGACCGAGCGCATGCGCGATCTGTTCGCGCCGGCCGGATCGGCCGGCACCGGCGAGCTGGCGAGCGTGGCCGTGCTGTTCGTCGATCTGGACGGATTCAAGAAGGTCAACGATACGGCGGGTCACGAGGCCGGCGACGCGCTGCTGTGCAGCGTGGCGGAGCGGCTGTCGGCGTGTGTCGGGCGCGACGACACGCTCGCGCGCGTGGGCGGCGACGAATTCGTGATCGTGGTCAGCGCTTACGAGAATACCGGCCACCTGATCGGATTCGCGCACCGCATCCTCGACATGATCGCGGTGCCGTTCGCGGTGGCGGGCAACGAGTACTATCTGGGCGCGTCGATCGGCATCAGCCTCTTTCCGGAAGACGGCCAGGACGTGGCCACGCTGATGCGCAACGCCGATTCGGCGATGTATCACGCGAAGCAGCGCGGCCGCAACAACTTCCAGTTCTTCACCGCGGAGCTGAATCAGCATCTGCAACGCCGCTTCACGATCGAGCAGTCGTTGCGGCGCGCGCTCGCCGCCGGCGAACTGAGCCTCGTGTACCAGCCGATCGTCGACAGCCGTGGCGGCCGCACGATCGGCGCGGAAGCGCTGCTGCGCTGGTACAACAGCGAACTCGGCAACGTCTCGCCGGTGGAATTCGTGCCGGTGGCCGAAGACTCGGGTCTGATCGTCGAAATCGGCGACTGGGTGCTGGCGCGCGCCTGCGAGCAGGTTGCGCAATGGCGGCGCACGCTGGCGCCGGATCTGATCGTCGCGGTGAACCTGTCGCCGCGGCAGTTCAACGACGGTCTGGTGGCGCGGATCGAACGGTGCCTCGCGCGCTCCGGGCTCGAGCCGGCGGCATTGGAGCTGGAAATCACCGAACGGCTTCTGATGAGCGACAGCGACATCGTCCTGCCCATGCTGAGCGCGTTGACCGCAATGGGCGTGCGGATTTCCGTCGACGACTTCGGCACCGGCTATTCGTCGCTGTCGTATCTGAAGCGGTTTCCTCTGCATAACCTGAAGATCGACCGTTCGTTCGTCGCGGGCTTGCCGGATCATCGCGACTCGATTGCGATTACCCAGGCGGTGGTGGCGATGGCGCATTCGCTCGGCATGAACGTGACCGCCGAAGGCGTGGAGACAGCCGAACAGGCGACATTTTTACGGGCGATCGACTGCGACAAGCAGCAGGGGTATTTCTATAGCCGGCCCGTCGGCGCGAGCGCTTACGCCCGCAGTTTGTGCGATGCGCAGGCGGGGTTGGTCAACGCGTCATGACCGCGCGGGCGGCCGGGACCGCCCGCGCCGGCCCCGCTTTGCGGGGGCCCGGACCGGCTGCGTCGCGGCATCCGAAGCCGATTGTTCAGTTTTCCAAACAAGTGCCTTCGCGTTCCTGGTATTTATCCGCGACCTTGTTCTCCCTAGAATCCATGCATCGAAATGGAAATTGAGCGCGGCGCCGCAGCGGTCCCGTGCGATGGGAGCCGTCATGCCAGCCTTGATCAAAAACCAGCTTTACCGGCCATCGGTGGTCTTGCCGATGGTCGCCCTCATGCAAGTCATGGTGTCGCAAGACTTCAACCTCGGCCAGGTCGGCTGGGTCATGGCGACCCGCGGCGCGCAGGCCGCGCTGCAACGCTCCCGCGAATTGATCTGCGCCGCGCATTGCCACGCTTGAGCGCGGCCACGGGAAAACCGCGGAGCGCTGATCCGCGGGACAAAACGGTAACTCGGTAACTTCAGGCGCGAAGGGTAAGATGCTACGACCTGCACCCAAGCCTCTGGAGAGTTGCCATGCCACAGCACTTCGACGCAGTTGTGATCGGCACGGGACAAGGCGGCGCGCCGCTCGCCGTGCGTCTCGGCCAAAGCGGCCGTAAAACGGCGGTCATCGAACGCGCGGCCTTCGGCGGGACGTGTGTGAACGTGGGTTGCACGCCGACCAAATCCTATGTGGCCAGTGCCCGCACCGCGCACGTGGCGCGCCACGCGGCGGAACTGGGCGTGCAGGTGAGCGGGGCGATCAGCGTCGATCTGGCGGCGGTGAAAGCGCGTAAGGACCAGATCATCGGGCAGTCGCGCGACGGCGTCGAGAAATGGCTGCGCGGCGCGGACAATGTGACGGTCTTCAACGGCCACGCGCGTTTCACCGGCGCGCATACGCTCTCCATCAGCGGGCCGGACGGTGCGGTGCTCCACGAGCTTGACGCCGACGAAATCTTCATCAACACCGGCACGCGCGCGGTCGTGCCGCCGCTCGAAGGCATCGAGCGGATTCGCTACTACACCAACTCCAACCTGCTCGACCTGACGGAACTGCCGAGTCATCTGGTGATCGTCGGCGCGAGCTATATCGCGCTCGAATTCGCGCAGATTTTCCGGCGCTTCGGCAGCCGTGTGACGGTGCTCGTACGCGGCGAGCGCGTGCTCACGCGCGAGGATGCCGATTTCGCCGAATCCGTGCAGAAGGTGCTGGCGCGCGAAGGCGTCGAGTTTCGTTTCGGCGTGCAGCCTTCGCGGGTCGAGCCGCATCCGCATCGCGCGAACGAGGTGTGCATCGGCTTCGAGCAGAACATTCCCGCGCTCGAAGCGTCGCACCTGCTGTTCGCCACCGGCCGCGAGCCGAATACCGACGACCTCGGCCTCGCTGCGGCCGGCATCGCGACGGACAAGCACGGCACGATCCCCGTGGACGGCCAGCTGCGCACCAGCGTGCCGGGCGTCTGGGCCATCGGCGACGCCAACGGCCGCGGCGCTTTCACCCATACCTCCTACGACGACTATCAGATCGTGACGGCCAATCTGCTCGACGGCGGCGCGCGCAGCGTCGACACGCGAATCATGGCGTATGCGGTGTTCGTCGATCCGCCGCTCGCGCGCGTCGGGCTCTCGGAAGCCGACGTGCGCAAATCCGGTCGCGACGCGCTGATCGCCACCATGCCGATGTCGCGCGTCGGCCGCGCCCGCGAACGCGGCGAGACCGACGGCTTCATGAAGGTGCTGGTCGACGCGCAAAGCAAGCAGATTCTCGGCGCGGCGATCCACGGCATTGAAGGCGACGAAGCGATTCACACGTTCATCGACATCATGACGGCGGGCGCGCCGTATCCGACCTTGCAGTACGCGATGCATATTCATCCGACCATCAGCGAACTGGTGCCGACCTTGCTCGATGGACTCAAGCCGATGAAGTGAGCGGCGAATGTGATTGACGACCACGATTGATGAAAACCAGCAGCGAGCACAGGCGATGAAACGCGCAATCAGCAGCGGCAATCTGTTCGATCACGGTGCGCCGGCGGACGCCGATGAGCAAGTCGACGCGCTCGTGGAGCAAGGCGGCGTGAGCATCGAGCGGATTGTTTCGAGGGGGCAGGCCAGCCCGCCGGGCTTCTGGTACGACAGCCCGCGCGCCGAATGGGTCGCGCTGCTGAGCGGCGCGGCGACGCTCGAATTCGAGGGCGACCCGCGGCCGCATCCAATGAAGCCCGGCGACCACGTGCTGATCGAAGCACATTGCCGGCATCGGGTCGCATGGACGAGCGAGACGGAGCCGAGCGTGTGGCTCGCGGTGCATTACCCGGGCGGCGGCGCTGCGGATTGAACGTTGTTGCTTGCTTCGCATGTGCGCGTCGTCCGTCGAAGATCGACGCGCGTTCGCAAGCAGATCGAAAGCGCATCGACAAAGCGACGCCGCATCGCGGATAATCGGCGGCGGCGCGGGTCGTCTGCGGGACGCGGGCGAACTGTGCGCCCAACCGCATTCATCATCAGGAAACCGACCGATGGGCAAGGGACGCGTCGAAGCCTTCAGTGATGGCGTGATCGCCATCATCATCACGATCATGGTGCTCGAACTGAAGGTGCCGGAAGGCCACGATCTCGCCGCGCTGCGCCCCATGCTGCCGGTGTTCTGCGCGTACGTGCTGAGCTTCATCTACGTCGGCATCTACTGGAACAATCATCATCACATGTTCCATGCCGTGCAGCGGGTCAAAGGCGCGGTGTTGTGGGCCAATCTCCATCTGCTGTTCTGGTTGTCGCTGCTGCCGGCCGTCACGCATTGGATCGGCGAAAGCCATCTGGCCTCCTGGCCGACCGCGATGTACGGCGTCGTGCTGTTCATGTCGGCGATCGCCTATTTCATTCTGACGCGCGTGCTGATTCGCGAGCATGGCGGGGACTCGACGCTGGCCAAAGCGGTCGGCAGCGACTTCAAGGGCAAAGTGTCGGTGGTGATCTATCTGGCGGGCGTCGCGCTCGCATTCATTGTGCCGTGGGGCTCGGTGGCGCTCTATACGCTTGCCGCGGCGTGGTGGCTGGTGCCCGACCGGCGCATCGAACACGTGCTGGAAGCGTAAGCGTGTTGCTGGCGCTCAAGCTCGCGCTGGTGCCGGCGTTTCTCGCCGCGCTGACGGTGGCCGGGCGCGTCTGGGGGCCGTCGGTGGCGGGATGGCTGGCGGGGCTGCCGGTCGTCGCCGGGCCGATTGTCTTGCTGCTCGCACTGGAGCGCGGCCCGGCATTCGCGGCACAGGCATCGGCGGCCTCGATCGCGGCGATCGCCGCGTCGGAAGCGTTCAACTTTGCGTATGCGTGGACCTGCCGGCGCTTTGCGTGGCCGCTTGCGTTGGCCGGCGGGATGGCGGGGTGGGTCGGCGTGGCGATGTTGCTCACGCATCTGGCAAGTGGGCTCGTGTGGGCCGTGGCGGTGGCATGCGTGGCCGTTGCGATTTCACAAAGCGGCTTGCCGCGCGCGTCGGGGCGTGTGCCGGCCGCGCGTGTCGGGCTCAGCGATCTCGCCGTGCGCATGCTCGCCGGAGCGCTACTGACGGTCGCGGTCACGACGTTATCCGCATCGATGGGCGCGACCTGGAGCGGATTGCTGTCGGTGTTTCCGTTGCTCGGCATCGTGCTCGCGGTGTCGGCGCAGCGAGCGCACGGCGCGGACTTCGTCGCGTTGCTGATGCGCGGGATGGTGATCGGCCGCGGCTCGTTCACTGCGTTCTTCGCGGTGAGCGCGACGATGCTGCCGCACTACGGCGTGTGGCTGAGCTTTGTGTGTGCGGCGGTGGTGTCGGTCGCCGTGCAGGGCGCGAGCAAGCGAATGCTCGCTGCGAAGCGGCCGGTTGAGGCTTTGTCCCGTGAGCTTGCTGAGCGGCAGTCGGCGGATTAAAGGCGTGAACTGCCGAGCCGCTGCGGATGCGTTGCAGGCGCGAAATTGTCGAACCGCGATCGGTGGATTGCCAGTGTTAATTTGGCAGACCGCCACAGGTGGATCGCAGGCGCGAGCTCGAACAAACCATTGTGAACAGACCGGAGCCGTTTCGCCAATACTTGCCTCATGACTTCCCGCACAAAAAGCTCCACCTCCACCCGCATCGGCCTGATCTCCGACACGCACAACCTCGTGCGTCCCGAAGCGTTGCACTATCTCGCCGGCTGCGACGCGATCATCCACGCGGGCGACATCTGCAATCCGGCGGTGCTCGAGGCGCTCGTGAAGATTGCGCCCGTCACGGCGGTGCGCGGCAACAACGACATCGGCGACTGGGCCGCATCGCTGCCGGCGCACGCCAAACTCACCGTCCAGCAGGTGACGATCCTCGTCGTGCACGACATCGCCGATGTGGGCGCCGATCCGCGCAGCGAGGGCATCGGCGTGGTGATCACCGGCCACTCGCACAAGCCGTCGGTCAGCGAGCGCGACGGCGTGCTGTTCGTCAATCCCGGCAGCGCCGGCCCACGGCGTTTCAAGCTGCCGGTTTCGGCCGGCATGTTGATCGTCGAAGGCGCGCGCGCAACGGCGGCATTCGATTCGCTGCTGACATAAAAAAACGGGCCGGCAAATCCGCCGACCCGTTGTGTGCACGCTAGTTCTTAACCACAGCGCTATTGCGCAACTCACTATCACGCACGCGCTGTCGCCGCTGCTGCGTAACCTTCGTCCATCTCCGCGGCTTCACGCTCGCCGCGCAGCACCGCATGCGCCTCCGCGCGCGTCGCCACGCACGGGCCCGAGCCGAGCAGCGGCTTGCGGGCCGTTTCGCGCAGCGCGATCACCGACACGATCCCGATCAGCGACGCACCCATCAGGTAGTACGCGGGCATCATCAGATTGCCGGTGCTGTCGACGAGCCATGCGGCGACGAGCGGTGTCGTACCGCCGAACAGCGACACCGAAATGTTGAAGCCGATTGCGAGCGCGCCGTAGCGGATTTTCGTCGGGAACAGCGCCGGTAGCGCCGACGGCATCACGCCGGTAAAGCATGACAGCAGCACGCCGAGAATCATCAGCCCGCCGAACACCGGCAGCACCGTGCCCATGCGGATCAGCAGCAGCGCGGGAATCGACAGCGCGAACAGACCCACGCAACCGAACAGCATCACCGGCTTGCGGCCGATCGTGTCGGACAGGCGGCCGGCGACGAGCGTCATCGGCATCATCAGCACCATCACGAGCAGCACGAGGAACAGACCGTGCGTTTCGTTGAAGTGCAGCGTGGCCGACAGATAGCTCGGCAGATACGACAGCGCCATGTAATCGGTCACGTTGAAGATCAGCACGAGGCCGACGCACAGCAGAAGCGGCTTCCATTGCTGCGCGAGCAACTCGCGGAACGATTGCTTCGGCAGCACCTTGTCTTCGGCTTCGCGTTGCTCGGCCTGCTTCTTGAACGCGGGCGTTTCCTCGAGCTTCATCCGGATGTACAGACCCACCAGACCTAGCGGACCCGCGATCAGGAACGGCACGCGCCAGCCCCACGACAGCAGCGCCTCGTTCGACAGCGCCGCGGTCAGCACGGCGACCGTCCCCGCGCCGAGCACGTAGCCGATCAGCGTGCCGAATTCGAGGAAGCTGCCCATGAAGCCGCGCCGTTTGTCCGTCGAGAATTCAGCGATAAAGGTGGCGGCGCCGCCGTATTCGCCACCGGTCGAGAAGCCTTGCACCAGACGTGCGACCAGCAACAGCACCGGCGCGAAAATGCCGATCGTCGCGTAGCTCGGAATCAGGCCGATTGCGAAGGTGCCGAGCGCCATCATGATCATGGTCATCGCCAGCACGCGCTGACGGCCGATGCGGTCGCCCAGCGGCCCGAACACCATGCCGCCGACCGGCCGTACGAGGAACGCCGCGGCGAACGTGCCGAAGGTGGCGATCAACTGGGCGGACGGACTCGACGACGGGAAGAACACTTTGCCGAGCGTGACGGCGATGTAGCTGTACACGCCGAAATCGAACCATTCCATTGCGTTGCCGAGCGCCATCGCGCCGACGGCCCGCTTGAGAAGAGATTTGTCGACGATGGTGATGTCGTCGAGAGAGAGGCGTTGTTCTTCTTTGTGGTGTCGCCAGAAGCCGTTGCTGGAAGCGGTCAAGGTGAAAACTCCGATGACTGCGACGAAACTCATGATGCGCATGAACGTTCCGCCACGGTTGCTGGGGAGTGCGGTTTCGCGAGCACGGCAATGGCGTCTTCCTCGCCGCAAAAAGCGAAGAAGCGGGGCGCGAAAAACGAAACGCCCGTGCCTCGCGGATGATTCGCGAAAAACACTCGTCTAGATTGTGCTGACTGTTGCGCCTGCGTGGCCGTGGAAGGGGGGCAGGTGCATGAGGACAACTGGGTGGCTGGAAGCTGGCCCAGGCGCCGCTGGAAGGCTCGAAACGAAAAAGGCCGGTGCTTTATTCGCCGCTTGGGAAACGCTGGGAAACCTCAGGCGGGGAAACGACCGACAAGCCTTCTTGTATAAAAACTGTTCTATTCAGCACGGCGCGCGCATGACGGGCCACATTGAAAAGAAATGTGAATGAAGGTGAAATGCTGTTGGAACGGTGCACATGATAGCACGATGACAGAGGATCGTGCAAACCTGCATTCGCCGGGTGTCCGAGCCATGGCGCTCGATCCCTTGCGGGGCGGGGGATTGGCGCCGATTATGGCGGTCGGCGGAGCGGGTAAAAAAAATCCGCGCACGCGGCGCGGATTTTTAGCTCAGGCTAGCGCGGCAAACACGAAAACGCTCACTCAGCCGAAGGCGGCACGTAACCCTGCGCCGTGTCCGCGCCTTCGCCGAAGAAGAACTTTTCGGTCTGTTTCATCAGATATTGACGCGCGCGCGGATCGGCCATGTTCAGGCGGTTTTCGTTGATCAGCATGGTCTGCTGTTTCAGCCAGGCCTGCCAGGCTTCCTTCGAGATGCTTTCGTAGATCCGCTTGCCGAGTTCGCCCGGCAGCGGCGGGAAATCGAGACCTTCGGCTTCCTTGCCGAGCTTCGCGCATTGAACCATACGAGTCATGCTGTGCTTCTCCTGTAATCGAATGTGGGGCGGGCAGGCGCTTTATATGGGGCCGCTCAGAGCTGTTTCATCAGCACGAGCGACTTGCGCTGCCAGTTATAGAGTCTGCGGCGGTCTTCAGGCAGGTCGTCGACCGTGACCTTGACGAAGCCGCGCTTGAGGAACCAGTGTTCCGTGCGCGTGGTGAGCACGAAAATGCGCGTGAGGCCGCGTGCCCGCGCGCGTTGCTCGATGCGCTTCAACAGCCGCTCGCCGTCGCCGGTGCCTTGCGCTTCGGGCGCGACCGTCAGGCAAGCCATTTCGCCGATGCGCTCTTGCGTATACGGATACAGCGCCGCGCAGCCGAACAGCACGCCATCGTGCTCGATCACCGAGAAATGGTCGATGTCGCGTTCGATCTGGTGACGGCCGCGCCGCACCAGCGTGCCGTCCGATTCCAGCGGTTCGATCAGCGCGAGAATGCCGCCGACGTCGTCCGGCGTGGCTTCGCGCAGGCTTTCGAGGTTCTCGTACGAGATCATCGTGCCCACGCCGTCGTGCAGGAACAGTTCGAGCAGCAGGCTGCCGTCGAGCGCGTAGGGGATGATGTGCGCGCGCGCCACGCCGCCGCGGCAGGCGCGGATCGAATGCTTCAGGTAAAAGCCGGCGTCGCCGGTGACTTCGCCGCTTTCATGCAGCTTGTAGGCGTCGTCGAGCGACAGTTCGCGCACCAGTTCGGGACCTTCCTCGCCGGCTTGCATCAGGCCCGGCGTTTCTGTCAGGAACACGATCTTGTCGGCGCGCAGCGCGATCGCGGCGGCCGAGGCGACGTCTTCCATCGCCAGATTGAAGGCTTCGCCGGTGGGCGAGAAGCCGAGCGGCGAGAGCAGCACCAGCTTGCGGCTCGCGAGCGAATGGCGGATCGAATCCGCGTCGATCTTGCGCACCACGCCGGTGTGGGCGAAATCGACGCCGTCCAGAATGCCGACCGGCCGCGCCGTCACGAAGTTGCCCGACACCACGCTGATGTGCGCGTGCGCCATCGGCGTGTTCGGCAAGCCCTGGCTGATCGCGGCTTCGATATCCAGACGCACTTCGCCGGCGGCTTCTTTCGCCGATTCCAGCGCGCGCGCATCGGTAATGCGCATGCCGTGCGAAAATTCAGATTCCACTCCGTGCAAACTCATCTGCTCTTCGACCTGCGGTCGCGAGCCGTGCACCAGAACGATCTGGATGCCCATCGCCTGCAGCAGCGCGATATCGGACACGAGCGCATTCAGGAGCCCCTGATGCACCACCTCGCCACCGAAACCGACGACGAACGTCTTGTTTCGGAACGCGTGGATATAAGGGGCGACTGAGCGCATCCAGTCGACGAATTGCGCATGCTGTGCGAGGTTTTCCGTTGCTCCGGCGGGGGCCGGAGCGCTCGCGGGCGCGGGGACGAGGTCGGTTTGGGAATTCATGCCGGGGATTATAATGCGCCCCCATGTCGAATGTACCCAAAAGTCCCGCTGCGGCGAACGAGAATGCGGCGCCGGCCGCCGATCAGGTGAACTCCGGCGACGCGAAGCGTAGCGATGCGCAGGATGCCGATCGCAACACGCCGAACACGGCGCGTGAGCCGCGGCGTGCCGCGGAAGGCGCGCAGGCGTCGGCGCAGAAAAGTAATCCGCCGCGTGAGGCGCGCCGCGAAGCGGGTGCGCAGACGGCGAATCAGCCCAAGCGCGGCGATGGCCGTGCGAACCAGCCGAGCCGCACATCGGCGCAGGGCGTTCAGCCACGCCGTGAAACGGGCGCACCTGCGCAGAAATCGCCGCAAGCGAACGACACCGAGCTCAGCCAGCGCCGCGAGCCGCGTCCGCCGCGCGCGCAGCGTGTCGTCGAGCCGAACCCGATTCCCCCCATCACGTTTCCTGAAGCGCTGCCGGTGTCCGGCCGTCGCGAAGAGATCGCGCGTGCCATCTCGCAGAATCAGGTCGTGATCGTCTGCGGCGAGACCGGCTCCGGCAAAACCACCCAATTGCCCAAAATCTGTCTCGCGCTGGGGCGCGGCCTGGGCGCCGGCGGCGCCGGTCTGATCGGCCACACGCAGCCGCGCCGGATCGCGGCGTCGGCGACGGGCCGCCGCATTGCCGAGGAACTCGGCACGCCGTTCGGCGAAGTGGTCGGCTACAAGGTGCGCTTCACGGACAACCTGTCGCCCGGCGCGTCGGTCAAGCTGATGACCGACGGCATTCTGCTCGCCGAGACGCAGACCGATCCGCTGCTCAAGGCGTACGACACGCTGATCATCGACGAAGCGCACGAGCGCAGCCTGAACATCGATTTTCTGCTCGGCTATCTGAAGGAAATCCTCGCCAGGCGCCCCGATCTGAAGCTGATCGTGACCTCGGCGACGATCGACGCCGACCGCTTCGCGCGCCACTTCGGCAGCGAGGAAAAGCCTGCGCCAGTGATCGAAGTGAGCGGGCGTCTGTATCCGGTCGAAGTGCGCTACCGGCCGGTCGCGGAAGACAGCCCGGCGGTGAAGGCGGCGGAAGGCGCTTCGTCTTCGTCGTCATCGTCACGTGAATCGCGTGACAGGCCGAAAACCCAGCGCGAGACAGACCGCGACCTGATGGAAGCGATCGTCGACGCCGTCGACGAACTCTGCCGCGAAGGCCCCGGCGACGTGCTGGTGTTCCTGCCCGGCGAGCGTGAGATTCGCGACGCCGCCGAGGCGCTGCGCAAGCACCATCCGCCGCACACCGAAATTCTGCCGCTGTTCGCGCGCCTCTCCGCCGCCGAACAGGAGCGCGTGTTCCGCACCTCGAACGCGCGCCGCATCGTGCTCGCGACCAACGTCGCGGAAACCTCGCTGACGGTGCCGGGCATTCGCTATGTGGTCGACACCGGCCTCGCGCGCGTGAAGCGCTACTCGTACCGCAACAAGGTCGAGCAGCTGCAGGTCGAGTCGATTTCGCAGGCCGCCGCCAATCAGCGAGCAGGGCGCTGCGGCCGCGTGGCCGACGGCATCTGCATTCGTCTGTACGAGGAAAGCGATTATCAGGGCCGCGTGCGCTTCACCGATCCGGAGATTCTGCGTTCGTCGCTGGCGTCGGTGATTTTGCGGATGAAGTCGCTGCACCTGACGGCGATAGAAACCTTCCCATTCATCGAGCCGCCGCCGGGCCGCGCGATCGCCGACGGTTATCAACTGCTCAACGAACTCGGCGCCGTCGACGACGACAACGAGCTCACGCCGCTTGGCCGCGAACTCGCGCGCTTGCCGCTCGATCCGCGCGTCGGCCGGATGATTCTGGCCGCACGCGATCAGCAGGCGTTGAAGGAAGTGCTGATCATCGCGAGCGCATTGTCGGTGCAAGACCCGCGCGACCGGCCGATCGAGGCGCAGGAGCAAGCCGACCAGGCGCATCGCCGGTTCGCCGACGAACGCTCCGAATTCCTGCAGTGGCTGAAAATCTGGAACTGGTTCGAAGAAGCGATCGCGCACAAGAAGTCGAACAGGCAGTTGGAGGACGAGTGCCGCAAGAACTTCCTGTCGCAATTTCGCCTGCGAGAATGGCGCGACGTGCATTCGCAACTGCTGACGGTGGTGCGCGAGCACGGCTGGCGTCTGAACGAAGCGGAGGCAACCTTCGAGCAGATCCACCTCGCGCTGCTGACAGGGCTGCTCGGCAACATCGGCCTGAAAGCCGACGACGAACCGTATTACCTCGGCGCGCGCGGCATCAAGTTCTACTTGTGGCCGGGCTCGGCGCTGGTGAAGAAGGCGGGCAAGTGGGCGATGGCGGCCGAACTGGTCGAGACGAGCCGCCTGTACGCGCGCTGCATCGCGAAGATCGAGCCCGAGTGGATCGAGAAGATCGGCGCGCATTTGCTGAAGAAATCGCTCTCCGAGCCGCATTGGGAGAAGCGCGCGGCGCAGGTGTCGGCGTTCGAGCGCGCGGTGCTGTACGGGCTGCCGATTTATCACCGGCGGCGCGTGAGCTTCGGCAAACAGGATCCGGCGCGCGCACGGGAGTTGTTCATTCGCGGCGCGCTGGTCGAAGGCGAGTTCGATACGAAGCTCGCGTTCTTCGCGCACAACCGCAAGCTGCTCGCCGATATCGAGCAACTGGAGCACAAGTCGCGCCGTCAAGACGTGCTGGTCGACGACGAACTGATTTTCGCCTTCTACGACCAGGCGTTGCCGAAAGGCATTCACACCGGCGCGTCGTTCGAGCGCTGGTATCGCGACGAGGTGAAAAAGAGCGGCCAGCCGGAAGACAAGCTGCGCCTGCTGCATCTGTCGCGCGACGATTTGATGCGGCATGAAGCCGCCGGCGTGACAACCGATCTGTTCCCGAAACGGATGACGATGGCGGGCGTCGAGATGACGCTCACCTATCACTTCGAGCCGGGCTCGCCGCGCGACGGCGTGACACTCGCGGTGCCGCTGTACGCGCTGAACCAGGTCGACGCGCGGCGCTGCGAGTGGCTCGTGCCGGGCATGCTGAAGGAGAAGACGCAACTGTTGCTGAAATCCTTGCCGCAGAAGCTGCGCCGTCATTGCGTGCCGGTGCCGGAGTACGCGGCGGGTTTCGTCGAACGGCATGGCGGACCGCGTTTCGGCGCGGGCGGTTTGCTCGAGTTGCTGATCGCGGATATTCGTGAGCAGACCCAGGTCGCGATGAAACAGTCGGACTTCAAGCTGGAGACGCTGCCGCCGCATCTGTTCATGAACTTCAAGGTTATCGACGAACATGGGCGGCAACTGGCGATGGGCCGCAATCTGTCGCAACTGCGCGCGGAACTCGGCGGGCAGGCGCAGCAACATTTCCAGAAGATTGCGTCGAGCGCGGCGGGGGCGGCGTTGGCGGGGGCGGGCGGTGGGAGTGTCGCCGGCGGTTCGCCGGCAGCCGGTTCTGCAGGGGCCGCCGGTTCGCCCGGCGGCGGTGCGCAGCGAGGCAAGGGCGCGGTGGCGTCCGGTCCACAAACCACGCAACAGAACGGCGCGCAGGGCACCGCGCTATACGAGAAACTGACAACGTGGAATTTCGGCAAGCTCCCCGAGTTGCTCGAAATTCGCCGTGGCGGGCAGACGTTGTTCGGCTACCCGGCGCTGGTGGATCGCGGCACGCACTGCGACGTCGAAGTGTTCGATTCGCCGGACGAAGCCGCGCGGATTCATCGCGCGGGATTGCGGCGCCTGTTCGCGTTGCAGTTGAAGGAGCCGATCAAGTATCTGGAAAAGAATCTGCCGGGCTTGCGCGAAATGGCGATGCAGTTCATGCCGCGCGGCACCCAGGAAGAGTTGCGCGATCAGCTGATCGACACCGCGCTCGACCGCGCCTGTCTGCAAGAGCCGCTGCCCGACGACGACCTCAGTTTCCATACGCGCCGCGACGAGGGCCGCAGCCGCCTGACCTTATTGGCTCAGGAAATCTCGCGGCTGGTGGGGCAGATACTCAGCGAATACGCGAGCGTGACGAAGAAGCTGGTGCAGGCGAAGTCGTTCACGGCAGCACATGCCGACATGCAGAATCAGCTCGATGGTCTGATCGGCAAGCGCTTCGTGGTCGATACGCCGTATCCTCAGTTGGCGCACTTTCCGCGCTATCTGAAAGGGATCGCGCTGCGCGTCGACAAGCTGAAGGCCGACCCCGCGCGCGACGCCCGGCAGTTCGCCGAGTTTCAGCCGCTGTTGCAGAACTATCAGCGCGCGGCGGCGCAGCGCGGCGGCGTGCTGGACCCGCGTCTGTCGGAGTTCCGCTGGCTGCTGGAGGAGTTGCGGATTTCGCTGTTCGCGCAGGAATTGCGCACGCCGATGCCGGTTTCGGTGAAGCGTCTGTACAAGGTGTGGGAGTCGATGCAGCGCTGAGTGGGGCGCGGCCGCTTCGTGCGGGCGGCCTGCTTGTGTGCCGCCATGCTTTTGCCTTGCACAAAAAACGCGCGATGCCGCTCCTTTTGAGAACGACATCGCGCGAAAAGGATACGGGTATTGGCGTACCCGCACCCGCTCGTTGTTGCTGAGGCAACGATACTCAACCCGTCGCGACGACCGGCTCAGTGCGAGCCGGTCCCGTGAATCCGGCTTACCAGTGCATGCCGGCGCCGACTGACGCGCCGAACTGGCCGCGCGAGTCGGTCGTGCCTTGCACCTTGTAGACCCACTTGCCCGTTTCCGACAGTTGCGACACGCCGATGGCCAAGGCCGACTGGCCGGCATAAGTGCCGCCGGCCATCGCGACCATGCCGCGACCCGGCAAGACCGCCTGCGGCAAGCCGGCCATCGCCATGGCAGACGCGGTGCCGCCGTATCCATCCCGGCGGGCTGAGCGGATCTGGTCGTCGGTATAGCTGTTCGCCTGGCTGACCGCGCCGCTCACGCTCTGCTGCAACTGATTGACGTTGACGGCGTCGGTGCCTTGCACGCCGGCTGCGACGTTGGTGATCTGGCGCTCCTGACCGGCCGCGCCGACCGATACCGTATTCGCCCGGTCCGCGACCGAACCTTGGCCCAATGCGACCGAGTTGTCGGCGCTCGCGTTGGCTGCCGCGCCGAGGGCGGTGGCGTTGTTGCCGCTCGCGATTGAGTTCGCGCCGAGGGCCACCGCATTGGCGCCCGTGGCCAGTGCGTTCGCGCCCGAAGCCACCGAGTGCGTGCCCGACGACACCGCGCCTTCGGTATCGCGATCGCCTTCCGCGCTAAAGAAAGGATTGGCAGCGTTGACGACGACGTTATTGACGGCGCTGCTGATGGCCGCATTCAACTGGCTGACGTTGACCGCGTCGGCGGCGTCCACGCCGTCGGCGACGTTGTGGATGACCGTGCCTCCGGTTGACGCATCCCCGCCGAGCGTGACGCTGTTTTTGTTGGCTGTGCCGTCGGCGTTCTGGTCGTACATGACGGCGCCGTCGAGCTTCGCCGCGGTGGCGGCGCCCTGGTCGCTCACCGCTTTCAACTGGGCGACGTTGACAGCGTCGGTGTCGGCGGTGGCCAAGGTGCCAATGGCCGTGCTTTCATTGCTAGCGGCATAGGCCATGGTGCCGACTGCCGTACTGAAATCGCCGTCAGCCCGCGAGTATGCCCCGGCCGCGAAGTTGTACTGACCCGAGGCGAGCGCGCCGCGGCCGATAGCGACCGCGTAGTCGCCTGTCGCGGTTGAATCGTCCGTGCCGTCATTCGCACCATTCGCCTTGAAATACCGCGAAGCGTTCGCGCTCGCCGCCTGCAACTGGCTCAGGTTGACCGCGTCGGTCGCCTGGGTGCCGGCGGCCACATTCGTGATCTGGCGTTCAGCTCCGCTTGACCCGACCGAAACGGTGTTCGCGCGATTGGCCACGGAGCCTTGGCCCAACGCAACCGAGCCGTCAGCCGATGCATTCGCGTCATGGCCCAACGCAATCGAGTCGGCGTTATTGGCCGTCGCGCCGTAACCGATGGCGATGCTGCCGGCCGTCGTGGCGGAGGCGTAGGCGCCGATTGCGGCCGCGCCTGTTCCGGACGCCGCGGAATTGGCGCCGAGCGCCGTGGAATCCGCCGCACCGGCGTTGGCGAGCACGCCTGCCGCGAGCGCATGTGAGCCGCTGGCAACGGCATCGTCCGTACTGTCGGCAATGCCGTCTGCCTTGAAGTAGTGCATGGCGCTGCTTTGGGCAATGGCATTCACCTTGCCGTCGACCGCGCTCAACTGGCTGACGTTGACAGCATCGGTCGGCGCCGCACCCGCTGCGACGTTCGTCAAGCGGCGCTCGTTGTTCGCGGAACCGAGGGACACTTCGCCTGTTGCCGTGGGAGCCGCGATTGAGGTCGTACCGTTACCGGCCGGTGCAAAACCTGTCTGTGCGAGATTCGCCGAAGTAGTGGAATTTGCGCCCAATACGACGCTATTGACCGAGGTGGCCGTCGCCATATACCCGATCGCCACGGCTCCGATCGCCGCAGCCGTTGCTCCGTTGCCAAGCGCGCTCGCATAGGCGCCAGCCGCCTGTGCGCCTGCCCCCAATGCCATTGCGCCCACACTGCCGGCGCTCACGGTAGCCTGATAGCCGATGGCGACGCCATGGTCGGCCGCCGCGTTTGCCGACATGCCGCCGGCGAACGCGGCATAGCCGTTGGTTTGAGCGTTAAAGCCGAGCGCGGCGGACATCGCGCCGGATGCGCGCGACGCGGCGCCCAAAGCGACAGAATCGTCGCCTATCGCTGCCGCGTTCGTACCTGCCGCGATTGAATCGGCGCCCACCGTAGAGGCCTGGAAGCCAGTCGCAATTGATCCGCTGCCTTGTGCCACGGCCTGCGCGCCAGTCGCGATCGACGCGTCGCCCAGCGCTCCCGCGTTCAGGCCCGTCGCGATTGAGCGGGGGCCCGCTGCGATCGCCCCGATACCTTCCGCGATTGCGCCGGCGCCGGTTGCTTGCGCGTCGCTATCCGTGGCCGGATTCATCGGGCTTGTCACGAAGTAGATCGCCGCGTGGGCCGCCGGCGCAGCGCCCGCCATTGCCGCCGCGACCAGCACAGCCTGCGCGATGTGCTTCCTGCGCGCTGCGGTTCGTTTTTCACTAAATATTGCAGGCTCCGGCGCCGCCAGCCGCGTTTGGGCCGCTTCACACCAAATCAATGGGTTCTTCCTGTTCATTGTTCTAGAAACTCCGCGGTATTGCTTGCGTGAACGATGCATGGCGCGTGTTAACTGGAAAAGGCTTCATCGTCCCGATAAATCGTGCAAAAAATAACGTGCAGGTTTTGGCTTTCATGAGTCATCGTCCTGGCGTTCTTTTTTGCGCGTACGAAACACCCGCGCGTCACGCTCGTACGTCCACAGGATTAAGTGTGTGGGCGATGAGGCGGCGGGATTGTCCGCTTTCGCGGCGGGGCAGAGATATCAGGTAAATCTGAAGTGAGCGCGGAAAAATCGGTTTACGTTGACGATTCTTAATTTGTCGAATTGAAAATTAATTTAAATAAGGAATGGTTGAATTTATTCTGATAAATTAATTATTTTATTTGGTTGTTCTGTATTTTGACACTCAGTCTAAGACTCTGCATTCCAATCGTAATACTGCCCGCGTCACGGAAAAACACGATCGCGCCGCGCCATGCCGTCCGCGACCATCGTCATCGCAGTCCATCCCGCCCTTGTTTTTCCCCGCGCCGGATACCGACCTACGTCAACCGCTGGCCCCGGCAAACGTTCTACAATGACAGCCGTTCTCCGAAGTGAGTTTTCATGCGTAAATTTTTTCTCCCCGGCTTGACTGCCACGTTCGCCGCAGCCGCGGCGCTGGTTGCCGCCACAGGCTTCTTTTCTCCGGCGGCTCACGCCAACAACGTGATCGTGCTCAATTCCGGCGAGGCCACGCTGAGCCTCATCGACGAGACCAGCCGCCAGGTCGTCGGCACGGTGCCCACCGGCAAGGAACCGCATCACCTGATGGCCACGCCGGACAATTCGTCGCTGATCGTCGCGAACTCGGTATCGAACAATCTGATGTTCGTCGATCCGAAGTCGGGCCAGGTGCAGCGCTGGGTCGAGAACATCGAGGATCCGTATCAGATCGGTTTTTCGCCCGACCGCAAGTGGCTCGTCACCACCGGGCTGCGTCTGGACAGGCTCGACATCTATCACTACGACAACCAGAAGAACCAGATGACGCTGGCGTCGCGCCTGCCGCTCGCGGTCATGCCGAGCCACATGGCGTTCACGAACGACAGCAAGACTGTATTTGTCACGCTGCAGGTCTCGGGCGAACTGGCCGCGATCGATCTGGCCACGCAAACCGTCAAGTGGAAGATGAAAGTCGGCAAGGTGCCGGCCGGGCTGTGGATGACGCCGGGCGAGAAGTACCTGCTGATCGGCATGACCGGCGCGGATTACGTCGCGGTGGTGGACTGGCGCAACCAGAAGATCGTCAAGACCATCCCGACGGGCAAGGGCGCGCACAACTTCCGCTCGCTGGCTGACGGCAAGCATGTCGCGGTGTCGAACCGGGTTGCGAGCACGATCAGCATCATCGACGAGGACACGCTCACGAACGTCGGCGACATCACCGGTTTGATGCCGGGGCCGGACGATATGGAACTTTCCGCCGACAAACGCTATCTGTGGGTTACCTTCCGCTTCGCGAAGCATGTCGGCGTCATCGACCTGACTACGCGTAAGCTGATCCAGACGATTGCCGTGGGCCGTTCGCCGCACGGTATCTATTTCTTCAATCGCGCGCCGGTCACGGCGCCGAACGGCGCCTGAGCGGAGCCGTCGAAATGAAGTAACAGGCCAGCACCATGTTCCATCTGATTTTCTCTTCTCTGGACAGCTTCGTCTCCGCCGTGCAGACGCTGCTGTACGTCGACGTGGTGCAGCCGCTGCTGTTCCGCTTCGATCTGATGGACTACGACGAGGACACTTACGACAGCCTGTATTGGGTGATCGTGGGCATGTTCGAGGTGCTGGCGATGTATGCGGTGCTGCGTCCGCTCGAGGCGCTGCGGCCGGTGGAGCAGTGGGAAAACCGCAAGGCGGTGCGTGTCGACGTGATTTACACGTGGATCGCCAAGCTCGGCATTCTCAACCTGTTCTTTTTCTTCGCGCTGCAGCCGTTCTTCGATAACGTGCAGGCGTGGCTGCGGCTGCATAACATCGCGAATATCGAATTCGACAATCTGTGGCCCGGCGTCACCACGCAGCCGCTGGTCACGTTCGTCATGTATCTGCTCGTGCTCGACTTCGCCGGTTACTGGTATCACCGCTGGGAACATCGGATCGGCGTGTGGTGGGAACTGCACGCGGTGCATCACAGCCAGCAGCAGATGTCGCTGTGGGCCGACGACCGCAACCATCTGCTCGACGATCTGCTGCAAGCGTCGTTCTTTGCGATGATCGCGCTGGTGATCGGCGTGCCGCCGTCGCAATTCGTCGTGCTGGTCGCCATCACGAATCTCGCGCAGAGCGTACAGCACGCGAACATCCGCCTGTACTTCGGCTGGCTCGGCGAGCGCCTGCTGGTGAGCCCGACTTTCCATCGCCGTCACCATGCGATCGCTTACGGCCACGAAGGGTTGAAGTACGGTTGCAACTTCGGCGTGCTGTTTCCGTGGTGGGACATGCTGTTTCGCAGCGCCTCCTGGAGCCGCGACATGGAGCCGACCGGCATCGCCGATCAACTCGACGGCCGCCGCTATGGCGACGGATTCTGGGCGCAGCACTGGCTTGCGTTCGTGCGTATCGCCCGCCGTCTTTCGTCGAAGCGCCGCACCGAAGGCAGCGACGCCGCCACCGTTTGATTCCTGCTTGACCACCGTCTGATCATTCCTCCCCGCACGCCGCCGGTTTCCCCGGCGGCGCGTCACGTGGTTTATCCTGTCCACGTTTGCGCGCGCCCCGAAGGAAGTCCCCTTGGGGGGCGCGTTCCCGGCCGGCCGTCCGGCTCGTTACGCCGTTTCCTTTATTCCATCGTTTCGCTCACCGGCACTGGCTCGCATGAATGATCTGTTGCGCTCGTTCGGGCGCGCGCTCGCAAGCGCGCTCCACCCGCGCATGCTCTGGCTGACCTTCATGCCGTTTTTCGCGGCAACGGTCGGGTGGGGCGTGATCCTGTGGTTTTCGTGGCAGACGCTGATCGGCGCGACCCGCACCTGGCTCGCGAGCTGGTCGTTCACGGTCACGCTCTATCAACTGTTCGACTGGCTCGGCTTTTCGGCGCTGCATGCGGCGATCGCGCCGTTCATCGTGATCGCGATGGCGATTCCGCTGATCGTCGTCACGGTGCTGCTGTTGATCGCCACGCTGTCGATGCCGGCGGTGATCCGTTTCCTGTCGGCGCGGCAATTCCCGGGACTTGAAATGCGCCGCGGCGGAACGTGGTACGGTAGCCTCGGCCATGCGTTGTGGACCACACTGGTCTGTCTGGTGCTGCTGATCGTCACGTTGCCGCTCTGGCTGGTGCCGCCGTTCTTCGCGCTGATTCCGCCGCTGCTGTGGGGCTGGCTGACGTATCGCGTGATGACTTACGACGCGCTTGCGCTGCACGCCACGCGCGACGAGCGTCGCGCGCTGGTGCGGCGCTTCCGTCTGCCGCTGCTGTTGATCGGCATCGCCAGCGGTCTGATGGGGTCGCTGCCCACGCTGCTGTGGGTGTCGTCGGTATGGCTGATCGTGCTGTTTCCGGTGATCACCGCGGTGACGATCTGGATCTATGCGTTCATCCTCGTGTTCTCGGCGTTGTGGTTCGGCTACTACTGTCTGCGCGCGCTGCAACGCATGCGCGCGGAAGAGCGCGGCGGCGCGCGGCACGCGGCGCCGGTTCCTTATTGATGAATTACTGACTAAGCGAAAGAGGCGGCAATGGCATTTGGCGTCATCATCATCGGCGATGAAATCCTGTCGGGCAGGCGTGTCGACAAGCATCTGCCGAAGGTCATCGAATTGCTGGGCGCGCGCGGGCTGTCGCTCGGCTGGGCGGAGTACATCGGCGACGATCCCGAGCGCATCACGGCGACGCTGCGACGCACGTTCGCGTCGGGCGACATCGTGTTTTCCACGGGCGGCATCGGCGCCACGCCGGACGATCACACGCGCCAGTGCGCGGCGGCCGCGCTCGGCGTGCCGCTCGAACTGCATCCGGAAGCGGCGAAGCTGATCCAGGAGCGCATCCGCGACATGTATCCGGCGAACTCGGCGACGCCGCTCGATCTGGAAACGCCTGAGAACCGGCATCGTTTGAATATGGGCACCTATCCGCAGGGCGCTTCGATCATTCCGAACGGCTACAACAAGATTCCCGGCTTTTCGATCGGGCACCATCACTTCGTGCCGGGTTTCCCGGTGATGGCCTGGCCGATGATCGAGTGGGTGCTGGACACACAGTACGCGCATCTGCATCACGCCATGCCGCACGCGGAAAAATCATTGCTGGTGTTCGAGTTGCCGGAATCACGCGTGACGCCGTTGATGGAGAAGATCGAACGCGATTTTCCGGGCGTGCGGGTGTTCAGCCTGCCGAGCGTGGGCGATGTGGAACGTGGCGGCGTGTACGCGCGGCATCACATCGACCTGGGCGTGAAGGGCGAGCCGGAAGCCGTCGCGGCGGCGTTCGTCAAGCTGCGCGAAGGGGTGCATCTGTTGGGCGGGGACATTGTCGAACTGGAGGCGGCCGCGGCGAAACCGCGCGATTGATTCACGGGCTACGCGAGCCTTTTTCTTTCGGCGCTCGCGCGCCCATGCCGGACATTGCTCGCTACCTTTCCTGCACATAGTCGACGCATCATCGGCCTGTCACACTCAGCGCCGGCGATGCGTCTGTCGGCTCGCGCGGGGCCGACGCATGCGCCGCGGTTTCAGGCATGCGCAAGCATGCCAAGCATGCCGATAGCGAGCGGCAACGATCAGGCGCCGATCCACGGCAATCCGCGAAAGCACCATCCCGATACCGTCTTCCGATGCCCCTGGCCGTCCTTGTCGCCTTCGAAGCCTTCGAGCAGGTCGTACGCCTTGGTGAAGCCGGCCTGGGTCGCGGCGATCGCGGCGAGCTTCGAGCGCGCGGCGCTGCGGCACAGGAACAGCACCGGCGTATCGGGTGAGGCCACCTGCTTCAGTTGATCGAGGAATTCCTGGTTCGGCACCGCGCCCGGATAGCGCGTCCATTCCACGTGCGTGTATTGCCCGTCGCCGATGACCGGCCGGCCGACCCAATCGAGCTCGGCACGAGTGCGCACGTCGACGAGACGCGCGCGCGGATCGAGTTGCAGCAATTCGAACGCCTCGGCCGGCGAGATCGCGCCCGCGTAGGGCAACTGGTTTTCGCTGTGACGCTTTTCCGCCTGGGCGTACAGCTGTTCAAGCGTGCTCATGAGCGTAAATCTCCCTTGGACCAAATAACCATTCTAGCGCGCGGCGCGACGCATGCAGGGTGCGGCGGGCGCAAAGGTTTTCAGTGTCCACGACGGAAAGCCCGACGCTCAATCATGGTGCAAATTTCATAAAATGCACCAAAATAGATATAACCAGTGGGTCGGATAGGGTTCGTGCACGATTTCGGTGCCATGCCCGAATCGCGGATTTCGGGGCTGCATGCGATCCGGTGCGCGCATTCCCCGCAAACGCGCGTGCACAGTGGTTCTGCGCCGGGTTGACACGTGCATGGCACAGAAGCTGCTTCAGTGGTCCCGATCGATTTGTCCCACAGGCTGGAATGTTCGCCTCGACGAAACCAGGGGTGGACGCGCCGGGACGGGTCAGCTAGATTGGGCGGCGGCTGAATCCGCCGAATTCGTTAATCAGGAGATAGGTTATGAGTAAATCCGTGGCCGACGTCGTGCAACTCGTCAAAGACGAAGACGTCAAGTTTGTCGACTTTCGTTTCACCGACACGCGCGGCAAGGAGCAACACGTTTCGGTGCCGGTGTCGGCATTCGATGAAGACAAGTTCGAAAACGGCCATGCGTTTGACGGTTCGTCGATTGCCGGTTGGAAGGGCATCGAAGCCTCGGATATGTTGCTGGTCCCGGACGCGAACACAGCCTTCATCGACCCGTTCTATGAAGAATCCACCCTCGTGCTGACCTGCGACGTCGTCGAACCGGCGGACGGCAAGGGCTATGAGCGTGACCCGCGATCGCTCGCCAAGCGCGCTGAAGCCTATCTGAAGAGCACGGGCCTCGGCGACACGGCATTCTTCGGTCCGGAACCCGAATTCTTCATTTTCGACTCGGTCCAGTGGAACACGGATCAGTCGGGCTGCTTCATCAAGATCGGTTCGGAAGAAGCACCGTGGTCGTCGGCGAAGGAATTCGAAGGCGGCAACACCGGCCACCGTCCGGGTACGAAGG
>WNGR01001954.1_pt1 | contig 26699 bp, 20 predicted proteins | sample 5407581 | NCBI WGS metagenome assembly WNGR01 (sample SAMN13153383, study PRJNA577476) | soil metagenome | isolation source: 80 cm soil or saprolite under Garry oak tree replicate 2 | place: USA:California | collected 2016-06-15
GTCTGCATGGTCTGGAAAGCATGGAGGCCATTGCCTACCCAGAGCGTGCCGAAGACGATATTGAAGAGGGTGCCAAGTGTCACACTCCTGGCAGTGAATGCAGGACGTCGAATCTGTAGCGACATCTGTTTTTCCTTTCTGGATTCTCTGTACGAAGCGATGGCTGCTACGCGGCTTTCGTTTGAGCGCGCAGGCGGAACCACTCCAGTGTGTGCCGGACCGCCTCACGGTGGGGCGTGGCGATATCGCCGAAGGCTTGCACGAACTTGCTGCTGTCCACCACAAAGGGCTCGTTGAACTCATAGAGCATCTCAGCGACTTCGCGCAGCAGGGGATTGACCAGACCCAGCATCCTTACCAGCAGATCAGGGACAGAACCCATCCTGGGGGGCAGATGGGCCTCCTCGAAGAAGAGGGTGAGCATCTGGCGCGTGGTCAGCGTCGGTGCGTTGGGAATATGCCAGCTCTGACCAAGCGCTTCCTCATGCGCGCCAAGCAGCACCAGCCCTTTCCCGAAATCGGTGATATAGGTATAGGTATGGGGCATATCTAGCTTGCCCAGGACCGACACAGTCTTGCCATGCAGCAGGGGAGGGATGATCCGGTCGCCAAAGATGCCTTGCGAACCAGCTCCAGGTCCATAAAAGTCGGATGCACGCCCGGAGGTAGCTCGCACAATCCCCGCACGATGGGCTGCCATCAGATCCTCGGCCATCTTCGCGCGCACCCGCCCTTTACGTGTAGTGGGGTGGAAGGGAAGCGTTTCGGTGATGGAACCGGAGACCGGGCCGTACATATAGAGATTCTCGGTCACGACGAGCTTCGCATTAGCCGCTGCTGCGCCCTGAATAATGGCGGTGTGCATGGGCGGCAATAGTGCGGCCCAGTCGGTATAGGGCGCGTTGACACAGTTGTAGACGACAGTCGCATCCTGGCACACCTGGCGTGTGAAAGCCTGGTCGGCAGCATTGCCTTTCACGACTTCGACGCTCTGAGGGGCTGATGCTATACCGCTACGATTGATCAGGCGAACGCGCTTTCCCTGCCCGTGGAGTTCGTGCATCACAGCGAGACCAACGGGTCCGGTGCCAAAGACGACATGCAATTCATCGCGGGGCATCATAGTTTTCGTTCCGCTCACAAGACGTACGGGGTATCTCGCGAAGACCCGAACGACTGGTATCTGTTGACTTTCGAAATTAGAGTAATTACTCTAATCAGAGTATAGAGTAATTACTCTAATTTGTCAAGCCTTTGGGGGAGCATTTCTCGGGCTGCAAGGGTGTCAACTTCAAAAATGCATGGATAACCGAAGCGGCAGGGAGCCCTGCCGCTTCGGTTATCCAATTCACTAGCGGAATCTTTACAATGATCTACTGTAGAACAGTCTCTTTGAGAAAGAGACGATTGTCTCAAGAAACGAACCAGCCTGTTGAATAACTAAACTGGTGTGCTTTGAAGAGTGCAGACTACCATTTTTTGCTGACAAAATTGTGGGATTAAGAGCATTGGAGAGGATTTTGCAGCGTTTTTCTTCCTCTTAAAGCTCTAAAATAGAGTTTTTCAACAGGCTGGAACGTTTCAACTGTCTCGAAAAACCGAGGTTTTCTGCGAAAAAGGTGAAGGAATCTTTTAGCGAAGGAGGTGTCAATTTCAGAATCCCTTGTGCAATTTCCTCGCGGTTACTAGATGTTCAAATCATGTGGTGAAGGCAGGAAAGAAACACTCCATTTTTCTCATGTACATTTGCAAGGAGAGATGAGACACGTTGAGATATCTTTGGTTGGTAGTTATGTTCTTCACTGGACGGAATGCCCTTTTTGTCCAGTGAACTGGATCAATGAGGATGGAGAGTACCGTTATGATGGTGACATATGCTTCGTTTCAAGAACTGTTGCTTCTTCATCGCGTCCCACAGTGCGCAGAAGGGCAATATAATTTCCTCGGATGATCTGCGTTTCAGGATGCAGATGCCCCAACTGCTGCTCTCTGATCGCCAGGACGCGCGCTACCAGCGGTTCGGCCTGCTCGTACTTACCCTGTGCACGGTAGAGTTCGGCCAGGCTGTTCAGGCTGGTAGCCGTGTCAGGATGCTGTGGCCCCAATTGCTGCTCCCTGATTTCGAGGGAGCGCGCTACCAGCGGTTCGGCCTGCTCGTACTTACCCTGTGCATGATAGAGTGAGGCCAGGTTGTTGAGGCTGCTGGCAGTGTCAGGATGCTGTGGCCCCAATTGCTGCTCATAGATCGCCAGAGCGCGCACCAACAACGGCTCGGCCTGCTCGTACTTGCCCTGCGCGTAGTAGAGGTGGGACAGATTGTTGAGGCTGCCAGCCGTGTGAGGATGCAGAGGCCCCAACTGCTGCTCCCTGATCTCCAGGGCGCTCACAAACAGCGGCTCGGCCTGCTTGTACTTGCCTTGCTTACGGTAGAGGAGGGCCAGGTTGTTGAGGCTTTGGGCAGTGTCAGGATGCTGTGGTCCCAACTGCTGCTCTCTAATCGCCAGGGCGCGCACGTACAATGGCTCGGCCTGCTCGTACTTACCCTGCTCAAAGTAGAGATACGCCAATGTGGATGCATCCCTTGCCGTGTCCAGGTGCTCTGGTCCCTGCTCCTGTGTACTCATCTGGTACGCTCGCTCTAAGAGCGGTTCGGCCTCGCTATAGCGGGCGCGGTCGGTCAAATACAACCCTGTCTGCTGAAGAACCTCGGCCGCTTCCTGAAAATGAATCTCTTCTGGCTCCATCCACGCGGCACAGGCTTGCGCATGCACCAGCAGTCGTTCCCACTCTTGCCAGTTCGTATGATCCACCGGAGGTAGCGCGGCATGGATAGCTCGGATCGCTCGCTCCGCCCAGCGCTGCTTACCTGGTGCATCCAGCGCATCGCGCACCACTGCCTGCACCAGCCGGTGCATCGAGAGTGTCTGCAGACTGGGGTCACGCCCGATCAGCGAATATGCTCGCAGTGCTTCTGTCGCTTGCCCGAGCAGGAAGGCATCAGAGGCCACTGACCCAAGCACTACTCCCAGGTGCGCTGCTCCCTGCGCCAGGATCTCCTCGGGGATGGCATCGGGCGCGAGATAGGCGCACAGCCGCAAGAGGTCAGCGGCTGCAGGATTCGTTGCTTCCACGCGTGCAAAGGACAGGGACCAGGTGCTAGCCACCGGTTCGGGATGATCGGCTCCCTCTGCTCGACGTTGTGCGAGCAAGGTCGTGCGGTGTTGCTGGTAGATCTGCTGGTAGGCAGCAAGCGCGGTACCCGTTGCTTCCAGGTAGGCTCCGGCCTGATCGAGCGCGAGCGGCAGTCCTCCCAGTTCCTGGCTCACCTGCATGGCCAGGTCACGAGGCTTTGGTGAGATTTGTTCCAGGGTGGCATCGGGTGCAATGAGGGAGGCACGTCGCAGCAAGAACAGCGCTCCTTGCTCGGCGGTGAGCGTGTCCACTTCGAGACGGTTCGCCAGGCGCCCGACAGCAAAGGCGCGTGTGGTCAAGAGGAGATGACCTCCAAGGGCTGGAGGAAGGAACGTTGGCACCAGTGAGAGGTCATCGGCATTATCGAGCATGAGCAACCACACTCTGTGGGTCTGCAACCAGGTCTTGACGGCCTGGATCGTGATCTTCTGCTCTTGCGCCTCGTGTTCTGGCAGGTTGAGCAAGGTAGCGATCGTAACATAGGAGCTTGTCAGAGCCTCGATACTTTCAGCGCGAGCCCACAGCACGACCTGGTAGTCCTGATGATAGCGGTAGGCGTACTCGACGGCGATCTGCGTCTTGCCGATGCCGCCCAGGCCAATGATGGCGTGTGGCTGTGACAGCGCGGTGGCCTGGCCTGCCAGCAGTTGCGTATGTAAGCGGGTGAGGATCTCGTCACGCCCGATGAAAAACGAGTTGCGTGGGTAGGGGACATTCCAGATGGGTGGTAAGACAGCACGAGGGGCAGACGCTGCGAGCGAGGAGAGATCCTCAATCATGCGGCGGATGCCTGCAGCCACATCCGTGAAGGCTGCATCCCGATTGCTCCAGGTGGTGATGGGTTTGGCACCGGTTGGGAGTGCCTGAAGGTGTGCGAAAGGAGCCTTGTTCCAGTCTACTGGTCGCAGCAGAATGGGGATGACGCGGGCCCCGTTGGCCTTGTGGCGTTCCAAGAAGTCAGCGCTGATGAGCAGCAGAATCACCGAAGCACGCTCCAGATGCTCGTCGATGGCCTGTGCCCAGTCGGTGCCTGGTTGAATGTGCCGATCATGCCAGGCCGTGATCAATCCTTGTCGACGCAGGAGGCTCAGGTGCGTCTCCAACTCGTTGCGAAATACTTCATCCTTGTGGGCATAGGAGTAGAAGACTTCAACTGGGGAAGACGAACCTGGCATCTCTGAGTCTCCTCTGCTGCTCTTGCGATTGGGAGTATATGCGGTATGGCTCAAGTATAGCGTACTGTTGGAAGAAGAGCAAGATTGGGGGGAGAAGCAACAGTGGGGTATCCTCCTCTGTTCACCGCGATCTCGCTCGATAGCTGACGCCTTTCCTCTCGTGAATCGGACAACAACCTCCAACAGAACTGTCCAGAACGGCTTATTACACTCGCACATGTACAATACGAAAGGTGAAATGCAGCAGATCATGGTATCTTTTATTGATCTTAGAGCGTGCCAAACAGCGGGAATGATGACCGTTCACCCCTCGCTGAGTGAGGAAAGAGCTCTGATGAGCCAGACAACAGGCGAACAGATCGGTTCTGGAGAGTACCGAGCGTCAACAAGTGCGCGTCAGGCGATAGCAGTGTACGCAACGGAAGGGATGTTGCTGACGGTGCCTTTTGTCTCTCCCCAGAATGTGACTTCTCGCCTGTTTTCCTGACTAGCGGAGAGGTGAGTGAAGCAAGAGATTCTGGAAAAACTCTGCAAGAACATGTGAACATGACACGTCTACGAAGATATAGTGTAGAGTTTTAAGAAAAGAGGCAGGCGTATCAAGAAACCACCGTTTTTTACAGTGAACATGTTTGTTTCTGGTTATTTTGTCGCTTGATTGCTACGTCTTACCAATGGCCCGGGGTAATGGTAGAAGAGATACGCCTAAAAAGACCTTCCCTTGCGTAGACTCGTCTGCACATGGTACAGTGTGAACAATTCTATTTCGGTTCGCAGGCGCCTCTTTTCGTCATTCCAGAGACGCTTCACGGAAGGTCCGGGACGTGGTGGAAGCGCGGTACGTTGCAGAACGCTGGAGGGTCTCCTATGAGTTTTATTGGCAATCTCCTCACCTGGTGGATGCACCTGCCACCGGCTGAAACGCACGCTATTGTGATCACACGCGACGTGCAGATTCCCATGCCTGATGGAACAATGCTGCTCGCCGATCAGTATGCGCCTCGCACGAGTTCAAAGCTCCCAACGCTTCTGATCCGCTCCCCGTATGGCAGGAGAGGCTTTTTCGGCGGCATGATGGCTCTTCCCTATGCTGAGCGCGGCTACCAGGTCCTGATTCAGAGCTGTCGCGGTACCGCAGGCTCGGGAGGTCAGTTCGTCTATGCTCGCGATGAACACGACGATGGGCTGGCCACGCTCGAGTGGATCAAACAGCAGGAGTGGTTCTCAGGCGAGGTAGCAACCCTCAGCGGCAGCTACCTGGGCTTCGTGCAATGGGCCGTGGCTGCCGATGCCGGACCGGAACTGAAAGCGATGGTGCCCCAGATGACAACCTCCGACTTCAACCATTTCCGCTTCCAGGGCGGATCGTTCAATTTGGAAACCCACCTTGGCTGGTCGACCATGATGACCACTCAGGCCGCCACGGGACTCAGGATCTCGTCGATCCTCGCGCAGGGCCGGCGAGCAGGCAAACTGGAGCGGGCTTTTGGACACCTGCCGGTAGGTTCGGCCGACCGCATGCTGATTAACCAGCCATCCCAGCATTTCCAATCGTGCATGCTGCACGGACCTGACGACGACTACTGGAAGCCCATCGACTTTAGCCCTCGCGTCGCGGAAGTGAAGGCGCCTGTGTACCTGATGGGCGGCTGGTACGATATCTTCCTGGACTGGCAGCTCAAGGACTACCAGGCACTGCGCGCGGCAGGCAAGCAGCCGTACTTGCTTGTTGGTCCCTGGACGCATACGGGGACCTCCGGCGGTGGGATGACCGTGCGCGAGTCGCTGGCCTGGCTGGATACGCACGTCAAAGACAAGCCGGGCAGGGTGCGCGAAGCTCCAGTCCGGCTGTATGTCATGGGCGAGAACACATGGCGCGATTTCGCGGATTGGCCTCCACCCGCTGAAAGCCGGCGCTGGCATCTGCAACCCGGCGGTGCGCTTGCTCCCTCGATTCCGCCCACCTCGGAACCGGACCGCTACCGCTATGATCCGGCCGATCCAACGCCTGCGGTGGGGGGAAATTCGCTTGGGGCCAGGAAGCGTATGGGGCCAAAGGATAATCGCTCGCTAGAAGCACGCCCGGATGTGCTGGTGTATACCAGCGCGGAGCTTGAGCACGATATGGAGGTGATCGGCCCGGTCACTGCCGATCTCTATGTCCGTTCAAGCCTGGCACACACCGATTTCTTCGCCAGGTTGTGTGTGGTGGAGGAGTCGGGCACATCGCTGAATCTGTGCGACGGTATTCTACGCCTGACGCCGGGCAGTGTCACTCCAGAACCAGACGGTAGCCTGCACATCTGCATCGAGGTCTGGCCAACGGCGTACCATTTCCGCCGTGGCCAGCGTATCCGCGTCCAGGTCTCCAGCGGCGCACACCCGCGCTTCGTGCGCAATCTAGGCAGCGGTGAACCACTGGCTACTGGGACGAAGCTCTGTGTTGCCGACCAGACGGTCTATCACGATCCAGAACATCCTTCGGCCATGCTGCTGCCAGTCCTTCTGTAAAGAGTGGAAGGCAGCTTTTGGAGTGTCTGCATGATCCTGGCGAGAGAGTTTTCCTTCCTTTGGCGCGCCTTCGCCACTTTCGGGGGGACCAGCCGAGGAAGAATATCCTCTGATCAGCAGAATACCTGCCCAAAAATCAACAGTTTCAGGTGTTTATCCGAAGCGATGAACACCTTCAGCTTTTTGCAGTCGACATGTGTGTTTGTGGTAATGATGCCATTTCGTTGATGCATCTCAATTAACCACCGTTAAAGAAGCCATCTTCAGGTAATTGAATGTCCTAACAAACGGACGAAGCTTGTTGAAAAATGGGATAGGGGTCAGCCAAATGTCTTTGCTCGCTAAAATCTGAGCGTGAATGATGGGGTTCTAGTATCCTAGTGGTTATTTTTCAACAGCCTGAGGCAGTATAGACACATGACAGACCAAACACTTTTTGAACAACACGTCATATCATTCCTGCGAGAGCTTGAAGGAGGAAATAAAAGCACTTTGACAATGACCGCGTTCAAAACCGATTTGAGGGACACGTATGGATCGATCAGGTCAACATTTCCGCGATAATGCTGGATAATGCAGCCAACAGAGCAGAAGCAGATATCCTTGCCTGGTTTATGAGCTACTCATTTCACAAAATACATTCCAAAACTTAAGCATCGGGGGAAATTACCATGTCAGTTTTCAATAAACTTGCTTCTTCTCAAAATAGAAATGATGAAATTCCAAATCAAGAGTTAGCAGCCCAAATTATTCAAGATAACGACACAGAGGCAGTCAAAGAACTTGTAGTAAACCTCGCGAATAAGGATAAAGCAATTCAAAGTGACTGCATGAAGGTTCTTTATGAGCTTGGGCAGCAAGGAAAACCAGAATTAATTGTACCATACACAGATACTTTTGTTGACTTTCTTTCAAGTAAAAATAATCGCTTAGTATGGGGAGCAATGACAGCTCTTGGCACAATTACACCATTTGCTACAGTCGAGATTTGGAAGCGCATAGATGAAGTGATCAGAGCAAACAATGCTGGTTCTGTCATTACCCAGGATTGGGGTGTTCGCGTGGTAGCTACTGTTTCAGCGAAAAGTCAAGAGTATGAAGAGAAACTATTTCCATATCTTCTTACATTTTTGAGCACTTGTATCTCTCGTGATGTACCAAAACATGGAGAAAGTATTCTGGTTGCAGTTAATAAAGACAATAGAGATACGTATCTTGCAGTCTTAAAGAGCAGGGAAAAGGATTTGAAGCCATCCCAAATGACAAGGATTAGAAAGATTTATAAAACACTGGAAAATATGTAGCAGTTAGCCAAGACCAATTGTGGATATTAACCAATTGCTACTGGCAAAGACTTAAAAAGTACGTATTATTCTGTCGTCCTTTCCTTTGTCAGTAGTTCGGGTTCAGTACTAAAAGCATTCGTCCTTTCTTCGATCACTGGCTATTACAATTCGTCTCGATAAACGGTCCAGTGTGTTGAAAAACTCTTGCTGAGATTACGAGATGACCGACACGCTATCGAACTCGCCAACACGATCTTAGTGTGGTTCTATCAAATCCCACAAGTTTCCATACAGATCTTCAAAAACAGCAACAATACCATATGGTGCAGTTTTTGGGTTTCTCACAAAGTGTATACCTACGGAAATCATTTCATGGTAATCTCTCCAAAAATCATCGGTTTGGAGAAATAGAAAGACTCGGCCACCAGTTTGATTTCCGATACACGATTCTTGTTCAATTTTAAAAGCTCTTGCGAGCAGTAATGTTGTTTCTGAGGAGCCTGGTGGAGCAACGAGTACCCATCGTTGCTCTTGCTCTGGTTGATACGTATCTTCGACCACAGTAAAGTGCAGCTTTGTGGTATAAAATTCAGGTTCTCCCTCACTTTTGGGGATTGCTGAGTTTATAGTTCCGACTGGTTCCTTTTTTCATGCTCAAACACCTGTCTCATTCCACATTAGAGAAGAGCTTTCCCCACATGTGAGGATGATCCTCTTTCCCTCTTGACTTTTCCCAATAAATACTCTAAAATAGAGATACTCTAATTTAGAGTTAGAATTGTCGGGAATACCTATGACAAGCAGTGAGAAGAAAGAGTTAGTAACACAAGTTATCCTTGGAGCAAGAGCATATGGGATTAACACCGTGTTCTTTCGCCATATTGTCGGTGAAACCCTCGGTGTGAATGTGACAGACATGGAATGCCTTGGACTCCTCTTCTTCAAAGGTTTCGCTACTCCTTCAGAAATTTCGAAATATACGAGGTTGAGCAGTGGTTCAACAACAGCGATGCTTGACCGCCTTGAGAAAAATAACCTGATTGAACGTCGCCCTAACCCAGAAGACAGGCGCAGCATGCATATTGGTATCGTGAAGGAAACGGCAGAAAAAATTGCTCCTTTATTCGCATCTGTGAACCATGCACAGGAAGCACTTATCTCCAGCTATACCCAAGAAGAATTGGAGCTTCTCGCAGATTTCTTTACAAGGTCGGCATCTATGTGGGAAGAAGAACGGGAAAAGCTCCAACAGACTGTTGAGAAAAAGAAAGGATGAAATATCAGGTGAAAGGAGGTGAAACGCATGCATAGTATTGAGAAACTGATCATGTTTCACATGGCAGTTGACAAAGCGGACGAGGTGAAAGCCTTTTACGAGGACACCTTGGGCTTTAAGACCACGGCAGATACAGCGTATGGCGGGCAGCGCTGGATATCAATGCAGTTGCCTGGTGGCGGGGTATCGCTGAACCTCACGACTGCCCACGAAAACATGAAACCGGGGACACTGAAACTGTACGTCTCAACACCAGATGTTGAAGCAGCTTACACAGACCTGAAAGCCAAGGGTGTCAAAGTCAGCGAGCAAATCAATACCGATCTCTATGGTCCAGGATCAGGAGTCAGGTGGTTTGATTTCAATGACCCAGATGGCAACCATTGGATGGTTGTACAACCGTAGGGCACACTCGGGTCAAAAAGTAAAAAGAGATAGGCAGAACAACCTATCTCTTTTTTTTGAGAAGTGGTTCACTTTTCCGGATCTCCCTCAATTTTGGGGATTGCTGAGTTTATTGTTCTGACTGGTTCCATTTTTTATACTCAAATACCTGTCTCATTCCATATTATAGAAGAGCTTTCCCCACAAGTAAGGATGACCCAAAATTCAATCGCTTCGTCGTAATCTCGAACGATCAATGCTACATGCATAAGTGACTGCTTCATATGGTAACTATACCAGAAGATCTCACCGAGAACACAAGTGCATGAGGCATACCATAAAAAAGCTGGCAGCATTGGACTCGAACGTTCCAATTCTTTCTTACCCAGAACTCATCGACATGAGTGCAACATAAATTTGTTTCAACAAACCACCGTTTGTTGGAACACTGTTGATGGACAATAGGAATGACTGAAGTTGGGAGATTATCCTTGCCGATTGTAATCTCGGCCTATGATACGGATTACTCTCTGTTCTCTTGCCACTTGATGATGTTACGTTGCTGCTCACTCCAAAATGCTTGTAATTCCCGCCTCCAATCCACCAGTTGCCTCATAAATACAATGAAAAGATCTTTATCTTCAAGTGGAACTATAGGGAGCAGTGGCATGGAGAAAGAATCAATCACTTTGTTGTCTGCATCGGTCTTGAAAGTATCGATAATCGGTAACATTTCCTGATCGTACAACATTTTTCGAGCATGCAATATTGTTTTTTGAAAAAGGGAACGATCACTATCGATGAAGCTAGCGAGTAACAGAGCAGATTCATCATCCAGTATATCTGAGAGTATTTCCACATACTGCTGGAGAAGTGTATCGATATCCGCAAAGCTTGTGAGGAATGTGAAGAGTGCCTGGTGCATAACTTTATACTCTTGTTGCATTTGCTGATAGACCAGGTTCGAGCGCTTTGCCTGCTCTTCAGTTGCCTGGCATAATTGAAGACGCCGTTCAGGCGAAACAAGTTGCCAATTGAAAAGTCCATACAGATACGGCACTTCCAATATTGGTAGACACCAGACGAGGCGTTTCCCCTGTTTCTTCGTTTGCAATGGTAACTTTCGAGCATTGATCCATAAGACTAATCTTCGCCACCGTCGGATATGTACCTCAGCACGAATGCCCAGTGTATGACAGACTGCGTAGACTGGAATATACAGTCTTCCATCTGCCAGACTGAGAGCTGGAACTTCATCATTCAGGAATGGAAGAGTCATCGTCGTTTGTTTGATGGCATCTTGATGATATTCTTTCATTTCCTCGTGCTCTACAGTTTGATGGTAAAACGTTCATGATGCTCGCCAAGATAGAGCAACATATCGTACGGCAGATCCCTCGCATCACCGTCTGCCTCGGATAGCAGCTGCTGATACAGAGCATGGGCCTCTGTGATCGTCGTTCCTTGCCTGATGGTGTTGATGATGACTTCCAGGCTGCGCTGGGCCTTTCCTGGATCTCGATAGGCTCCAAGAGACTCCCATGGCCCATCATCCATCATCCAGATCTGCCAGAGGTTCGTCTCAGGGTGTTTGACGATTCCCCCCGAAACTTCTAACTTACTAAGTGGAACATGTCTCCCAATTGGAGTATATGCCCGTACAGAGTCAGCGTAGTCTTCCTTTGGCTTTGCGCCTTCTCGGAGTTCCCGAAGAGTCTCCTCAAAGGTAAACGGGTAATCAGGACCTGGAGTGTAGTAGCCTGCTTGCCACAGTGCCAGGACGTGATTCGAAACGGCCAACATACTTTCTTCAGTCATTCGAGAATCACCAGTAGCAAGGACTTGGGCGTGTTGCGAAAGCACCAGTTGTGCTGCTGCTGGACCGAGCTTCTTGTCCTTAATAGTCGGAAGCGCCAACTTCTCTGCGCGACGAACGTAGACAGCAAACTCCTCTGGTTCCAGGTCGACCAACTCCCTCCACGAAGTATGTCTGTAAGCCTTGATTTTGATCCTGTGATCGATATTTTTCTTTCGCTTCTTCATGTAACTTCTCCTTGTTGACAAAAGAATACAGTATCGTTTATCCAGTGAACTTATTGAAGACGAGGCCTCGACATCGCGTAATGTCAATTCTTTTGCAAAACTCCTAAAGGGATGTACTATGCATGCCATCCGGGACTTCTTCGATCAGTTCTCCTGGGGAAACACCAAGAGCCCTCGCCAGCTTTCCAAGGGTCTCAGTGGTTATTACATGGTAAGGATTTTTATACATCCGCTTGACCGTGTTATAGGCCACATCAGCATCCCTCTGGAGTTTACCCATGCTAATACCCTTCTCTTTAGCAACTTCTTTCACACGTAAGCGTAGTGCCATTGGCCACTGCCTCCATCTATACTCATCAGGATTGTAGCAGCCCTTGCTTCCTGATAACACTAGGCAGCTAATGCCTCACTTGTGTATGGGGCCTTAGAAGTCTATGCTCAGAGGGCAACATCAATACTCGCTCAACTGCATACATTCTAGATGAGGACATATCTATCACAACACCCTCAATAGAGATCTGGTTATGCAGCGTCTTCACAGCCTCGAGCGAGAAAGCTACAGAATTCATAGGAATTATAACAAGGCTATTCAAGGCTTATAAATAAATATTACCAAATAGATAATTATTCATTAAATATACCTTAATAGATAAATTTACAGATAGATATAGATATACCTATCATACTTCCATGTTAAATGATATTGAAATTCCTAATCTCCCTGGTTACGTCTCAATTAAAGAAGCCGCTGACATGCTGGGTGTCTCTGATAAGAGGGTCTATCAGTACGTAAGGGCAGGTCGCCTTCCTGCGCAGCGAATTGGCCATATTCTGATTCTCCCGATAGAAGAGGTCAGACAATTCAAACCTAGCCCTACTGGTCGGGTTCGTACTAAGGCACCTTCCTGGCGCGTCTATCGTAGTCGTGGTATGCTGCTCATCACCGACATTCATGTACGGGTACGTGTAGGTCAACATGCAAGGCTGATTGAGAAATTGAAGGCCATTCAGAAGCTAGACCGCCATACATTCCCTGGAACAGTAGCACGCTATATCGCAAAAGGGGATGAAGATCTGAAGACGGTACAGGTCGTTCTTCTCTGGAAAACGACCGAGATGCCAGATGAGGCGATGCGCAAGCAAGATTTTGTAGCGTTTCAAGAGGAAATGGCTGACGTGCTTGATTGGGAATCAGCACAAATAAACACCAACGAGGTGATTATTCAAACGTGAGCAAAGTGTAAACATGAGCGCGACCTGTACGATTGAATTCCACAAGGAAAGCGAATCCTCACTGGGCCGTTTCGGTATTTCTTGTTTCGTTAAATCGGTGAGATATCGATCCTACCGTGCTCTGTCGGTATCTCTTCCCAATATTATCCACCAGTTTTTACTAGCTTTGCCTGGTTCGCATCGTCGTTTTAGGGAATAGTGTATACACTAAAGAAGCGAGAGAGTGTCTGGTATTTGAAGGTCATAAGAGCCTGGGCTCAATTGGAATAAGATTGAACTCGCTCTCCTAATTCTCAGAAAGAAGATTCAAACTTTTTTTCCAAGCTCTTCTTGAGTTTTCCAAAAACGAGTGCGTCAATATGAGGTATCACGGGGATAAATGGCGTAATTCCAATCATCAGGAAAGATTCTCGTTATCAGGCGGATAGAGGACATCTCTTCATTTGAGACCTTGCGATCAGCGTGATAGGTATTTGTATCGAGGTGGCACTGTACAATCAGTTCAGTATTTGGAGTGGTTACAGCAATATTCCTGAGGATAATGGCATAGTTTGTGAGTGACTTGCCTCTCACGATCTGTTTTATCCTGGCAAAAATATGGTGCTCAATTTTACACCACTTGCTCGTTCCTTCTGGTAAGTCGCAGAAGTTGATCTTGAGCCGGGTCTCATCAGCCAGACGTTGTAGTTCCCATTGCCACAGTGGTGCGTGCAGTTGATGGATTCCTACGCCGGGAGTACCAATGAGCAACTTCCTTGCTCTGGGAAATTTAGACTTTCCCTCTTCGTTCCACCAATGACGAAGGCTTTCTACGGTGAAAGTTACTGTGTCCAGGTCAATTCTTCTTTTCTTCCAACTGGCATCGTGAGCTGGCTCAAACGTACTATACGGTGTCACAAAAGAAGAATTGTCGCCTAGGAAATTGTTGATATATTTTTCCTTTGCTTGAACAGGAAGATACCCTAATTGTCCACTATTCGTATCATTGCGCAACATATCCTTCTTCATGATGTCGATTGATATAACTGGCCAACCTTTTGAGACGAATGATTTTGCCTGTGCATTGAGGTGCGCGAACTGGTTATCGCGGAAGGAATAGTCTCCACATTCGCGTACCTCGCGATATGCCTGCAAGCTGTAGCCCAGGTTACGCAGCAGTTCGCAGACTACTGGATAGGACACCTGGTGTCCATGATTTTTCAATTCAGCAGTCAGCTGACGTACACTTTTGCAGGTCCATCGTAACTGCGACTCGAGATCTCCCCTGGTTACTGGCTCCATTAACGCTTCTAGATCCTGAGCCAGACTCGTATCCTTACTCACCGTTTTCTTGCGCCCGCTTCCCATCTGCCTGATGCGTCCCTGGCTGAGAGGTTCCTCTGATTTCAGCTCCTGGATGCCTTTCAGAATGGTAACTTGGGATATACCCGTTGCTCGCGCGACAGCAGATATTCCGCCCCTTCCTAATGCCATTGCCTCGGCGGCTGCGGCCTGGCGGCGCGAGCGTTCATTTAATGACGCATCTAGCCTCTCGAATTTTCGTTTGATCGCTTCTTCGTCTATCATGCTCTAAGTCTACCATTTCCTTTCTCATTTTACACAACTTATTTCCTAACATTACTAATCAAGTAAATGATTAGTAATGTTATGGTAATTCGTTTCTTTTCCATCCATACTTGAAACAGGAGATGGTGAAGCCAGTCCTCAGCCATGCTTCAATTCTGAAGCATTATCTGTCAGGTGCAAAGTTATGGCCAAGTGATACACAGATAGTCTTCACCGTTCTTTATCCATTCTCGTAATCAAGGAACAAAGAACGACGAGTAAACCGAACGTCGGAGGAAAGCATGCCTGTCAGGGATGGGATGAAGAACCCAAGCAAGAAAAGCTACGCTGTACCAACAGATAAATTGGAGAGACCAATACCCATGGTGCATTGCGAAGGTCCGAATGAGCGCGACTACGTCTATTTGCTTGAGTATGATCCAATGGTCGTGTCGTATGAGGAACAGCCCTGTACAATCGAATATATCTTCATTCAGAAAAAACGATTGTATACTCCGGACTTTGCCGTTTACTGGCGCCATCAACAGCCAAGCCTTGTTGAGTGCAAACCGGCATCCAAGCTGGCAGATCCTGAGAATCTGCAAAAGTGGACCGCGGCACGCCTCTGGTGCGAGCAGTATCACTACACGTTCATGGTCGTGACTGATGTGGCGCTGCGCCAATGTGGCTACCTGTTAGAGAACATCAAGCTTCTGGCGGGACATGGTCACCAGCATATCTCGCCCCAGGCCAAAGAATACCTGCTCAGGACTGTCCAGGCGGAGAACCGGGCACTGTCTATCGCGGAATTGGTGGAGCGTACTCGTTCCCCGCAGTTCACTTCGAACACTATCAGATCCTGCATCTGGCACCTGATCTATAACCGTGAGCTCTGTGCAGATCTCACCAGGCCTCTGAACGTAATGACGACGCTGGTCTGGTGCGCTACGAAATGAAAGGAAGGTGTTTTAGCGATGTCCTATGCGTTTGAGCCTGGGGTGCAGTACGAATTGCAGAAAGTTGGTTGGTATCTCATACTGAGAGTCCTCTCGACACAGCAGATCCTGGTCAGAAATATCATGACAGAGTACGAGGAGGCACACAACATAGAGGACCTGCTCGTGAAGTGGGATGAGGGCCAGTTAGCATTTGGAATGCGTGGTCGCAATCTGCGCGAAGTAGAGGGTAGTCCCATCAAAACATCATACGAGTTTACCGGTCTCGATTTTTTGAGGAGTGAAAGGCATGGCGATGAACTCCTTCAGGAGACATGGGACAAATACCAGCTTGTCCATAGACTCGTCGATCTTTCTCGAAAGGAACGAACAGATGGGAAAATCGAGAAGGAAATCAAACGCTTTGTCGCCGGAGAGCTTCTGCTCATAATTGCTAGAGAGAGAGCAACCCTCCCCTTTCCTCGGCACTCAGGGAAGGGGAATAAAGAGGTGCTGCAGAAAGATGGTGAAGAGCCTCTTCTCACCAGGGTGCACGATGAACTTGGAATTGAAGAGTTGACTGTTGACCTGCTGCTTACCTCGCAACTACTCCTGCTTATTAGTGCACGCCAGGTACGTCGTTGGATTGAGGAATTCGAAAAGAGTGGAAGAGATATTCGCAGTCTGGTGCCGGCTTACTACAAGCGAGGTATGAGAGGTGTGCAGTTGCTTCCTGATGTAGTCGAGCTGTTGAAAGAAGCAGTAGATACCGTTTTCTTGACGGAACAGCGAGTGAGCGTGAAAAAGGTGATAGATAAGCTGGCGTTTCTTATTCTCGATGCAAACAGTAAGCGCCCTGATGATCAGCCTCAGCTTCTGGAGCCCAACAAGAGGAAAGTCTATCGTTACATTGATGAACTGGATCCTGTGGAGGTCGATATAACACGCCTGGGACGTCGCGCAGCACAGCGTAGGCATGCCCAGCACAGCCGTGGCCCTAGACCGCCACGCCCCAATGCACGCTGGGAGGAGGATGATACCCTCCTCGACCTGCTTGTCGTTGACACGGACGATGGATTACCTATTGGGCGGCCCTGGCTCACGGCCGTTCGCGATAAACACAGTGGTGTTGTCCCTGGCTTCTCGGTGGGTTTTGAACCACCGTAGACCCAGACTGTAATGGAGTGCCTGTTCTACGCGATCCCCGAGAAACGGCACGTGAAAGAGCTCTTCGAACTGCGGCACGATTATGTGGGATATGGTGTGCCGGATACACTGGCAGTGGACAGGGGATCAGGATACCTGAACAACGACATGAAGCTTGCCTGCGCCCAACTCCACATCGAGCTTGATCCGATGCCGGGAAGAAGTCCATGGTTGAAGGGTTCAATTGAGAAGTTTCTGGGGGATGTTGAAACTGATCTCATTCATCCCACCCCTGGCACGACTTTCTCCAACTTTCTCGTGCGGGGGGATTACGATCCGGCGAAGCATGCGTGCGTCACCCTCGATGGCCTCTGGTACCTCCTACACAAGTGGGTCGTGGATGACTATACACGGGACGGCCACAAGGGGTTAGAGAGGAAAGTGTTAGGAGGAGTACCGGCGAAGATTTGGGAAAGGGCGCTTGGGCGAGATTTCGTACCGCGCCTACCTGCCAGCAGGAACGAACTTGCAGTCCTGTTGTCCAGGATCGAGAGCCGTGTGATCCAGTCGAATGGGATCGAGTTTGAGTATTTATGGTACCAGGATAGCAGGCTAGCTCCTTTGCGCGATATCCTCAACAAGACTCAACCACATATCCCGGTGCGATTTAAGTATAATCCAGGCGACCTCTCACGCATATGGGTGATGTACCCTGGTCAAAAGCGCTATCTCGAAGTGCGCGCTATCGACCAGGAGTATACGCAGGGCCTTTCCCTCTGGACTCACCGCGTGATCATGCGCTATATTCGCGAGGAGATCAAGCAGGACATCGATCAAGTATCGCTTATCCTTGCGCGGGAAGAGCTTCATCAGGCTATATATGGGGAGTTTCGCCAGGGTAAAAAGTTGAAGGGTCGTAAAGGTGCGGCACGCTTTTTGGATATTCGGGTGAACGAGATACTCCGAAGGGCCCAACGATTTGATTCTGATTTCGTTGAGACTTCTGCATTCTCTCAGTACGTTGACTTTGATCTACCTGTCATCGAAGCGACAAGCCTCAATGCTGCTGATCTACCTGTAGAGCAGGAGATGGTAGAGCCAGAAAGCACTGCGGAGAACAGCGTCGCACAACTGGGGGTTCCTCTTCCCCCAATGGTTGAAGGGGTAACGTTGCCTGTGAATAAAGAATTAATGGACGTGGGTGCACACTTGCCAGAGCCAAATGTGCCTGTGCCAGAACAGAAGACAACAACAGAAGGTGAGAAAGCTAAACAGGCTCATGAAACGCCAAAAGTGAATACAGACCCCGATGAATCAACATCGTTCGGTATCTCTTTCAGTTATGGCCATCATGGGCCAACATAATGCGGGATGCACGTTGTCACTATCTAAGTATGGCAGCATTTGCCATCATGCAACCAGAAATAGGAAAAAGTGTAGGAGAGGCAGGTACAGTCATAGGAAGTGTGTAATCCCAATCATTTCCAATATGGCTATTGCAAAGATGTTGAATGAGGTAAAGCGACGAGAGAGGAAATTTTGAGAAATTTCAGAGTAGCCCGGTTTTTCGTTTTCAGACTCACATTTGGTAAGAAGGCTTTCAGCCATAAATTGTAGAGAGTGCTAGAGAGTGCTAAGGTGCCCCAATAAGGAGCTTGGCGTGCAATTATCTGAGAACCGAGGAGGGAGGGCACAAGCAGCAAGAAATGTATTAGAGGATTCTGATAGGACAACACAGTATTACGTAAGGAGGTAATCCGATGGAAAAGCCAACTGCCAGAGCAGTTTGGGAGGTTGACGAAACAGTGATCGATCTGCTCGTACATGATAATCAGGCTGATCAAGCACCCGAAGAAATTCAAGCGGCGCAAAACTCCAATCGTGCTCAGCTTTTTTGCTTAATTGATCCTTACACCGGATTAATAATGCTCTATAGGTTAAGTTATGAAGAGGGAGAGATGAAGCCAGATCATTGATGTTTTTTGTCGACTGATTTCACCTGCAGGTGTTTAAGGTAGTCTCTTTGAAGTTTCACATTGATGGAAAGGATAGCGCTTATACAACAAACGTCACTCTTGCTTTGTCTGAGTCAACTGAACCGCTAGAAAGTTCCAGTGGCTCTTTCTGCATACTTCAAGTTGGAAAAGCGGCCTTACACATAAATTCCATAAATTCAGATCTGTATAGAGTCTGAGAATGGAAGCTACATGTCATCCTAAGATGCAACGTGTCGGAGATGTCTCGATAGGCTTAGAGAGTAGGTTCACTCAAGTTGCCTTTGGAAACAGCGATGCGGGAAGGAGGTTTTCAATGACTGAAGGATAATCAGATGGAGGTATATTACCGTCCCAGAATGACCGATACCAACAAATGCGAGAGCGGATGATCTCATGCTCTACCTTTAAGGGAGAGGTCGAAACAAAACAGCTTTCGAGCTTCACTATTTTGGGCGCCATAGGCGTAAGAAAGACAATACTGGTAAGTATATGGATATTGTCTACAAGGCCCGAGAAGACAGAAGGGCCAGAAAGGTAGGTTCAACATGAATACTGAACATACACATGAGGGAACTGTTCCAGATCCCAAAGACTGGAAAACTTTGACGAAATCTCAACGTATTGACATGGTAGAGAATGTATTGCTCCACCATGAGCGCTTCAACACCCTCTATGAGCGAATTGACTACTGCGCGCGGTTTGGCACTGAGATAGAAACAAAAAATCCTCCTTGTCTCGTCATCCTGGGAAATACGGGCGCGGGAAAGAGGACCCTTGTAGACACCTGGCTGGCAAACGCGCCGCTCGAGGAGATGGAAACACCAGAGGGAAGTATCATTCCCTACCTCTACGTCCTTGTGCCATCAAGTCCGAAGAAAAAGGGTGCTGCCGCGGCATTTTTAGGCGCGTTGCATGATCCTAATCCCAGCCGCGGCACGGAGTGGGATATGATCCGCCGCGTCCACAACTTGATAAAACGGTGCAAGGTAAAGGTGATTTTTGTTGATGAGTTTCAGCACCTGATGGACAAGGATACACAGAAAGTTGTGCATGCCATTGCGGATTTTCTGAAAGATATTATTAATCAGGCGCATGTTCCGATGATCCTGACGGGCAAACTTGGAGAGGCCGAGCCGATCCTGCTGGCAAACTCTCAGCTTGACCGACGTTTCGGTACTCCCCTCGTATTACAGCCATTTGAATGGGACCGAAGCGGACCAGAAACTATCAAGGAGTTCCGCACTCTCATGCGGGATATCGACCAGGCACTACCGCTCGATCTTTCAGACTTACAGAACGAGGAGATGGCCTTTCGCTTCTTTTACGCAAGCGACGGTTACCTGGGGTGGATTATGGAAATTATACGGGAAGCGGCCATCAGAGCGATTGATATAGACTGCCATTGCTTGAATAAGCAGCTACTATCTGCGGCATATGAAGCACGTCTTGCTGGAACTGATGTGGGAGATGGGAAAGTAAATCCCTTTTCTACAGCCAGGTTTACAGAGGAAGCAGTCGACCAATTGCGATTCGCCGTCAAGAAGCGTCGTGGAAGCGCCAAACCACCTGAGATAGGGCAAAAAGGACGAGGCAAGGGATCGCCAAAAAAGCGAGCGAGCTGAAAGCGCAAGAGTAGGCGGAAGAAGCGATGCAGCATTCAAAGATATCAATCTTATTTCCGATCCCAGCTCGAGTGGTTCCTAACCCTTGGGAGGACCTCGCATCATACATCACCAGGGTGGCTACAGAGATGGGCTACAGAAATCCAGGCTGGATTCTCCATCCAGAAGGAGTAGTCTCTACCGTCCAACCTTACAATCTCTGCAGGCTGCGCCGTAAGGCTGATTACCAGTTTTTTGAACACCTGTTGTGTCTAAACGAGGGGACTCTCTACGACCTCACGCTGCACCGCTTCACGCCTTGCCTGCTTGATTCTGAGGATTCTCGTCTGAGTAAATCAGAAGAGATCAAACGTCCACTTCTCACGCAGTATATGTTCCAGTCGTTTTTCCATCCCTACTCGGCGACCAAAGTCTGCTCGATATGTCTTACTGAGGAACCAGCATATGGTCGCCTGTACTGGAGTGCCTTACCTGTTGTCGCGTGCCTACGCCACAGAGTCTTTTTGACCGATCGGTGCCCGGTCTGTCGAAGTCACATCCCGCTCCTGCGCCCTTCGCTCTCGAACTGCCCGCGTTGCTACAAAGGCGATTATCGTGAAGCATCCATTATTCACATGCCGGAGGATCCATTCATCTCTTTGGGTCAAGAACTCATCCTGCACAATTTAGGTGTACAGGGTACGATACAGAATGCTGAGGTGACTGACGCAATCAGAACACCTCTGCTTCAGTTGCTACCATGGCAGTACTTTCTCCTCCTGGACGCCTTCCGCTGTATCCTCGGTCCGCTGTTCCCTTATGCGCCATTTCTGCAAGTGAGTGCCGATACACGTGCCTTATTACGCCGACGACCCCGCCCTCAGAGTGCATTATCGCTCTTAGAGTGGACAGTCATCATCGCGACAGTATACTCACTCTTCTCTTCATGGGCAGATAATTTTTATTCTTTTCTCGATGTCTTTCCCCATGCACGGAGCGAGATGAGAAGAAAACGGGATCAGCAGCGGGCAACAGGTCTCCAACGGGATTTCGGGGTATTTTACGAAAAGTGGCTGTATCAGCGTCTCGCCCATCCTGCATTTGCCTTTCTCCATGAGGCGTTTGCAAGCTATCTGGAGAAACACTATATAGGAGGAGAAGTCACAAAACGTATGCAGCCGTTTAAAGGGAAGTCCAGGGAGCGGCTACAGGAACGACCATACCTGACGAAAACGCAGACGAAGGCCATCATGGGGATCGGCGAAGATGTTCTCCAGGCTCTGGTAGTTCAAGGTAGCCTGCATTGCCTGAAAAAGGCTATCAGTCGAGAAGGGAAGCGAACAATGTTTCTGATTGAGAGAGGGAGTGTCGATGCTCTTCAACGGGAATGGGCGGGATTCCTTTCTTTAGATACTGTTGCTCGATCCTACCTTGGATGTACGAAAGGTGTTTTGCTCATGCTTGAACAAGCCAGTTTGCTTATTCCGGCACGTGGGCCTTTGGTCGATGGATATAAGTTTCGGCTCTATCGAGCAACAGATCTGGATCGGTTCATGATGCAATTCCTTGACAGATCGGTGAAAATATCTAATCAATCATCTGAGCTTTTGCCTCTTTGCAAAGCCTCTGGTATGATGGGCATTGCACTGATTACTGTCCTTGATAGTACGCTAAAAGGTGACCTGACCCTTTTTGATCTCGATCCTACACAACCACTCATGAGACGCCTGGCGCTCTCACGAGATGGAATCCAAAACTATCTTGACGAACGTACACGGCGGCGCCAAGAAGAACTTGGATTGCTAACCGTTCGTGAGGCCGCCGCATTGCTTAACGTTGACGATAAGGTACTCAAACGCTGGATACGACAGGGATTACTCACGTGCGAACAAGACAACGAAGAGGGAAGAAAATCACGCCTGTTGATTCGACGAGAGAAGCTCGATATATTTCGAAAAACATACCTCTTCACTGAAGAAGTTGCAAAGTGCCTGGGAGTTACTCCTGGTACAGTACATAAGTATGTACGCAAGGGTGTCATTTCCCCTGTTGCTGGACGGCGAACAGGAGATGGCAGCAATCGGTTGCTCTTCCAACGAAAGGAGGTTGAAGCCTTGTTGCCTGCTGATGGACTCACTGTTCGTGAAGCGGCACAGGTGCTCGAGATACGTCCCGCGCGAGTATATGCTCTGCTGAAATCAGGAAGCCTCATAAGAATAATAGGACTTCCACATACATCTGTCTCGATACGCATTCGTCGTTCTGACATAGAAGCCTATCGACACGATGTAAAGAGCGCGATCCAACTCACAGGACAGAATGTTTCCACAAGCATGGAGGAGTACGATGAGCAAGACTAACGATGAGAAAAATATTACTTTCATGCCGGATTTGGCACATGTGTTTCCGCTTCCAGTACGTGCAGTGCCTGAGCCGTGGGAAGACCTTGCTTCACTGTTATCGAGGACGGCAGAGCAGATGGGCTATAAGTATGTACAGTGGCTGCTGCGGCCAGAAGATGGTGCCTATGGCAGACGCGATCTTGATGTGTGTTTTTTGCTTCAGGATAAAACTTATCAATACCTCGGGCACCTTCTCCAGTTGAGCGAAGAAGCGCTCTACAAGTTGACATTGCATAGGTTTCTCCTACAGATGCTGGCACCAGTGGAGATGCAGGCTACTCCATCAGGGTATCGCGAGCGTCCGCTCTTTCCACTCTTGGGTAGTGCTATGCGCAAGCTTTTTCCATCACAGTTGGCCGCAAGGGTCTGCCCTAGATGTCTTGCTGAAGAACCGCCTTGTGGAGTACTCTACTGGAACTTTGGACCCGTTTTTTCTTGCCTGAAGCATCACATCTTTCTCGTTGATTGCTGTCCACACTGTCAAGGAAAGATCCCACGCCTGCGTTCTGTCCTCACTCATTGTCCACGGTGCAGCAGCGGAGATTACCGCCTTGCACCCGCCGTCAACCTTCCTGAGCAACCTTTGTTCTTATCTAGTCAGGCCATGATCTTAGGCCACCTAGGCGTTGAGGAAGAGTATTTGGGAGGTGTGCCTACGGTGTATGGGGAGTCTCCTCTTCATGGGTTGCTGTCGTGGCAGTACTTCCTACTGCTCAAATCGTTTCTAAATGTTCTCGGCCCTTTCTTTCCAAATCATCCAGTACTCCGAACAGTTGCAGGACCTTTTATTCCCTCTGGACGTCGAATAAGTTCAACACTTCCAGTGTCTCTTGCCGAGTGGGCGTCCTTCATGTTGACCTTTCATACGCTCTTTGCTTCCTGGCCGGATAACTTTATCGTGCTTTTAGAATCCCTACCAGCTGTTTGCTCCAGCACCTCAGCTAATGCGGGACCGCAACACCAATTCGGCAAACTCTATAAAGAATATCTGTATAAGCACTTAAGAGATCCTGCATTTGCTTTTCTCCGTGAGGCATTTGAGGACTACTTGATGAAACACTATACGAGAGGATGGGTTTCCCCTCGTCTTCGTCCTTTCAGTGGGAAGGACAGGATGGAGATTTCGACTGAGCTTACATACTTGACACTGACTAAGGCGATGCAGCTACTGGGTGTAGGTGAGCCTAGACTACTTGCACTCATCAACAGAGGCGTGATTCGCGCCCATAGAAGTCCAATTGGTGCGAAAGGAAAGATCAGCCTATGGTTGATAGAGAAGGCTGATGTCGAAGCATTATTTGAAGAATGGAAAAACCTCCTCTCCTTAGAAGCCATTGCACTGGTGCATCTTGGGGTCAGTAAGCAACAAGTGTTGGCATTGTCAAAGGCTGGTCTGCTTCTCCCTACAAGTGGCCCCAGCATAGATAGGAACCTTGGCTGGTATTACAAATCAGATGAGATAGAACGATTCAAGTCCGCGCTTCTTCAATATGCGTGTAAGGCTGTGACTTCGGCATCCAAATACATTCCTCTATCTACTAGTGCTAAAAGCATTGAACTTCCTCTTATTGAGATTCTCAAGGAAATTTTGAGCGGCCATCTTGGAATATTTGATACTCAGAGAGAAATACCTCTTTTCCAGCGGCTTGTACTGTCAGTTAGTGAAGTGAAACGCTTTCTGGCGGAACGTCGGAAAGTTGAACGCTCTGACTTGAATCTACTCTCGGCTCGTGATGTGATGGAGACTCTCGGTGTAGGTGAGGCTACGCTCAGAAAGTGGGTGAGGCAAGGAGTGTTGGTTGGGAAGCGTCAGGTGGTCAATAATAGGATACAAGGTATCCTATTCCAGAAGGAGGTGGTAGATGCATTTCGCTGCACTTATGTCTTCGCAAAGGAGGCAGCAGAACTACTAGATGTCACTTCCAGTGCGATTTACCGTTACGCCTCCATAGGTATTCTCCATCCAATTGGTGCGACAAAACTCAAACTCTTTCTTCGTGAGGAGGTAAAGGCCCTCATACCTCCCCATAAGCTAAGCATACGACAGGCCGCTGTACTCCTAGAGATGAGCGTTTCTAACCTGTACGCACTGGTTGAGGAAGGACACATTCCCCATGTACGACTTGCTCAATGTCCAGAAAAGAAATGGTTGCTCTATTCAGATGTAGAACGATTACGAGATATGGGAGAAAAGAAGTAAGAGCTGTATGAGAGGGATGATGTATAATCGTTTGAGTGTGTTACCTGGCTCTGCTTGATACTCGTCGAGGGTCCCAATTTAGTAAGTCCGAGAACAGGAATGTACCAATGTAATTAGGTGCTTGGAGTCCTAAATACATTTACATAACTTTGTGACTTGCATTTTTGTGGAGTACCCTGGCATCGTCAGCGACACTAAACTTGTCAACCAGTGACACTAATGATGGCACTAACGACACTAATTCTGGGATCCCACAGCAACTCCTTCAATTCTTCCACGTATGGTGATCGAAGAAGCCCTGGATGTCACTAAAATCTATAGTGTGACCGGTATGTTGCCTTCGGAAACGCCACTCGTGCTCCAGCGGCCATTTCGCGCTCCACACCACACCATCAGCCACGCGGGTTTAGTCGGTGGTGGCCGCATGCCGCGCCCAGGCGAAATCAGCCTTGCTCATCGCGGTGTACTCTTTTTGGATGAACTACCCGAATTTGGTCAGAACGTACTCGAGGTTTTACGTCAACCCTTAGAAGACAAGATTGTAACGATTTCGCGTGCCCAGGGAACTGTCACCTATCCAGCAAATTTTATGCTTGTAGCTGCTATGAATCCTTGCCCTTGTGGATTTTACGGTGACCCCGTGAAAGAGTGCAGTTGTTCCGCCATGGCGATCGCCCGCTACCAGAAAAAGATCAGCGGCCCTCTCCTGGACCGTATCGATATTCATGTGGAGGTGCCACGCGTCGATTACGAGAAGCTGGCTGATAAACGGCAGGTGGAGGATTCGAAAACAGTCAGAGCAAGGGTGCAGGCAGCACGTGAACGCCAGTTGGAACGCTTTAAAGGAACAAAGATGACCTGCAATGCGGAGATGGGGCCGACGGAAGTACGGGAGTTCTGCCAGACGGATGCTTCAGGGGAGAAGTTGCTGAAGGCGGCGGTGCAGCAGTTGCATTTGTCGGCCAGGGCCTATCACCGGGTGTTGAAGCTGGCACGAACGATTGCAGATTTGGCGGGCAGTGAGATGATTGCGGCCAATCATGTGGCGGAGGCGGTGCAGTATCGGCCCAGGGTGGGGATGTGAGACGAAAATTGAAATGGAGCATGGCTAGTGAGGGTCTTCAATGGTATATCCTATAGTGATGGAGAAAAAACGGTACACGATGCAGTTGTCGCCATTCTGGAAATAGCACAAGAACATAGATTGTTCTCAAGTAAATGGTCGCTAGCTGAACTTCAACTAGACGAAGATGATTTTGAATGGCTTAGCAACTGGGCGTTTAATCTCAGTGGACTCACGGTATATTTATGGCTAGACGTGGAACCTTGGAGAGGTATTCGTATCGGAACTCGAGAGTGTTCACGTTCGGCGGCTCTGGGTTCACTTCTGCTATTATTTATAGCAGAAAACGCTCGCCGCAATGCTACAGAAGGTATTCTATGGGCTACATTTCCACAAGAGCAATTTTCCAAAAGCACCCTGCGCCTACTATACGCGAATGGTCAGCCCACACGATCTTTTAAAGATGCAGTAGAAGCAGCAGCGCGTTGGCTCAACCTCCGTCATGTCTTTGGAATAGAAGGCTTACAAAACTGGTTTGATACTGTTTATCTGCAGTTCGGTTTTACGTATCGAGGTTTTTTACGCAGGCTTCCGGAATGGTTGATTGGTCAGGGAGGAACGCAAGCAATCCAGCATCTATTAGCAGGTCAAATGCGTAGTGAAACGTTTGGTACCTTGTGGGACGCTCTGCGTAACTTTCGACGTAGCAA